>Ga0224559_1000614_pt1 | contig 22863 bp, 20 predicted proteins | sample 714S33034metaG_FD_180676 | JGI IMG/M metagenome (GOLD analysis project Ga0224559, IMG submission 180676) | Peat soil microbial communities from Stordalen Mire, Sweden - 717 S3 30-34 | ecosystem: Environmental > Terrestrial > Soil > Wetlands > Peat | place: Sweden: Norrbotten County, Stordalen... | reverse complement strand
CACGTCCAGCAGCAGCAGGTCTTTCACCTCGCCGGCCAGCACGCCAGCCTGCACCGCCGCGCCAATCGCCACCACTTCGTCGGGATTCACGCTGCGATTCGGTTCCCGGCCGAACAGCTTCTTTACCATCTCCTGAATCTTCGGCATGCGCGTCTGCCCGCCCACCAGCACGACCTCGTCGATCTTGCTTGCGGTCACGCCCGCATCCGTCAGCGCCTTCTTGCACGGCTCCAGAGACCGGTCCAGCAGATCTTCAACAAGCTGTTCAAGCTTGGCGCGCGTCAGCTTCCGCACCAGGTGCTTCGGTCCGCTTGCGTCGGCCGTCACGAAGGGCAGATTGATTTCGGTTTCGATGGTTGTCGAAAGCTCGATCTTGGCCTTCTCCGCGGCATCCCGCAGCCGCTGCAGCGCCATCTCGTTGCCCTTCGAAGCCAGATCGAGTCCCTGCTCCGTCTTGAACTCGGCAATCAGCCACTCCACGATCCGCTGGTCGAGATTGTCGCCGCCCAGGTGCGTATCGCCGTTGGTCGATTTGACCTCGATCACGCCCTCGCCTACTTCGAGAATGGAAATGTCGAAGGTGCCGCCGCCAAAGTCGTACACGGCAATGGTCTCGTCCTTTTTCTTGTCCAGCCCATAGGCCAGCGCGGCCGCCGTCGGCTCGTTCACAATGCGCTTCACGTCCAAGCCGGCAATCTTGCCCGCGTCTTTGGTAGCCTGCCGCTGTGCGTCGTTGAAGTAGGCCGGAACCGTGATGACAGCCTCGGTCACGGTCTCGCCCAGGTAGGCTTCGGCGGACTTCTTCAGCTTCTGCAGGATCATCGCCGAAATCTCCGGTGGCGTGTACTCCTTGCCCTGCGCCAGCACGCCCACGTGATCGCCCTGCTGGGTCACCTTGAACGGCACCATCTTCATCTCGTCGTTCACTTCGTTGTAGCGGCGCCCCATGAAGCGCTTGATCGAGAAAATGGTGTTCTCGGGGTTGGTGATGGCCTGCCGCTTGGCGACCTGCCCTACCAGCCTTTCACCACTTTTTGAAAAAGCCACAATCGAGGGCGTAGTCCGCGCACCCTCTTCATTTGGAATTACTTTGGGCTCTCCGCCCTCAAGAACGGCCACGCACGAATTCGTCGTGCCGAGGTCAATGCCGATAATCTTTGCCATGTTTGGTTCCCTGCCTCTTCGATAAAATTCTGACTCTTATAGGATGCAGCATTGAGTGTATTAGTGTCAACTTTATTTGATGGAATCTCTATAAACAGTACCGCAGATGGCAGTGCAAGCCGGGACCGACCCCGGCGCACTGTTTTTTCCGTCTTTGCCGGCCCCGGGGCTACAGGCGATGCTCCCAAGTCCCTATGCTGCATCGAGATACCTTGGAACTCGACCCCTGACCAGTCCTCGAACCAAAACGAGGAAAGCCGTCCCCAGGACTGGTCGAAGCCTGGAAGAAACCGCAGCCGCGCCACGGGCCGCATCACGCGAGGAAACAGAGACGCGATGCTGAGCCCGATAGAGGAATCGAAGCCGCCTCCGCTATAGTGTTGTTAACCACAATATAGTTTTTCCGCGGCGAGATGCCGATCGAAGATGCAGTCAGGCGCAGGCAGGAAGATTAACTATCGGAGCGATATTGACGGTCTGCGCGCAATTGCAGTGCTGTCTGTTATCGCGTACCATGTTTTTCCATTGCGATTCAGGGGAGGTTTTGTCGGCGTAGACATCTTCTTTGTCATCTCCGGCTTTCTGATCTCATCCATCCTCTACAACGAGCTGCAGTCGAACACATTTAGCGTCATCGAATTCTACGTTCGCCGCATTCGCAGAATCTACCCCGCACTGTTCATTGTGTTGGTTGCTGTGTGCGTGGCCGGGTGGTTCATCCTGTTGCCGAGCCAGTTTGTGCTTCTCGGCAAACAAATCGTTGGCGGCAGCACGTTCTCGGCAAATTTTGTGTTGTGGTGGCAGGCTGGATATTTTTCGTCTGACGCCAGGTACCAGCCGCTCCTGCATCTTTGGTCTCTCGGAGTTGAGGAACAGTTCTACCTCATCTTTCCGGTGATCTGCATGGCATTCTACCGGGCCCGGTCGCGCCGAACCCTGGCCGCGGCATTTATGACGGTCGCCGCTGTCTCGATGGCCTTGAACGTCGCATTCGTAAGCAGGTTCAGCGCGGCCGTCTTCTTCCTGCCGTTTTCGCGGTTCTGGGAGTTATTTGTGGGAGCTGGGCTTGCTCTCGCTCTGCATCGCGATCAGCCGGCCCCCTGGGAAGGCCGCTACCTGGAGAGCCGGAAGACCGGCATTGGGCTTCTGGGCCTGGGAATCATTCTCGTATCGATCTTCTTTATTCGTCCAGATGAATCGTTTCCTGGGTGGTGGGGACTGTTGCCAACCCTTGGGGCGGCTCTGGTGATCGCCGCGGGTCCGTCTGCATGGGGCAACCGTTATATCCTCTCGTCGAAGCCGGCTGTCTTCATCGGTCTGATCAGCTACCCGCTTTATCTGTGGCACTGGCCAATCCTCTCCTTTATGAAGATCGCCGAAGTCTTCTGGGGCTACACGATCCCGCATCTTCTGAAGACTGCGATGATCGCCCTGGCTTTTGTTCTGGCCTATTTGACTTACCGATTTGTTGAAGTGCCCATTCGTCAGGTGAAACAGAAAGATCGCCGCCGGAAGGGAGCGCTGTTGCTGCTCGGCTGTGTTTCAATTACGGGCGCATTCGGCGTTCTGGTCCTGGTTGCGAATGGACTCCCTTCGCGGCTGCCGAGCGCGATCGTTGCCCTGGATCACGATTTCTTCCCCGACGCGATGCGGGCTTCCCTTGAAGGAACCTGCTTTCTGCGCGCAGATCAGCTGGCGGATTCATTCAGCAGCAATTGTGTGGATCCCGCCGAAGGGCAAGCGGCGCAGCCTCTGCTGCTTCTCTGGGGAGATTCCCACGCCTCGGATCTTCTCGCCGGGTTTCGCGCCATGCAGCGTCAGTCCGGTGTCCGGCTGGCAGTGTACACAGCCGGTGGGTGCGCTCCAATCATGGAACTGAAAGTACACGGACGGCCTGCCTGTTTTTCTATCAACCGCGCAGTGCTCGATCGTATCAGGGTTCTAAAGCCCGATATCGTCGTTCTTTCTGCCAATTGGGACCATTGGGACCCCCTGGATAACGATCACGACGCCGCTTCACGCGCGGCGGGGCTGCGGCAAACGATCGAATCGCTTAAGGATGCCGGGATTCCAAGGGTCGTGGTGATCGGTTCGGCGCCCTTCTGGACCAAGAGTGTGCCGGCGCTGCTGGTAAATGAATTTCACCATCATCCTAATGACCCCATCCCTCACCGTTTGCCCGAAACCGCGCTTGAAGCTCATGACGATTCGCTGCTGAAGACTACGACAGAGAATGCCGGGGCGGTCTATATCCCGCTCTTTGAAGATCTATGCGACCGGACGAGTTGCCTCGTAACCACAGGCCCTGCGTGGCAGGATGTCGTGACATACGACTATGCCCATTTCACTGAACACGGTTCAATATTGGTTGCCCAGCGCATCTGGCCGGCCATCCTTCATTCCGGGGAATAGGGCCATTCCATGAATGGAGACCTCGATGGCGATTTCTCGAGTCCGGTACCCCAGCTACGATCTCCTCTTGCTGAAGCGGGGATCGACTTGAGCATGAGCCGGCAATCCTGCTGAGGCCGCCGTCACTAGCCTCGCACACGAGAATCGTTTACCCTCAAGTATTCCGCCCCTCATGACCACCGCCGCCGCCCAAGCCCGTTACCCGCTCACCCAGGGCGTCAACCCGTGGTTGGTGACCGTTTCGGTCATGCTGCCCACCTTCATGGAGGTGCTGGACACGGCCATCGCCTCGGTGGCTCTGCCGTATATCGCCGGTTCGCTTTCGGCCTCCAACTCCGAAGCGACTTGGGTTCTGACAAGTTACCTGGTCGCCAATGCCGTCATCCTGCCCGCCTCCAACTGGTTTGCCCGCCGCTTCGGCCGCAAGCGTTTTCTGCTCTTCTGTGTCATCGTCTTCACTGTCGCCTCGTTCTTCTGCGGAGCCGCGCCTTCGCTCAGCGTCATTCTCCTCGCCCGCGTCCTTCAGGGAGCAGGCGGCGGCGCCCTCCAGCCCCTATCGCAATCCATCCTGCTGGAGAGCTTTCCCGTCTCGAAGCGGTCCATGTCCATGGCCGCTTACGGCCTGGGCATCGTACTTGCCCCGGTGCTGGGCCCCACCTTGGGCGGTTGGCTGACGGACACATTCAGTTGGCGTTACGCCTTTTACATCAACATCCCCGTCGGCATTCTCGCCGTCGTTCTCATCTCCCGCTTCGTCCACGATCCGCCGTACATCAAGAACGCCAAGGTCGGTCCCTTTGACAATATCGGCTTCGGACTGCTCATGGTCTGGACCGGCAGCCTGCAAATCGTCCTGGACAAGGGCCAGGAAGACGACTGGTTTGGCGCCACCTGGGTTCGCTGGACCGTCGCCGCGCTGGTCGTGTCACTCATCGGCTGGATCTGGCATTCCTGGACCCACCCCAAAGGCCTGGTCGATCTCCACATCCTCAAAGATCGCAACTTCCGCACCGGCTGCTTCCTGGTTGCCATGCTCGGCATGTGCATCTACATCACCATCGCCATCCTGCCTCTCTACTACCAGGAGGTCCTTGGCTACACCGCCTTCACTGCCGGCCTGGTCGTGGGCCCGCGCGGCATCGGCTCATTCATCGGCTCGCCCATCATCGGTTTTCTTGGCTCGCGCATCGACAATCGCAAGCTGCTCTCGGCCGGCTTCCTCGGCTTCGCCGTCTGCGCCCTCATCTTCGGCACCGTCGACCTCGACATCGGCCCTTACACCCTGCTGATTCCCATCACCCTCACCGGCTTTGCCCTCAGCTTTGTTTTTGTCCCCATGTCTACCATGATGATGGCCACTATCCCCAACCGCGAGATGGGCAATGCCACCGGCCTTGCGAACATGCTGCGCAACATCGGCGGGTCGATTGGCATTTCCATGGCCACGACCGCGCTGATCCGCCGCGCCGCCCTCCATCAGAACGAGATCGGAGCCCACATCACGCCCTCCACCATGGTCTTCCAGCAGAAGTCCGCCCTGATCGCCGCCTACCTGGCCCACCGTCTCGGCCCAGCCCAGGCCCGGCCCGGCTCCTTCGGCCTCCTCTACAGCCTCATGGAACAGCAATCCGCCCTCTTGGCCTATGTTGACGTCTTTCGCTGGACCGCAGTGTTAGCTTTCATCTGCGCCGTCGCCGCCTGGCTCTTCAAAAAGCCCAGCAAGCCCGCAGCGCCGCCGGCCGGGATGCATTGAGCGCGCGGATTCATTATTCGAGAAGACTAATGGGGGGCCGGTTTAGAGAGCAGGCGCATCAAGGTTGGCCCCGTAGCGACTTCTCCGCGAACGGCTTCATCTCTGCAAGCGCTTCGCCAACGATACGATCAGCGAATAAGCTCAGGCGAATATACAGTACGCCAGAAATCGAGGGAACCAGCTCATCCATTCGAGAGGTCAGAACGATCTCTCCCTTTGTGCTGAGGGCCTGTTGGTTATTTCCACGACCAACGAGTGAAAACTGAATATCGTCATCGCCACCTGCGTTTCGAGGTAGCCAGAGAGCATATTGGCGGTAGACCTTGGCTAACGCCGGCGGTGGCGAGTTAAACTCAACGTGTAAGCCCCGCTCTTTTATCACCGGCCAACGATGCATTGAATCGGGAGATGCAGAGGCGGCTACTTTGTCCAACTTTGATAACTTCCCTTGCAAGTACGGCCCGTCCACTTTGGAGATGGTCTTAAGTAGCTCGGCATGGATGAGGTCAAGAAGCTTCTGTCCAGCGTCTTCAACTTGGTCCTGCGTGTATCCGCCTTTTGTGAAATAGAGTTTCTCAATTGCTGCCGCCGCCCCTTCAGGAGTGGGAGCCTCCGCCGCTTGCTTGGCCTCGTGCACGAGCGCCAATGTATCCACCGACCTGTCCAGCATGAAATCGACGAACGCTTGGTACTCGCCCAAATCCGCTTCTTCCAACGCGTCCAGGTAAGACGACTTATGATCGGACAGGATCATGATCGGCATCGAAATCGCGCGGTAAGTGAAGACCGAAGCCAAAGCCCTCGCGACTCGACCGTTCCCATCTGGAAACGGATGAATAACCGCAAGCCCATAGTGGGCGTAAGCTGCTTGAAGTACCGGATGAGCTTCAAGAAACTCATCCGTACGCAATTCCTCGACCAGCCGCTGCATCTCCGCCGGTGTCACGTCCACAGGCGCGTACGAATGGTCCTTTCCATCTCGCGTGCGCACATGATTAGATAGCACCTTGTACCTTCCCCTTATCAGTTCCTGTTCTTGCGGCCCGACCGCCGTTATAACTCGGTGAGTTGCCTGGGCCCGGCATACCACTTCATGTAACACCCGAATGGCCGCCTCGGTTATTTGCTCGGCCTTAGTGGCAAGATCGAGAACATAGTCGTAAGCATGCAATTGCGCCTCGAACAGCGGCCTGACATTTTCGCCCTTCTTCGCTAACTCAACCTCCCAAGCCGCTGTCTCAAATGCCACCGAATAAGTAAATCCGCGGTCCACTTCATAAAGACCCTCGATCGCTCCTGTATCCAATGCGGCCGCTCGCTTTACAACCTCGTACGCCCGGTTCAAAGCTTCAGCAGAGGAACTTGCGCCGCTCCGCAAGGCTGCCATGTATCGATCCCACCGAACCGTATCGACCGAAGTCCGCGAAGCCCACTCCGCAAACGTAGGAAACGGCTTATAAGCCGCATCGAGAACATGAATATTGGTTTCTGGATCGCTCATGGTCAGGCCAATCCTCTCTTTCAGGCCGATGATAGCTCAGCGCATTAGACACCCTACACTGCATCCCCAAACACCCGCACCCCAGCCGCCCTCGCCGCCTCAGCCAGCTTCCGGTCAAATGTTGCCAACACGCCGGCCCGTCGCATCGCCAGTTCCAGGTAAGTAGCATCGTAGGCGGTGAGATTGTACATCCTACCGAGATCGAGTACCCGCCCTTGCATAGGTGCACATGCAAAGTCATCCTCGTTGATTGCGAGTAGCGCAATATCGGCAAGATAGCTCACGGACGCTTGCACAGTCAGCCGTTTTGCACGTTCGAAAACGAGAAGAGTGTTCGCCACTTCCGCGTACCACAAGCCAGGCACATGCGCTCCGTGTGCATTGACCTCGCCGAATGCCCGATCGGCAAGAGCCGCTTCTATTGGGTCCGCACGCACAATTAGCCATGCCAGCGCCATCGACGCATCGAGGACGATCGTCACGGCCTGCCTTCCTCAATCGCCGCTCGTATTTCCTCGTGGGAAATGCCCCGAATAATCGGGTTCCTGAGCCGTTGATAGGCCGCTTCAATCTCCTCGGGAGACCGAACAGCACGTGGCTGCTGAACAGGCGCCAGAGTCGCCACCGCCCGCCCGCGCACCGTAATCGTGAACCGCTCTCCCCGATCCACCTTGCGCAGAATCTCGGAAAGCTTGGTCTTTGCCTCGAAAATCCCAATCTCGGTATGTGTGCGCTCCGCAACCGGCATAAACCCTCCAAACAGCAATCTGAATCAACTAGTCTACAAACTAGTTTACTCCTTTTCAGCCCCCACTTGACCAGAATCCCCGCGTTTTTTGAGCCTCACCCCGCAAGCGCGACAAACTTCCCGGTCGCCTCCTTGTACTCCTCAATCCGCCCGGTCAGGATGTCGTAGTACCAACCATGCACCGTAAGCCGCCCCTCCGCAACTGCACTCACCACGGCCGGCTGGGCCTTCAAGTTCGCCAATTGAGCCACTACATTCCCCCGAATCAGCGAAGCCAGCTCCGCGTGTTGCCCGTCCGCGGGGTTCAACGGCTGCCGGTGCGTGAATGCCGCCTCCACATGACTCAACCAGCGCTTCGCCTTGGGCATCTTTTCCAGCCCCTTCTGATCGAGCGCCGCCTTCATCGCTCCGCAGTCGGAGTGGCCGCAGACGATCGCGCTCTTCACCTTCAGCACTTCAATCGCATATTCGATCGTCGCCGTCACCCCGTCCACATCGTGGCTGTGAATCGGCACCACGTTGCCCGCATTCCGCGTGACGAACAGGTCTCCCGGCCCTGTCCCCAGGATCAGGTCGGGAACCACCCGCGAATCCGAACACGTGATAAAAAGCCACTCCGGCGCCTGTCGTTCCGACAGCAGTTTGAACTTGTGTCGCTCACCAGGAAAAACCTCCGCCAGAAAATGCTTATGCCCCGCAATCAACCGATCCATCCGACCCCCATTTCAACTCCGCCTGCGTTCCGGCCTGCCTTTCCCCAGCCTATCGCACCATGGCCGGCCTGATACCTTAGTCGTTGTCAGCTATATCAGTGGGCCACGATCCAAAGGAGGCCACCGTCGATGAAATCTCTAGTAAGTCCTTTCCGTTCCGCGATCCTGCTTCCATTGCTCCTTCTATCGATTGCAGCGGCGTGCGCGCCGGCTCAATCAATCAGCGCCCTCGATCCAGCCCTACAATCCCGCATCGGCCGAATCGCGCAGCAGGTCCTTGAACAGACCGGCGTCCCGTCCGCCTCGGTCGCCGTCGTCCAGCACGGCAAGCTCGCGTACACGCACGCGTACGGCTTCGCCCGGCTGGCCACAGCCACCACCCCCGCCACCCCCGCCAGGCCAGAGATGCGCTACTCCATCGGCTCCATCTCAAAACAATTCACCGCCGCCGCCATCCTGCTGCTCCAGGAAGAGGGCAAACTCAGCCTCGATGATCCTTTGGACAGGTATGTTACTGGACTAACGCGCGGAAATGAGGTGACCATCAGGCAGATTCTCTCTCACACCTCCGGTTACCAGGACTATTGGCCCGAGGACTACGTCATGACCCCCATGCTTCACCCCGAGTCCTCCCAGCAGATTCTTGACACCTGGGCCAAGAAGCCCCTCGACTTCGAGCCGGGAACCCAATGGCAGTACTCCAATACCAACTACGTCATCGCCGGCCGCATCGTCGAAACCGTCACCGGCCACCCGCTCATGGATTTCCTCACCAGCCGCATCTTCCGTCCTCTCGGCATGACCTCGGTTTGGAACTCCGACGAGGCCAAGCTCACCCATGCCGACGCGACTGCCTACTATCGTCACGCCCTCGGACCTCTGCGCATTGCCCCCAAAGAGGGCCGCGGGTGGATGTTCGCCGCCGGTGAGCTGGCCATGACCGCGCACGACCTCGCCCTCTGGGATGAGAGCCTCATCGCCCAATCCATCCTCAAGCCGGACAGCTACAAGCAGATGTTCACCGAAGTCAAGCTAAAAGACGGCAAGGGAACCCACTACGGCCTGGGCGTTGACGTCATCGACCGCAGCGGCCACCGCTCCATCGAACACAGTGGTGAAGTCTCAGGCTTCGTCTCCGACAACGAAGTTCTCGTCGACGATGGCGTGGCCGTAGCCGTCCTAACCAATCAGGATGCCGTCGGCGCAGCCTCCACCATCGCCCGGCTAGCCGCTCCCGCCATCCTTGCCGCGCCGGCGACTCCCGCCGAAACTCAGGCGCTGGCCATCTATCACGACCTGCAGCAGGGCCGCATCGACCGCACCCTGCTCGCCCCCAACCTCAGCGATTACTTCACGCCTGAAGCGATTGCCGACTTTCGTGACAGCCTCGCCCCACTCGGCGAGCCGCTCACCTTCCACCAGACTCGCGAGCAACTGCGCGGCGGCATGACCTTCCACGCCTTCCAGATCGTCTATCCCGCCAAGCACCTGACCCTGACCACCTACACCTACCCCGACGGCAAACTCGAGCAATACCTGATCGCCCCAGCCGAGTAAGTCCGCGGCGGAACTCTACGAGTCCCGCCGCTCCTGCTCCCACTGATCTCTGCGTTCGCGGTCCAGCCGATCCTCGCGATCCTCGCTCTCTTCCAGCTCCCGCCGCTTTTCTCGTTCCTCACGCTCTTCGCGACCGTCGCTCATAACCCACTCCTTTCTTGAGTTTAAGAGTCCTGGCGCACGCGCCGCCAGCCGCACCGCAGGCGCCGCGATACACTGAACTTGATCATGTTTGAAAACCTCACAGACAAACTCCAGCGCGCCTTCAAGACCCTTCGCGGCCAGGGCACGCTCACTGAAGAAAACATCGCCGATGCGCTGCGCGAAATCCGCGTAGCCCTGCTCGAAGCCGACGTCAACCTCAACGTCGCCCGCGACCTCATCGAGCACATCCGCGTCAAAGCCATCGGAACCGAAGTTTTGACGGCCCTTTCGCCATCAGAGCAAGTGATCAAGATCGTTCGCGACGAGTTGATCACCCTGCTCGGCAAAGACACCGCTCGCTTCAAATTCGCCTCGCAGCCGCCCACCGTCATTCTCATGGCCGGGTTGCAAGGTTCTGGCAAGACCACCACGTCCGGCAAGCTGGCCGCCTGGCTCAAGAAGGGTGGTCACCGCCCCATGCTGGTTTCGGTCGACGTCTACCGCCCCGCCGCCCGCGAGCAGCTCAGGGTTGTCGCCAAATCCATCGAAGCCAAGCTCTACGAAGGCGATCAAAAGGACGAGCCCGCCGGCCCCGATCTCGTCGTCCGTCTGGCCAAGGAAGCCCTTCGTGAGGCGAAGATCATGGGCTGCGACACGCTCATCGTCGACACCGCAGGCCGCCTGCACATCGACGAAGCGTTGATGGATGAAATGGCCCGCCTCAAGAAGCTGCTCAACCCATCAGAGATTCTGTTCATCGCCGACGCCATGACCGGCCAGGACGCCGTCAACTCCGCCCAGGATTTTCACACCCGCCTCGGCCTCACCGGCGTCGTCCTCACCAAAATGGACGGCGACGCCCGCGGCGGCGCGGCGCTCTCGATTCGTCATGTCACCGGCCAGCCCATCAAGTTCATCGGCGTAGGCGAGAAGCCCGACGCCTTCGAGCCCTTCCACCCGGATCGCATCGTCGGCCGCATCCTCGGCATGGGCGACATGATGTCGCTCATCGAGAAGGCCGAATCCACGCTCGATCGCAAGAAATCCGATGAGTTCGCCAAGAAAGCCCTCCTCGGCGACGGCTTCACGCTGGAGGACTTCCGCGACCAGTTGCGGCAGATCAAAAAGCTGGGGTCAATGGAGAGCATCCTGAAGATGCTGCCCTCCGTCGGCCCCTTTGCCGGCATGCAGCAGGCCGCCAGCCACGTCGACGAGAAGCAATTCTCGCGCCTCGAAGCCATCATCGATTCCATGACGCCCTACGAGCGCCGCAACCACGAAATCATCAGTGGCTCGCGGCGCAAGCGCATCGCCAAAGGCTCCGGCACTGAAGTCCAGGACGTAAACCAGCTATTGCGCCAATACGCGCAAATGGCTAAAATGTTCAAGCAGATGGGCAAAGGCGGATTAGCCAGAAACATGATGCGCGGCGGCCTCAGCGGCATGGGCATGAACCGCAAACAGAAGTTCGGACGGTGAAGCATGAAAGAACACGCACTGAAAATCTCTATTTCAGTCTCAGCCTGCGTGTTCTTGATTGCACATTTGGTCTGGCCCAGTCTTAAGGTCGACGCGATCGCGTTGACGCTCTTTGGAATTGCAATCATCCCTTGGCTAGGAAATGTATTCAAATCGGTCGAAATGCCGGGAGGATTGAAATTCGAATTCCAGGATTTTGCTAATGCGGCGAAAGTTGCCGAAGCATCCGGACTTCTGGCACCTCAAAAAATCGCTATTACAGAACAAACTCGATCTGACGTAACATATTGGGATCTACTTGACACCTATCCGAGACTCGCAGTTATTGGCTTACGGATTGATATCGAAATACGCCTGAGGGAACTTGCGGACCGAAATTCAATAACGGATCAACAGGCGAGTGCAACCGCACTCACGCGCCAACTGGGTAGGCTGGGAGTTCTCACAGGCCCAGAAAGTGTGGCACTTCTAGGTATTCTGGCGAGTCTAAATTCGGTTGTTCATGGCGCAGAAATCACCAGGGCAAATGCCGAGCAGGTGTTGGAGGTTGGCAAGCGTCTAATAGGTTTCCTTGATGAGCGTTTGCAGTTATCTCGAACCCTGGCACGGTGAAATGCCATGACCGCCTTCCAAGCCAAACTCGACGAGATTATCGCCAAACATGCGACGCACGCACACTCTAACTCGACTGAACTCCTGATGACTCCCGTTCTTGCAAAAGGACAAGTTCCGATTGAATCCGGGAGCGAAATTCCGGCGCGACCCTACCCAGTTCCACCACATCGACCTTGAACGGGAGCCGCGATTCGTCGAGCGCTTCACGAAGCAACGATATTTCGTCGAAAGGCAGATCCTCGCCTTCCACGGCAATATCCAAATCGGAAAACCGTCGCACCCGCTGGCCCGTCGCTCGCGAGCCGAATGCCCAGACTCTGCGTCCGGGAACATATCTCTTCAAAAGGCCGGACAGCTCTTCCCATTCGTGCGGCTCGATCAGGATTGGCGGTCTTAACGCGGTTGTCGTTTCAATCGCCATGGGCGGGCACCGTCCTTTCGAGCTCCGTATAAAGATAATCCGCCTCTTCGGCAAAGCTGGGAATCTTATCCACGACCTGACGAGCAATATCCTCGTTGTATACGTGACTAGTGAGGTTTCGGGCTTCCCTAAATCGATGCCAAACATCCCATCCAGAGCGCAGCAGGCCCATTTCGCTTGCGGTACGAATCAGCGTGGGGAAGGTCATCTTCTTGTCGGGTTGCACAGATGCCGCATGCATCAGGAAGCGTTCCAACATGCTCGCGCACAGGCCATACGTGAATTCGAATCGCTGGATCACGGCATCGCGATAAAGAGAGTTTTCCGGCTCGCGATGCAAAGCCTCCAGCCCTTCCTTCAGACGCCCGATTGCTTTGCCGAGAGGAGAATAGTCGATGGCGGCCATGCGCACATTCTAACCCAGCTTCCATCTGCGAGAATACGAGAGATGGTTCCCCTTCAAGACCAACTCGACGAGATCACCGCCAACACCCGCCAGTTGGTGCAGGCGGAGCGGATGGCCGTCGGCGAACGCGCTGTCCAGGAACTCTTCGCCTCCGGCATTGAAGACCGCATCTTGCCCGTCGACGCCCTCGCCCCAGAGTTCGCCCTCAAAGACGCCAACGGTCGCCTGGTGCGCAGCGCTGACCTGCTCGCCCTCGGGCCATTAGTCATTAAATTCTTTCGCGGCCGCTGGTGCTCTTATTGCGTTACCGAGCTCGAAGCTTGGCGCGACCTATACGGCACCATCCGCGAACGCGAAGCGCTGATGGTTGCCATCGGCCCGCAGATCGAGCGCCAGAGCGACTTCATGGCTGGCCAGCACGGACTGCCTTTCCCCGTGCTCTCCGACCCCAGCTGCGCTCTCGCCGAGAAGTTCGGCCTCGTCTACACCGTGCCCGAGTACCACCGCGCCTACTATCTCTCCATCCTCGTCAACATTCCCTTCGTTAACGGTGACAAAAGCTGGCGCCTGCCGATCCCCGCAACTTACGTGATTGGAAAAGACCGCAGGGTCCTCTTCGCCGAGGCTCACGCCGACTTCCGCGTCCGCCCCGAGCCGGAAGAAGCCCTCGCCGCCGCCTTCGCGCACCACAGCCGCTAACGCGCTATTTCCGCGCATACTGCAGATTCAATATCCCGAGCTGATAGCAACTGGTATCGGGGTATTTGAGCAAGGCGAGATTTGCGGGAAGCTTCTTCGGATCTACAATGCGCCAGGCCTCAGGCGCCTGCCACGGATCGTAGCCGGCGTCGTGCATGAGAGCGAGAGAGATGCGGAGCCGCTCCTCCTGCATGATGGCCATCTCTTTGCCGGCGATGCCGGAATTAAACACCGCAAAGTCAATTCCCGGGACAAACGCAAGGGCGACATCGACCGCGATATCGACACCCAGTTCCTTGCGCATTGCCTCAACCTTGCGCGCAGCCTGTCTCTGCAAATTGCATGCGACTCCGTCCGCAATCACAGCGGCAAGCTGGTTGTCACTTTTCAGGCGGTCGACGGTCTGTTTGGAAACCAGCACCACGCCGTCCAACAGGCAGACCGCGCCACGCAAGTTGTTGTTGTCGACAGCGAAGAAGCGGAAGTGAATCTTGGACGGGTTGTCGTCGGCCATGGCGCGCTGGTAGGCGGGCACCAGGGCCATACCGATGCGATGCACACGCTGTTGCAGCGGCTGGTCGGCAGGAAGCGTGTGCCAGCGGCCGAGGCCGATCTTGAGCTGTTCGTCCTGCTGCAGGGCTACGCCGTCGTCTGAGGTTGCGGGGGTGCCCTTAGCCTCGCTGGTCATCGCGGCTTCTTTTACGCCGGCGGGGCGGGTTTTGACCGTGGCGACCTCAAGACCCTTGGCGGCCTTGAACTTTGTGGGTTTGGCGGGGATGAATTGCGCCTTGGCGGCGTCGAGAATCCCGTCTTTGCTCCGCTTGCCACTGAAATGGAGCCAGGTGTTCGCGGAGACGTCGGCGAGGGAGTCGAGATCGCCCAGGAAGACAAGCTGGGTTGATGGCGTGATGCGAATGAGATAGCCATCGACCTCGTACACTGCGGTGGTGGGGGAGGGCGAGAGGACTACCCGAGTAATGACACCGATGCCGGAGAGCTTTTGGTCCCAGTCGTCGCGGATCAAGACGGTTGTGGCCTTGATGGGCATTGTTAGGCCGAGTTCTCTGCCGGCCACCTGTACATATACGCCGATCCGCAGGGCATCGCGCAAAGGGCTTGCTGTGGATGTGGATTGCGAGCCCATCAGGCCAAAGGAAGTCTCAGAGGTGACGTCGAACCGGCGGCCATTGACCTCGAAGCTCATGGGCGCGTGAACGACGTTGATGTAGCCCTCGATGGGGTAGGTCTGCTGGGCGAGGAGGGGGACGGCTAGAACTGCGAGGGCGAGAGCGGCGAGGGGCCGGAAGGATGAACTGGTACCGGGCACGTAAGACTCCATGCGATTGATCGCGGCAAGTGTAGCACGCGGCACCGCGCACGGCGTGTGACTGTGACGAGTCAGGAGATGTGGAGGTAGGACGCGAAGAGCCTCTCGGCCTGGGCGAGGGTGACGCCACGAACTAGAAAAATCTTCGACCGCGAGAGTTCGCCGGCGTGGAGCTCGACGCGGTTGCGGGGGAGGCCGAAAAGCTCGGCGAGGAATTCGACGAGTGCGGCGTTGGCCTTGCCCTCGACGGGAGGAGCCTGCACGGCAATCTTCAACTGCGCCTCCGCGCCCTCGCCGTACACCCCGACGATGGCCGTCTTCTTCGCTCCCGGCTGTACGCGGACCGCCAGCGTCACTCCGCCCTCCGAAGCCCGAATCATGCCCCTGTTCATTCCGGGGGTCCCGTCAAGAATTCGGATTGGGGCTGCCGTTTCCCGAACAGCGCCGTGCCCACGCGGATGCGCGTCGCGCCCTCTTCGATAGCCAGCGCAAAATCCCCGCTCATCCCCATCGACAACACATCGAGCCTCAGCCTCGGATGCTCAGCCGCCCACCGATCCCGCCACAATCTCAAGGTTCGAAAACAAGTCCGCGTCACATCCTCAGCCACGCCCCAGGGTGCAATGGTCATCAGCCCGCGCGCTTCCAAATGCTCCAACTCAGGCAGCCGCTCCAGCAATCTCGCAGCCTCTAAGGACTCCGGCTCCAGTCCAGCTTTGGTCTCCTCGTGGCTCAGCTTCACCTCGATCAGCACCGGCAGCCGCTTGCCCAATTTGCCCGCCGCATCGTTCAGCTTTTCAGCCAGGCGCAGCGAGTCCAGCGAATCCACCGCATCGAACAACTCCGCCGCCCGCGCTGCCTTGTTCGATTGCAAATGGCCGATCAGATGGACGCGGATCACGCGTGAATTGGCCGCGAAAACATGAGAGGCAGCGTGAGTTTGCCCGGCAAACTTCACCTCAGGGGCTAAAGCCAGTGCTGATTCCGCAGTATTTTCGGCACGACTAAAGTCGTGCCCTGACACCAACTGGACTCTTTCCGCAGACTGCACTGCTGGCTGTCGAAGTTGCTCCAGTTCAAGAGCCTTGGCGCTAAACTCCTGCACCCTGCTCTCCCCAAACAGCGAAAGCCCCAGCCCTGCGGCCTCCGCAATCGTAGACGCCGCATAGGTCTTCGACACAGCCATCAGCTCGATCTCGCCGCGCCCGCGCCCGGCCGCACGGCAAGCCCGCCCAATCGACTCTTCCAGCCGTTCCAGATTCTCTCTCAGTAAACTCATCGAGTACCCGATGAAGCCCGGCCCGCCTCGCCCGCATCCAACATGACTATGTGGACTGCAATCCTTCTCATCTTCTCCAACATCTTCATGACCTTCGCCTGGTATGGCCACCTGAAATACCGCCAGGAGGCGCTTTGGAAGGTCATCCTGGTCAGCTGGGGCATCGCCTTTTTCGAATACGTGCTGCAGGTGCCCGCAAATCGCATCGGCGCCGCCCGCTTCTCGCCCGTGCAACTCAAGGTGATCCAGGAGATCATCACGCTCTTGGTGTTCGCAGTTTTCACACTCTTCTACTTCGGCGAACACCTGCGCTGGAACCACGCTGCCGCCGGCGCCTGCCTGGTCGCCGCAGCATTCTTCATATTCCACTCCTGGTAAATGCTCAGGAATCTCAACTCAGTGCCCCAGCGCCTCGAGATATTTTTCCGCCTCCAGCGCCGCCATGCATCCCGACCCGGCCGCCGTAATCGCCTGGCGATAGCGCCGGTCCTGCACGTCGCCGCAGGCAAACACGCCAGGCACCACTGCTCCATTGAACGTCGTCAAGACATTGCCCGTAGTCTTGATATACCCGTCTTCGTCCAGGTCCATCTGTCCGGCAAACATCTTGGCGTTCGGTTCGTGGCCAATCCCCAGAAACAACCCGCCGATCGCCAGTTCGCATCGCTCGCCGTTGGTCACATCGCGCAGCTTGAGCCCCTTCACTTCCTTCTCGTTCACGCCCAACACATCTTCCACTACCGTGTTGGTGCGCAGTTCGATGTTCGGATGCGCGATGGCCCGCTCCAGCATGATCTTCGAAGCGCGGAAGCTCTCCCGCCGATGCAGCAGCGTGACCTTGCTCGCAAAGCGGGTCAGAAACAGCGCCTCTTCCATCGCCGAGTCGCCGCCGCCCACCACCGCAATCTCCTTGCCGCGGAAGAAGAACCCGTCGCACGTCGCGCAGCTTGAAACTCCATGCCCAATCAACGCCTGCTCGCTCGGCAAACCCAGCCACCGAGCGCTCGCGCCCGACGCCACAATCAGCGTGCGCGTGTGAATCTCCCCCACCGACGTTTGCAGCTTGATCGGATGCGCACTCAACTCCACAGAGTTCAAATGAGCCAACTGGAACGTCGCCCCAAACCGCTCCGCCTGCTTCTTCATGTTGTCGATCAGTTCCGGTCCCTGAATCCCGTCCGGCCAGCCGGGAAAATTCTCTACTAAAGTCGTGATAGACAGCTGTCCACCGGGCTCGTGGCCCTCGAGAACCAGCGGTTTCAGTCCAGCGCGGCCGGTGTAAATGGCCGCCGTCAGCCCGGCGCAGCCGGAACCGAGAATAACGGTATCGCGAATCTCTGTCATAAGGCTTCCCAGTCGATTTTAGCTGGTTCACACGGCAAGCCGCCCTTTTGCCGAGCCGCCGCGTTCTCATATGATGAGCCTTATGGCGAATCTGACTCTAATCTACGGTCTGCGGCTTCTCCCCGAAGGCGAGGTCACTGAAATCCACGACGCCACGCTCAAGCTGGCCACCGGCCACGAAGCCCACGTCACCATGCATGTCATTGAAGGCTCCCGCGAAGAGATCGAAAGACAGCTCAAGCGAAGCCTCGATGCCTTCTTCGACTTCTATCCCGAGATCTGAGAGCGCCCTCGCGCCGGCCGCCAAGACTCCAACCCGTCTCTCCCCAGCGGACTTGCGACCCTGCTTGCAAGCGCCAATAATAAGCTGTCTCCCAGTCTCCGGTCCTTGTTTTCTGGTGCTGCACAATCTTTTCGCGTTAACATATCGCTCGTTTTGCCTCCTCGCCGATTAGTGGGTTTCCATTATGTTCCACCAATTCCTCAGCCCTAACTCTGCCACGCCTGGCAAGCCATCCCTGTTAGCCCGTTCCACTTAGACCGATAATGCCGAAAGGGCTGATGAATTGCTCTCACTCTAGGTGCGAAAGCCGATCAATGGCTTGTAGCCGCCTCGAAGCCAAGGCAGAAGTGTCTTCTTAGCAACACTCCGAGACGACGCATAACTGTCGCTCCGGAGTGCCTTACGTGTGCTATCTCCATCTCTCTATTCCGCGCCGTTTGGCGATCGCTCTACTCGTTATAATCCTCGTTCTCGCTCCCGCCGCCCATGCCGGAGGACCTAAGTACGTAGCCGGCGTCAGCTTCTTCAATCCCGCCGTGCTCGGCCAGCCCATTCACTGGTCCGGAGGCAAGCTGAATTACTACGTCGATCAGGGTCCGCTCAGCAGTTCCGTCAGCAACCAGCAAGCCACGGCCATGGTCGATGCGGCCGCCGCTCTCTGGTCTACCGTTCCCACCGCCGCGGTCACCCTCACCGACATGGGCTCGCTGAATGAAGATGTCAACGGAACCAACATCGTAGTATTCACCAACGGCCAGATCACCCAGCCCGCCGACGTCACATCCTCCGCGACTGGCTATCCGGTCGGCGTCATCTACGACGTGGACGGCTCGGTCATCGACACCGTTTTCGGCACGAGCGCCAGTCAGCCTACAAGCTGCCAAACGAACGGCGTCTGGGTTTGGATGGACAACGTCAACCGCGACGCCACCATTTCCCACGCCATCATCCTGCTCAACGGCCTCTGCGCCACCAGTTCCGATCTCATCACCATGATGAGTTACGAACTGGAGCGTGCTTTCGGCCGCGTTTTGAATCTCGACTACTCCCAGGTCAACCCCACCGCCCTGACCGCGCAGCTTCCTGGAGGCGTTCAGGGCTGGCCGGTCATGCAGCCTCTCAGCGGCGTCTGCACCCAGTTCGGCGGCGACTGCATTCCCGACCCCAGCGTGCTTCGCTACGACGACATCGCCGCCCTCAGCCGCATCTATCCCATCACCGCACAGAACATCGCCGGCTTTCCCGGCAAGCAGCTCACGGCGGCCAACACCGTCTCCATTCAGGGCACGGTCACCTTCCGCACCGGCTATGGCATGCAGGGCGTCAACGTCGTCGCCCGCCCTCTCGACACCAGCGGCAACCCACTCTACCAATACACCGTCAGCTTCGTCTCCGGCGGATACTTTAACGGCAACCACGGCAATCCCATCAACGGATTCACCGACTCCAACGGCAATCTTCTAACTATGTGGGGTTCCGGCGACCCGACTTACCAGGGTTACTTCGAACTGAGCGCAATTCCGCTGCCTCCCGGCGTAACTACGGCGAACTACGAAGTTACATTTGAAGCTATTGATCCGCTTTATATACTTACTGACTCGGTCGGGCCTTATCTCGACGGCCAGTCAACCCCGTCGGGCACGCTCGGGGCCATCTCTGTCCCTTCGCTCGGGGCCGGCAGCTCGCAAACTCTCACCGTCAACGTTGCCGACTCCGCCGCCGGCGGCTATCAGGATGCCATCGGCACCCAGGCCTCGCCGGTTCCCATGGCTTCGAGCGGCCTGTGGTGCGGGCGCCTGAGTCAGGTCGGCCAGAGCGATTGGTTCAGCTTCCCGGTCCGGGCCAACCGGACATTCACGGTTGTAACGCAGGCTCTGGACGAGAACGGTACGCCTACTGAGATGAAAGCCATGCCCGCTATCGGCGTGTGGGATGCATTCGACCCCGTCGGCGCGCCGGCCATCGGCGCCGGTCCCGGCATGAACGGCTATGCCATAGGCGAAACCTGGCTCCGCGTCAGCTCCATTGGAGACGATGTCGTCCGCATCGGCATCGCCGACCAGCGCGGCGACGGACGTCCCGATTATCCCTACAACGGCTGGGTTCTCTACGCGGACACCGTCCAACCCCAGCACCTCGCCGCCTCCGGTGGCCCCATCGTCATTCACGGCATGGGCTTCCGCCTCGCGGACACCGTTCTCGTCGGCGGCCTGCATGCTCTCGTCACCAGCATCTCTCCCAACGAAATCACGGCCATCGCACCCCCGGCCGCCACCGGCGTTATCGGCTCAGTCGATGTCGAAGTCGACGACCTGCCCCTCTTCTATGCCGCGGCCATCGTCTTCGGCGGGGTCAGTTACGACTCCGGCGTGGGCGACGCGCTCACCCTCAACACGGCCCCCATGAACACCGTTCCCACAGGCGTTCCCATCCCATTCACCGTAACCGCGTATGCTCCGCCGACCGGCACAATCAATGGAACCGTCCTCACCCCGGCAGGCGGAGTCACCGTGATTTACACCGTCACCAGCGGCACCGCCGCCCTGGCCTGTGGACTGCCTGTCTGCACCGTTACCGCAACCGGTGACGGCCGCGCCACCATGAATGTCACCGCAATCGACGGGGTCTGGTCCATCATCACAGCGTCGCTCACCGATGGCTCCAGTGTTCAGGCCCAGTTTGCCGGCGGAACGCCTCCGAGCCTCGCCTCGATCACGCCCCAGCTTTCGTTAGCCGCCGGCGCATCCTTCACCTGGACGGTCGAGGCCATCGTCCTCAATAACGGCCGGCCCATGGGCGGGCAGGCAGTCGCATGGCAGACATCCGCCACCGGATTCACGGGTCTGGGCAGCACTGCCGCCATCACTACTACGAGCGGCATCGCCACCAGGCAGCTGACCGTCGGCCCGCTCACCGAAGGCCAGACCGCCACCATCAACGCCTGCCTCAACGGCACCAGCCAGTGCGTCGCGTACACCGCATTCGGCTCACGCCCGGAGTACGCCGCACTGGAAGCCATCTTCGGCACAAACCAAAGCCTGGCTGTTTCCGGAACGCCCAGCCAAATATCTCTTCGCCTCCTTGATATGGACGGCAACGCCATGGCCGGCGGCACCGTCGCTCTCTATCAGGCCCTCTACGCCTGGGCCCCGCCCTGCGCAGCGCACGCCGTCTGTCCGCCCTCGAATCTCCTCGCTACCCAGGCCGCCACCGCAACCTCCGCCATTGACGGCACCGTAGCGTTTACCGCAGCCGCGCTCCCCGGCGTAGCCACCAGCCTTCTCGGCGTGGCCGCCTCCGGCAACACCTCGACGATCAACATCGCCGTCGAGCAGCATCCGTGAGCACAATGATCTGGGGCACCACCCTCGTCTGCATCCTGAGCAATCAATATGAGGCGGTCATCCTGAGCGGTTGACTCGCGTATGCGAGTTACGGCTAAAATGACCGGTTCGAGCGCTATTGATCCCATTGGGCTTATACGCCGGTCATTAGGAGCGAAGCGTTTTTCAGCGGAGCCGAAGGACCTGCATTTCGCCCTCGGTCAGTCACAAAACTGGGTCCAAAGGGTTCACTTTTGAGACCCGGGATACGACAACCCTCCGAGCCAGTCGAGTAAACTGAAAGAGCGATGCTCGACTTGGGATTTGTCCGCGCCAACCTTGAATTGGTGGAAGAAAAACTCCGCGCCCGCGGCGCCGACCCCGTTGCGCTTCTCGGAGATTTCCGCGCGCTCGACCAGCAGCGCCGCGAAGCCATCACGAAGGCGGAGCGGGGCAAGGCCCGCCGTAACGAGCTCAGCCAGCAGGTTGGAGTTCTGAAGAAGGCCGGACAGGACGCAACGGCGGTAATGGAAGAAACCCGCGTTCTCAAAGAAGGACTGGATGCGCTCGACCAGGTTGCCGCGCAGCTCGATGAGGAACTTAGGCTCGCACTCGCCAGCGTCCCGAACCTCACACGCGACGAAGTGCCGACGGGAAAGTCCGAAGCCGACAACGTCGTCGTCAGGACCCACCTGGCCGACGCTGCCCACCGCACATGGGACTTTACCCCCAAGCCCCACTGGGAATTGGGCGAGGCTCTCGGCATTCTAGATCTCGAACGCGCCGCCAAGCTCTCCGGCGCGCGCTTTGCCGTCTACATGGGCGCTGGCGCGCGGCTCGAACGCGCCCTGATCGGCTTCATGCTCGACCTGCATACTTCCAAACACGGCTACAAAGAAGTCCTCCCGCCGTTCATGGTCAACTCAAAGTCGCTCTTCGGCACCGGCCAGTTGCCCAAGTTTTCCGAGGACCTGTTCAGATGTTCCGACGCCGACGCTGAAGCCGTCTCTCGCGGCGAGTTCAAGGACAGCGACCACTGGCTCATCCCCACCGCCGAAGTCCCCGTCACCAACCTCTATCGCGACGAAATCCTCGACGACGCCCGTCTTCCCATCTGTCTCACCGCCTACACCCCGTGCTTCCGCGCCGAGGCTGGAGCAGCCGGCAAAGACACGCGGGGAATCATTCGCCAGCATCAGTTCCAAAAAGTCGAGCTGGTCAAATTCACACGCCCCGAAGAATCCGACGCGGAGCACGAGCGTCTCACCCGCGATGCCGAAGAGATTCTTGAAGCCCTCGGCCTGCCCTACCGACGCGTCCTGCTCTGCACCGGCGACACCGGCTTCTCTTCGGCAAAGACCTACGACTTGGAAGTCTGGCTTCCCGGCCAGCAACTTTACCGCGAAATCTCGTCCTGCTCCAACTTCGAAGCCTTCCAGGCAAGGCGCGCCAACATCCGCTATAGGCCCGCCGGAGACAAAGGCGCAAAGGCCAAGCCGGAGTTCGTCCACACCATCAACGGAAGCGGCCTAGCCGTCGGCCGCACCTGGCTCGCCATTCTTGAAAACTACCAGCAGCCCGACGGCTCAGTAGCGATTCCGCAGGCCCTGCTCCCTTATATGGGCGGCTTGGATAGAATTGTGAAGGAAGACTAATGGAACCTCTTACCCAGGCCGCGCCCGTTGGCAAATCTCG
>Ga0224559_1000613_pt1 | contig 22928 bp, 24 predicted proteins | sample 714S33034metaG_FD_180676 | JGI IMG/M metagenome (GOLD analysis project Ga0224559, IMG submission 180676) | Peat soil microbial communities from Stordalen Mire, Sweden - 717 S3 30-34 | ecosystem: Environmental > Terrestrial > Soil > Wetlands > Peat | place: Sweden: Norrbotten County, Stordalen... | reverse complement strand
CTCTAATCAACTAAATAATAATAGAACAAACTACAATATAAATATAACCCCTAAAAAATAAGACGGAAAAAAATCTAAGAAAAAAAATTAATTATGAGACAGCCTCTAAAGCTATAATTAAATTTATAATCTTATTCTCACCATAAATATATCCATAATCCTAGTTTTGCTCATAATTTATTTCTAAGTACGTTAAAAATGTAAAAAATATATTAGTAACATTCCTAAGACAATAACTAATAAGATTTATTAAAAACGATACTTGGGGAGGAATATTTATGGATATAGGAGATGTTATTTCAGATTCATTGCGTTATCCTACCTCAAACTGGTCTAAAGTAGTTATTTTAAGTGTTTTATTTTTATTTAGCTTTTTTATTATTCCCCTATTTTTAGCATTAGGATATTTATTCAAAGTTGTAAAATCGTCTTTAGCTGGTGCTGAAGAGTTACCCGACTTTGAAGCTTGGGGTGAAATGATGGTCGATGGTTTAAAGCTATTTCTAGTCTATTTGATATACACTTTACCTGCCTTGATAATTGGTATATTCTCATTCATCTCTATGTGGTCAGCAATAAGATCATTATCGTATATGACCCAGATAAATGGGATTACATCCACTCCAAATATGTTGTTCTGCGTTTTAGGAAGTACACTTTTAGTGGGCTTGATTATTGTAGGGCTCTACATATTGGTGATTTATCCAATTATGATGGTTGCAATAGGAAACAGGCCTATTATAATGACTTAGAAGCGGCATTTAGATTGGATGAGATATTTTCTTTAATATCACAGATTGGTTGGGTTGATCTAATAGTTTGGTATATTGTTGTTTTTATGGTGGGAATTGGATTATGGTTTGTAGGAATTATCATAACAATAATTCCAATATTAGGTAGGATAGCCTTCATATTCTTTGGATATCCATACATCTATCTGTTTTATACTCGGTCATTAGCCTGGTTGTATTCCTCAGCATTTGCCGAAGACTATATTCCGTAAAATATCATTCTTGTGGAATTTATTCTTATCATACATTTAACACCAAAAAGAATATGTGAATTAAATTGAAATAATTTTTAACAATTTTTAAGGACATCATCAACATAATAATAAATATTAAATAGTCGATCTTATCCATGTTCTTTAATGAGTATTAATGAACAAAGATGTAATAGATGATATGGAATAACCAGAATATTCGAATGGACATTTGATCCGAAATTAGTAAATTGCTTTTTTCATCAAAAGAACTGTACTGAACCTAAACATTCGTCGAATTCGATGTTTACATTCCTACATATTGAACTATTCATTCTTTTTGTATTGAAAGTGCATTCCTAAACATATAAATGCCCTTTTATAACATAACTAAATATCTCATCTTTACTAGCTTTAACACCTTTTCTTTAGATGTATATGCTCATCTATTGAATTGATGCAAAAATTATATAATAATATATAATCATAGCACAATAGTTTTAATTATAAACAATGTTCAGTTAATGGTGAAATGTATGAAAAATAATGGCGAAAAACAACAAACTGTTAAGATAGATGAAACAGACAAAAAGATTCTCAACCTATTCAACGAAGACGGTAGAATGTCTTACAGGAAAATATCACGTAAATTGGATATTTCAATAGGTACAGTTCATAACAGGATAGAGAAACTAGTAAAATCAGGGGTTATAAAAAAGTTCGCTCCCGTAATAGACCATGGAAAACTAGGATACAATTTTACCACTATAATAGGAGTTCGTGTTAAAGGAGGCGTTCTCAGAAATTGGGAAGACAAAACATCCTATCATAAAAATGTTCTATGCATGTACGATGTCACCGGAGAATTTGATGCAATAATAGTAGCAAGGTTCAAAGACACATCAGAACTGGACGAATTTGTTAAAAGTTTGCTTAAAGAACCGGATGTTCAAAGAACATACACCCAAACCGTTCTGAATATTCTAAAGGAAGACCTTGGATCGAGCAAAATGCTCTAAATCCATTATCCCCCATTAATAAGGTATTGAATTTATCTTTTTGGAATACACTAAAAAATATTTATTTTTTTAATAAAATCTTATAATACTACCTAGAAACTTTTACGATTACTCAAGGTATCGGACTAATTTTTGATAATATATTAAAACACAAATTTATCACATTAGAATTAATGGAATCTAAATTACTATTCAAACCTTTCTTAGATTCATCTAAATCTCTAACAACAAATTTATATCTTTAAATCCTGACTATTTTAATTATCATTACAAATTGGGTTAAGAAACTCGTATCAAACAGTAAATAGTACTATTAGTTTATTCAGTGATAATTTATTCAACATTTAAATTCAGAAAGTGGAAAACTTGATCAATTACAAAAATGGGACATACAAAATTTATAGTTAAATGCAATGAAAATATTAAATGTATTGAATGAACTATAATGATTAATCATAAAATTATAATAATCGAATTGAAAATAAACATTATTTAAATTTGATATTCATCTATAAAATATATATTTCATCATTGGTGAATTAGAGGTGATCTTATGGAAGAATTCCGAATTAATCAAGCACAATCCCTTCTTAGGGATGCAGTTAAGTCTAAAACAAGCCAAGAAAAGTTAAAATCACCTAGTGAGGGTATTATAAATGTTAAAGTATTTGAAAAGGTATTAAATCTTTTAATTGAAGCTGAAGAATTTATATACACTAGCCGACCTACACATGAACTTGACATAGAGACAGCAACATTATTCACAGGTAAAATTATCACAGCCAGGAAAGAAATCGATGCTATCCTTTCTGATTTTGGAGTTATTGATAAAACTGATTCTGACGAAGATATAAAGGAATATTCAAAAGATTTACTAATTTTAACTACTAAAAATAGTTTTAAAAAAGCAATTACCAAATTCGGTGTTGACCCACAGAGGATTGTTGTAGCAGGTGTGCCTCTGGATCCTGAAGATATGAAAATTTTGAACCCTAAAATACCTGAATCAGCATTAATGCCAATAAAAAAGAAAATAACCCATGTTAAAAATGATATTGAGCGTAAAATGGAACAATTCAAACTTAAGAATATAATTGTTCTCGTGGAAAATGACAAACCGGGCGAAATACTGGGAAATCGTGCTGAAATGCTTTATAATGCTCAAACTATAACAAAAGAAAATTTAAAGGACATAACTGTCGCGGAATTTATTGAAATAGTATCTTGAACATTACCCATTATTACATTGAAGTCAAAACAAAATAAAAAAAAGTTAATATAGTTGTGATTAATCCTATTCTTAGTAGTTTGATCACTCAACATAAAAAAAATAAAAAAAAATGTTTACTATTTAGATTATTTGTTTAGATCATCGATTTAAATAAAATCAATTACGAACTTAGGGGTGAAAAAATTGGATAAATGTTTCCCAGATACCCAGGATAATATACCAACAATTCCTGTGCACCTTACTAGAGTTGGAGTTAAAGGAGTAAAAAAACTTTTAAAAATTGAAAGAGACGGAAAGAGACCTATTGTACTTTTACCAACTTTCAATGCATTTGTTGATCTTCCAAGCACACAAAGGGGTATTCACATGTCTAGAAACCCTGAAGCAATAAGTGAAGTTCTTGAACAGGCTATTGAAGGTACATCAGTTGAAATTGAATCTTTATGTGCCAAAATAGCAAGTTGCCTTCTTAAAAAGCATAAATATGCTAAAAGAGTTGAGGTCAGTATGAAGAGTGATTACATGATCATGAAGAGATCACCTGTAACTCACATCAAAACACAAGAAATGACCAATATCATGGCCGATGCCATAGGAATCAGAAATGATGATGGAATTGTTATAAGAAAAATGATCGGAGCAGAAGTGGTTGGAATGACTGTCTGTCCATGTGCTCAAGAATCAACCAAGGAATCTGCAAAGGTGGACCTTCTAAAATTTTTAGACGAAGAAACCACTGAAAAGGTCTTGAACACTGTATCATTCGCTTCACATAACCAACGTGGACGTGGAATGATAATGATGGAAGTTCCAGAGAACCAAATAATCAGAGCTGAAGATTTAATAAGAATAATTGAGGATTCAATGAGTTCTCCAGTTTGTGAGCTCCTAAAAAGGAGTGATGAAAATGCTGTTGTTTTACATGCTCATAAAAATCCCATGTTCGTTGAGGACTGTGTAAGGAATATGATCCAAAAGATTGTCCAGGAATATTCTCACCTATCAGATGATGCCCTTGTAACTGTAAGGCAGATCAACGAAGAGAGTATTCACAGGCACAATGCATTTGCTGAAAAAGTCGCAACTATGGGCGAATTGAAAAGAGAGATGAATTCCAATGGAGGCAAATAACATTGATGCCCACACATGAAATTGCAGGAAAGATAATGGGAAAACTTGATGCATTCCATGGATCAAGACCAGCCATCGACACACCACAAATTTTGATTGTAAGAGGAATGTCAAAGAAAAAGATAGATCCTGAAGAACTTCCAAATATAATTTCTGAGATTATGAAGGGCATTGGAGCTAGAAAAATGGATATATTCTCAGAAGAAGCAACCGATGTCATAGGAATAATGGATGAAAATATAAGAGCCACAGTAGAAATACCCGGTGAAACTGACGTTTATGGAATATATCGACTTAAAGAGTCTTTTGAAGCTATGAACTGTCACACCGATTACGGTCTCGGTACAATAGGTCAATTAGCAGTCTTTTTAGTGCTTTATAAAGATAAAAGTGGTATTGGCCCTCTCTTTGTCGAGTTGGTTGTATCAAATTCAGAAGCATAAGGATTATAGGATAAGGGAAATTACCCTTACTATTTTTAAATAAAATAATCAGTGAAAAAATGGCAATTTTATCTAAAGAAGATTTATTATCCCTTCTAAATGGAAAAAGTAGGGAAATATTATCTTTAATGTCTGAAACTAGTCTTTTAAGGGATAATGACATTATCACATATTCAAAAAATGTTTTTCTTCCACTCACAGACATTTGCAGAAACAACTGTGGATACTGTACATTCAGAAAGGATCCTAAATCATATAACGCCCAAATACTCATGAAACCCGATGAAATAAGGGGCATCATTGAAAAAGCTAATTCTTTCAATTGTAAAGAAGCACTCTTCACTTTTGGTGAGAAGCCTGACGAAACAGACAGTGTAATATCTTCCTTGGAGGATCTTGGATTTACAGGGATGTTAGAATATTTATACTTCATTTGTGATGATACACTGAAAAATTCAAGACTTTTACCCCACAGCAACCCGGGAATACTTAAAAAAAATGAACTTAAAATGCTCAGGGAAGTTAATGCCTCAATGGGTTTAATGCTTGAAACCAGCAGCCAGCGTATGATGGAAACAATTGCACACAAAAATAGCCCTGGAAAAGACCCTAAACTTAGAATTGCAACTATTGAAAATGCAGGTAAATTGAAAATACCATTTACAACCGGTCTTTTAATTGGAATAGGCGAAACAGTTACAGAACGTGCTGAATCCCTCCTGGAGTTAAGGCGAATACAAGATAAATACGGGCATATCCAGGAGATAATTATACAAAACTTCAAACCAAAACAGGGAATCCCTATGGAAGGCTTCAAAGAACCTTCATTGGCTGAAATGATCAAGATGGTATCTGTTACAAAACTCATATTTCCTGATGTAAGTGTACAGGTTCCACCAAATCTGAACAAGGACCACTCACAAATATTTTTAATGTCCGGAGCAGATGATTGGGGAGGTGTTTCTCCATTAACCCCCGATTTTGTAAATCCTGAAGCTCCTTGGCCAGAGATTGAATATCTTAGACTGATCACAGAAGAACTTGGTTTCAAACTTCAAGAGAGACTTCCAGTATATCCAAAATATATCAATGAAAAATTTTTAGATCAGGAAATACTTAAAAAAATTAATAAAATAAAATCCAAGAAAATATAATTTTTCCAGTAAACTGAATGATCTAAAATTTTAGTAGTCTAAAAAAAATGGTTAAATAATATTTATTTGATATTTTAAGAGGTATAGTCATTTTATTTTAGCATCAACAACCACATGGTAAACACCAGGTGAGTATGGTTTTATAATTCTTTTATTGACTATTTCAACCAGCTCCCTATCGGCTGCCATTGCAGCTTCATTTATACGATCCACAGGCCTGATAAATTTCAGTTTATCGGGTACAGACTCATGATAATGTATTATTCCTCCTTCCTTTAACACATCCATTGCAACGTCCAGATACTCGTTGGTGTTTCCAATATAACCCATTAAAACACGATCTGCTATGGCTCGAGGTGCAATTTCTCTACAGTCTCCTAAAATAGGTTCTAAAATACCTTCAACTTTATTCAGATGTACATTTTCACATAGATAACCATAGGAAAGGGGATTAATTTCAATAGAATATATCTTTGCCGGTTTTGAATGTACTGCTATTGGTATTGAGAAGTATCCAATTCCCGCAAACATATCAACAATTGTTTCACCTTTTTTTGCAATCGTAGACATTCTCTTTCTCTCTGTTGTGTTACCCTTGGACCACATTATCCTGGAAACATCCAACTTGAATGAACACTTGTTTTCACGATGTATGGTTTCTGTTCCTTCCCCAATAATCACTTCAACATCAGGTTCTCTCTTTAAACCACTAATACGTCCTAATTTAACTATTCTGTTAACTCCTGGTGTTTCAAGAAGCTTTTCAGGATTCTCAATATCCCCTTTTATTACAAGAATATCTCCTATTACCTTACCCTTCATAAGAGTACGTGCTTCTTAAAGTTTAAATATCTTTCACAATCTAAGAAAATTTAGAAATTAATTTTATAATGTGAATTGGATCATGGTGTAATGCAAAAAAGATAATTACCCCTACCAACCAACCTTATTCAATTAATTAGAAATGATCAAATTATTAGGAGAGATTCTTATGGGAAAAGTTAATAGACAGGAAATTCTCGATGTCTTAAAAGGATATGATAAAGAAAATATAACTATAGCAACATTAGGAAGTCATACATCACTCCACATATTAAAAGGGGCAAAAAAAGAAGGTTTTAAAACAGCTGTTGTTTGTGAGAAAGGTAGAGAAGTTCCATATAAACGATTTAAGGTTGCAGATGAGTATATTATTGTTGATAAATTCAGTGATATTGTAAATGATGATGTTCAAGAAAAATTAAGAGCTATGAACAGTATTGTAGTACCTCATGGTTCTTTTGTTGCATATGCCGGATTAGATCGTATAGAAGATGACTTTAATGTACCTATGTTTGGAAACAGGGATATCCTAAGATGGGAGTCTGAAAGAGACCTTGAAAGGAAATTGATGATAGAATCCAATATTAGAATACCTAGAAAGTTCACTGACCCATCAGAAATTGATAGAACTGTCATGATAAAGTTTCCAGGTGCACGGGGAGGCAGAGGATATTTCGTTGCTTCAACACCTGAAGAATTCCACCAAAAAATTGATTCCATGCTTAAACGAGAATGGATAGGAGAAGAAGATGTTGAAAATGCCCATATCGAGGAGTATGTTTCTGGATGTAACTACTGTATTCATTATTTCTATTCAGCATTGAATGATGAAGTTGAATTAATGGGAATGGATAGCCGTTATGAATCCAATATAGATGGATTAACAAGAATTCCTGCAAAAGATCAACTTGATGTTGCATTAGATCCATCCTATGTAATAACAGGAAACCATCCTGTAGTCATGCGAGAATCATTACTCTCACAAGTATTTGAAATTGGAGACAATTTAGTTGAAGGTGCTAAAAAACTGGTTGCCCCAGGAATGAGTGGTCCATTCTGCATGCAGAGTCTGTGTACCGATGATTTAGAGATAGTTGTTTTCGAAATGAGTGCTAGAATTGATGGTGGTACAAATACCTTCATGGACAGCTCCCCCTACAGTTACCTACTCTTCGGTGAAAATATGAGTATGGGCCGTAGAATAGCTCGTGAAATTAAAAATGGAATTGAATCTGATAGGTTAGATATTTTAATAACTTGATCATTTCATTCTTATATCTTTTTTAAGCTATATTTTCAAAATGAATATTACAATATCATTAACATTAGTTGTATTGTGAATTGAATATTCTCTAATAAATCACTTAAAAAATAGTAATATAGAAAACATTTATAAGTATCCTCAACTAAACAAACCTTGTTAAAGGTCTTAATATAGTAAGTTATTTTAAATGAATTATTTTGAATAGCATTAATAAATATTATTTATGAACTAAAGAAAACTGGAAGTTCAAAGCAATATTTATATAGAATGAATTTTACATAAAAGACTAGAAATATTTGAAAAATTTAAAAACTATTTTTAATTTATCGTGTTTTTTTAGAGGTGTATTTCATGAACGATAAAGATCGATTAAAAGGCACTACAACTGTTGGTGTAACATGCAAAGATGGAATTGTTTTTGCTACCGAAAGAAGAGCTTCAATGGGTAATTTAATTGCTCATAAAGTTGCAGACAAAATATTCAAACTAGATGACCATATTGGAGCAACTATTGCAGGATCAGTATCAGATGCCCAAAAACTAATGGGTTATATAAGTGCAGAAGTGGCTCTTTACAGACTCAGAAACGGCATTCCTATGAATGTTGAAGCCGCAGCTACTATGACATCTAATATACTACATTCATCCAGATTTTATCCTTACTATGTCCAAACTCTCCTTGGAGGGGTGGATGAAAAAGGACCAGCACTCTTCTCACTAGATCCAACCGGCGGAGTAATAAGGGATCTAATGATTTCAACAGGTTCCGGTTCACCAGTTGCCTACGGAGTACTTGAAGACCGTTATAATAAAGAGATGGATATTGAAGACGGAATTGAACTTGTTATAAGGGCAATTAAAGCTGCAATGGAGAGAGATACCTATTCCGGTAATGGAATAAAAATTGCAACAGTTACTAAGGAAGAAGGATTTAAAATACTGCCTGATGAAGAGGTAGAAAAGAAGATCAAAGAATTAAGCTAGTTTTAATCCTATTGAACTAAATTTATTAACAAATTGAGAACCATGTTTTATTAAACATGGTTTAAATATTAATTTTCTTATTTTTTTAGACGTGATTTTATGGGTTCAGAGATTCAAGAAATTAAAAATACAATAGTACAAAGATTACCTAATAGAGTACAAGTGGCAAAGGTCGAATTTGAAGGTCCGGAAGTAGTTATATACACTAAAAATCCGGAAATAATCACCGAGAATGGAGATTTAATTAGAGACTTAGCCAAAGATATTAGAAAAAGGATAATTATCAGATCAGATAAATCCGTGTTAACAGAACCTGAAAAAACCATAGACAGGATCCATGACATTGTTCCAGAAGAAGCAAAGATAACCAATATATCTTTCGATGAGGTAACATGTGAGGTAATAATAGAAGCACGAAAACCTGGACTTGTTATTGGAAAATATGGTTCAACATCAAGAGAGATTATTAAAAAAACTGGATGGTCCCCTAAAATTCTTAGGACTCCACCAATTACATCAGAAGTTATTCAGAGAGTTAGGAGAACGCTGCGAAAAAACAGTAAAGAACGTAAAAAAATTCTTCAAACTCTTGGCAATCGAATTCACAGACCATTAACAACAGAAAATGAATGGACACGTTTAACTGCTCTTGGCGGATTCAGGGAAGTGGGAAGGTCTTCACTGTTTTTACAGACTACTAACAGTAAGATCATGCTGGATTGTGGTGTTAATGTTGCGGGTTCAGATGATAAAAGTTCTTATCCCTATCTTAATGTTCCAGAATTTGTTCTGGATGATCTTGATGCAGTTATAATTTCCCATGCACACTTGGACCACTCCGGATTTTTACCATACTTATACCACTACGGATATGAAGGACCTGTTTACTGTACTACACCCACAAGGGATCTTATGACACTCTTACAGTTGGATCATATAGATATAGCTCACAGGGAAGATAATCCACTTCCGTTCAATATTAAACATGTTAAGCAGAGCATTAAACATACCATAACTCTGGATTATGGCGAAGTAACAGATATCGCCCCCGATATCAGATTAACTTTGCATAATGCCGGCCACATACTTGGATCTGCCATAACTCATATGCATATAGGAGATGGACAACACAACTTTGTATACACTGGCGACTTCAAATATGAGAGAAGCAGACTATTAGAACCTGCAGTTTCCAAGTTCCCACGTATAGAATCACTTGTAATGGAAAGTACCTATGGTGGACACGATGATGTTCAGCCTTCAAGAAACGATGCTGAAAAAGAACTTGTAAAAACTATTTACAGGACCCTTGAACGTGGTGGAAAAGTTCTTATGCCAGTATTCGCTGTTGGAAGGGCACAGGAACTCATGATAGTTCTAGACGAGTACATTAGGCATGGAATTATCGATGAAGTTCCAGTGTATATAGATGGAATGATCTGGGAAGCAACTGCTATCCACACGGCACGTCCAGAATATCTGAGTAAGGACCTTCGTGACCAAATATTCCATATGGGAAGAAACCCCTTCATTTCTGAAGTTTTCCATAAAGTTAACGGTGGAAACGAAAGACAGGAAATTGTTGAAGGAGAACCTGCCATTATCCTATCAACTTCGGGTATGTTAACTGGAGGTAACTCAGTAGAATACTTCAAACAACTTTGTGGAGATGAGAGAAACTCACTTGTGTTTGTTGGATATCAGGCCGAAGGTTCTTTGGGTAGAAGGCTTCAGAAAGGTTGGAAAGAAATACCACTTAAAGAAGAAGGTAAAACAAATGTTTATAATGTAAAAATGCATATAAAAACAATCGAAGGATTTAGTGGACATTCCGATAGAAGACAGCTCATGGAATATGTGAGAAGACTTTCTCCAAAACCAGAGAAGATCATGATCTGCCATGGAGACAATTACAAAACCCTTGATCTTGCTTCAAGTATTTACAGGAGTTATAAAATAGAAACTAAAACACCAATGAACCTTGAAACCATCAGGATCCAATGAAACCGAAAGTTTTATTTATTAGGTTTATTGGAGTTGTTATAATTTCTAATTTTTTTTTATTGAATACCCAAATTTAAATTATTTTTTTTACAAATTAATAAAATCTATTTATATTGAGATAATTATATTAGCTTAATAGAATATTCGTATTAATTCATTGTAAAAACGAATTTAGGGATATAACTTTTATTAACTGTAAAATCAAATATGCTGTATTAAATTGTTATTTTAAAAAAAAATTTTTGGTGAGTTTCATGGTAACCTATTCAGAATCAGGAGTGGACATCAGTCTAGAGGAGGTCACAGTATCGGCATTAATCTCAAAACTGAAGGAAACCCTAAGTTACAGAGAAGTAATTACAGAATCAGGACATTTTGCAGCCCTTGTTAAACTAGGTGATAGAGCCATAGCAATGAGCACAGATGGAGTCGGAAGTAAGATCCTAGTAGCAGAGATGATGGAAAAATATGATACAGTAGGTATAGACTGTATAGCTATGGTGGTAAATGATATCCTATGCGTTGGAGCAGAACCAATTGCCATGGTAGATTATCTGGCAGTTGAAAAACCGGATCCTGAAATAGCAGCACAGATTGGTGAAGGACTTAAAGAAGGATGTAGACAAGCTAAAGTGGCTATGATTGGCGGTGAAACAGCTAGTCTTCCCGAAATTATAAGTAATTTTGACCTTGCAGGTACTGGAATAGGTATAGTTGATGTTGAGAACATAATCACCGGAGATAAAATTGTTGATGGCGATGTTCTGATTGGTATTGAAAGCAGTGGAATTCACAGTAACGGTCTAACTCTTGCAAGAAAAGTTTTCTTTGAGGATAACCAGTTCAGAGTAGATGATAAACTCCAAGGATATCCTGAAAAATCAATTGGAGAAGAACTTCTAAAACCAACACTTATATATGTAAATCCCATAGTTGAACTATTAAAAAGTGATTTAGAAGTTCACGGACTGGCCCATATTACTGGTGGAGGATTCACAAATCTTAAAAGGTTAAAAAAAGGTAGTGGATATATCATTGAAACACTTCCTGATCCTAAACCCATCTTCAAAGTGATGCACAAATTAGGTGTACCCTTAGAGGAGATGTACCGTGTTTTCAACATGGGCATAGGGTTTGTTGTGATCATAAAATCTGAAGATGCAAAAAAGGCTATAAATATCATAAAAAAATATAATCTTGCTTTTGAAATTGGTACGACAACAGATGATATCCAGGAGAAAGTTTCAATTAAAACTTTTAAAAATGATTTTATCACTTTATAAATGATTAGAAGGTGCATTAATGAATATAACAGCAGAACAGGAAAGATTAATTGTCATAGGTATCCTGAAGAAAATGAATGTTTCAGATGATGATGCCAGAATTGTTGCAGACGTTACTGTGGATGCAGATCTAAAAGGATTTTCATCCCATGGAATTGGACGATTTCCACAGTATATAAAGGGATTGAAGGCTGGAACAATAGATCCTGATGGAGAAATAAGCATTGATAATGAAACAGTTTCAATGGCCCTCCTAGATGGAAATCATAAATTTGGACATGTTGTTACATACACTGCCATGGAAATTGCAATTGAAAAGGCAAAAGAAACAGGTATGGGTGTTGTAGGCGTACATAATTCCAACCATTTCGGTGTTGCGGGATACTACTCTGACATGGCAATAATGCAGGATATGGTAGGGATAGTTGTTGCAAACACCGAACCTGCTGTTGCCCCAATAGGTGGAAAGGAACCAATAATAGGTACAAACCCAATAGCTATAGGTATACCTTCAAACTCCCATTATGTGTCCGTTGACATGGCAACATCAGCTTCAGCTAGAGGAAAACTTTTGGAAGCCAAACGTAAAGGTGAGAAAATACCTGAAAATGTTGCTCTGGATGTAGATGGAAATCCTACAATCGACCCTGAAGCTGCACTTAAAGGCTCAATATTGCCATTTGGTGCACATAAAGGTTATGCATTATCTTTCATGATTGAAATACTTGCAGGACCCCTTGTTAGGGCTGCATTCGGTACACAAGTAACTGGAACAGCTAATCCCGAGAAAATGTGCACAAAAGGAGATCTTGTAATGGCATTAGATCCATCTAAGTTTTCTAATATTGAAACATTCAAGGGAGAGGTTGACGATTTCATATCCGAGGTTAAAAGTTCCGGTAATGTTTTCATTCCTGGTGATATGGAAGTTCGAAATATCAAGGATCGTAAGGAAAATGGTATTGTTATCGACAAGCAACTAATGGAAGAGATCATTGAAATAGCCGATGAATTATCATTTGATCTTGGTGATATTCTAGAATAATTAGGTTATAAAATTTTTTTTGTTAAATTTTCAATTTACTTAAATTTTATTTGAATATTTTTTAAAATCGTTACATATAAATCCAATATAACAATAGTTATAATAGGGATAAACAAAATTTCTTATTCACGACTATTCAGAGGTGTTGGTATGAAAATAATAGTTTCAGATGGTATGGGCAACGATGAAGAAAAAGAAATTGATACAGATAGTATAAGTGGTAAAGAACTGTTAGAGAAACTTGATATCTCTTTGTTTGTAGCTATGATCATGAAAAATAATGAAATTGTGGGGGAAAATGAGTTACTCACAAGTAAAGATAAAATAAAAATTCTAAATATGATTCATGGTGGATGAATAATATAATTTTTATAATTAAATAAAAAGTTCCTTTTAAATTTCATGGAATTATCCCGATTTAAGATTTTCATAATCTTCATTTTTTTTAATGGTATAGTTTAGATTATAACCTTAAAGATGGTATAGTAAGTTATTAGAAAGAATTGTTAAAATGGGTGTTTTCTTTGGATGGTAGTCAAGCAGTTTACAATACACTTAAACAGTCGGAAATTAATTTTGTGGTTTCCTTACCCTGTGTTAATTTAGATAAAATCATGAAAATGGTTGAAGCTGATGAAGATATAATTCATGTACCTGTAACAAGGGAAGAAGAAGGGTTTGGAATTTGTGCTGGAGCATTTATGTGTGGGAAAAGGCCAGCCATCCTCATGCAAAATTCCGGGCTCGGTAACTCTGTTAATGCTCTAGCATCATTATTTGAGCTTTACAAACTTCCAATATTGATGATCATAAGTCATAGGGGTACAGAAGGAGAATTTATGAGTGCACAAATACCAATGGGAAATGCCACACCTAAAGTTTTGGATGCTCTTCAAATACCGTATTTCAATCCTAAAACTCCTGATGAAGCTTTAAAATTAATCCCTAAAGCATGGAAGGTAGCTGAAAAAAATGGTACTCCCGTAGGTATCCTGTTGAGTATCAAATTCTGGTAGTGTTAAAATGGAAAGGATCGATACAATAAGAAAAATATCAGATGAGTTAACCAATGAACTGGTTGTATGTAATATAGGATTTCCTTCAAGGGAACTTCATCATCTTAAGGACTCATCAACCCATTTTTATATGATGGGTTCAATGGGACTTGCATCATCCATTGGTCTAGGCATAGCAATGTCCACCAAAAGGAAAGTTGTTATTTTCGATGGAGATGGATCAATACTAATGAATTTGGGAAGTTTAGTTACAATATTCAACCAAAACCCCAATAACCTTATATTAATAGTTTTAGACAATGAATGCTATGGTTCCACCGGATCTCAATGTAGTTACGCATCAACTGTTAATTTAGGTAAGGTAGCTGAAGCTGTTGGATTTAAAAATAATTTTTACTTCGATGGTAATGAAAATGAATTAAAGTTTAACGAAGTTTTAAATTCATGTGGACCTGTATTCGTACACGTTAAAGTTAAACCAGGAAATGCAAATGTTCCAGTCATTCCACTTGAAGCCGTGGATATCAAGGATAGATTCATGGATGAAATAAAAAAATAGAACGAATATAGCATAATAAATTTAATATTAATAATATTTAATTCAAAAAAAATTGTTATGATAAATTTATTTCTCGAATGTTTCACAAACTTTTTTTAATGTTTTTTGGATTTTTACCATCTGCGGGCACAGTGTTTCACAGTCGCCACATTCAATACAATTTGAAGCTCTTTCACCCTCATTTAAGAGCATATAATAGTTCATTCTAGAATTTTCAACATCTTGAAACATATATGCATGATTAAGCTTTTCAAAGTTAGCAGGAATATTAACTCCTGAAGGGCAGGGCATGCAATATCCGCACTGGGTACAATCTATCTCTTTTCTTTCCTTGTAAGTTAACCTAACTTCTTTGATTATCTCTTTTTCTGTGGAGGTTAATGTGTTGGTTAGACCATGTTCAGCTATCCCTAGATTCTCATCAAGATCTTCTATGGTAGTCATTCCACTTAACACAACATCAACTTCTTGTTGATCCCAAAGGTATCTTAAAGCCCATTCAACAGGGCTCCTTTTAACATCTGCTTCTCCCCATATTTCTTGAACTTCTGGTGGAACATTTACAAGAGTTCCACCTCGAAGCGGTTCCATGATAACAACACCTACACCTTGACTCGATGCATAACGGATACCTTCCTTTCCCGCTTGATAATTCTCATCAACGAAGTTATATTGGACTTGACACATATCCCAATTATAGGAGTCAATAACATCAAAAAAAAGTTCTATTTCCCCATGAAAAGAAAATCCGGTGTATTTAATCCTACCATCTTTAACTGCTTCGTCTAAAAATTCTAAAACTCCGAGTGATTCTAGATTTGACCAGTAGTCTTCCTTAACAGAATGTAAAAGATAAAAGTCAATTTGTTTAGTTTGAAGTCTTTCAAGCTGTTTTTCAAGATATTGATCCATATCTGTCCGTTTTTGAATTAACCACGATGGTAATTTGTCTGCAATAAAAACTTTATCCCTGTAACCCTCCTTTAAGGCATTTGCTATCACTGTTTCGCTCTGACCATTATGATAAGGGTAAGCAGTATCAAGATAATTAACTCCACTATCAATGGCTTTTTGAATAAGTGAAATTGCCCTATCATCATCCACTTTATTATATTGGCCATTCATGATTGGAAGACGCATACAACCCAATCCTAATATGGATACTTTTTCTCCGGTGGATCCTAATTTACGATAAAGCATTTTGTTTACCTCAAAAATCTGTATAAATTTTAATAGCTAGGAACTATAACTAAAAAAAAATATTTAACCTCTTCTCCTGTCAAATTCATCGTACAAATCATCTAACTCCACACCTTTATAAACAAGGAGAAGTAGAGTATGAAAAATCAGATCAGCAACCTCAGGAATAAGATTTTCATCATTTTTTGATGCAATTATCACTTCTGCTGATTCCTCTCCAATCTTTTCTAGAATCTTATCCTCAGCACATTTATCACTATCTTTCATGATTCTTGAAGTGTAAGAATCTATCGGTTGATCACGTCTGTCCTCTAAAACAGTGTAAACATCCCTAATAACCGTTTCGTTGTGATTCACTTTCTAAACTCCTTTCTAAGACTGCTGGTAATGGCGATTAATGGGTGTTGAGCATCATCTATTATTTCTATATCTTTAAAAGTGAATATACCATTTTTATCGGCTGTTTTTTCAAGACCAAGTCGTATATCTCTATCCAACTCAATTACATAGGAATCTATATCTTTACATCCAAGTTTACGTGCAGCAGCGGTTCTGTGATGACCATCAACCAATATAAATCTTTCTCCAGATTTTGCTATAATGGTTGGTTCAGCGAGTCCACGCCTAATTTCATATGTTCTTCCCTGAAGTTCATCTGCATATATTTTATCTTGAGTTGGTCTAACCTTGTCTATTGGAACTTTCATCCTTATGACCTTAGTATGGATTTCATAGAGCTGTTCAAGGGTTTTTTTGAAATATTCTACCTTCATAGGGGTTGATCTTTCGATGTGAGAGCGTACAATATCGGTATTTGTTAATATTCCAACCAGTTTAGCATCTTTATTAATAACTGGTAGTCTTGATATTCCCATTCTAAACATTACTCTTGCAGCATCATTTATGGGCATATCTTCTTCTGCTACCACAATATCAGTTGACATTATATCTTTAACAAGGGGTAACCATTCTTTAAGTAAAAGATCAAATGCCGTAACCATTCCAATTACTTCACCATTAGTTCTAACAGGGAATCCATCGTGTCCCGTTCCCTTCATGATCAATATAACTTCCTCATTAGGAGTTTCTGGAGTTACTGTGATAACTTCTTTAGTCATGTAATCTTTTACAAGTGCTGAGCTCGTCATTAAAAATCTCCTATCATTTGGTATCACTTTTTCCACAATATTCTTTTGTTATTTTAACTATGAAATGGAATTTGCGTACCTTTTTTTAATATTAAGAATCCCCTGTCCAATCTTTCAATGGAATTTTCACTGATTATTTTAAGATTTTCAGGCGCTCCTCTATGAATATATGTTATTTTAGTTTTAGTAATCTGCATATTAGGATGCCATAACATCATGTTTATGATATTTCTTGCCATATACAACTCATCTTACCATAATAAAGATATTAAAGTATTTAATAAATTATTTTGATATACTGAACTTATTAAATATATAGTTCAGCTTGTTAAAGAATTTTTTTAATATGTTACATGTAATTTATTTTTTTTGTATAGTATATCCATAAATCTATGTCTTTAGTTCAGATTCTAATAGCTTGTGAGTCTCACCAGGATCGGCTTTTCCCCGTGTTAATCTCATTACTTGACCTATTAAGAAGTTCATGGCATTTTTCTTTCCTTCATAGTAATCTGAAACGGCATCAGGGTTTTCTTTGACAGCTTGTTTCACTGCTTTGAGAACAATATTCTCATCAACTACACCAGTCAAACCCATTTCTTCTGCGATCTGGCTGGGCATTTGCTTGTTTTTAGGAAGTTTCTCCATGACCCTCTTGCCAGCTTTAGCTGTGATCTTCTTATCCTGAAGCATCTTAAGTAAGTCTACAATTTGTGCAGGTGTTATTTCACTTTCCTTGAAGCTCATCTTATTATAATAAATTACCCTCTTGAGCTCGTCCCTCATCCAAAGTGCAGCAAATTTTGAATCAATAGATTTTACAACTTCTTCAAAAGCATCTGCAAGTTCAAGTTCAGATGTAATGACTTTGGCATGGTCTTTATTTATCCCATATTCACGAACAAACCTATCAGTCTTTATATGGGATGGTTCAGGCATTTCTTCACGTATTTTTTCAATTCGATCATTTTCCGCTAGCATTGGTGGAAGATCTGGATCCGGTATGTACCTGTAATCTTCAGCCTCTTCCTTAAGACGCATCGGCACTGTAATCATTTGAGATTCTAAGAAGGCCCTTGTTTCTTGTTTTATCGTAATTCCTCTTTTCAAAAGGTTTTTCTGCCTGATCATTTCAAATTGAAGTGCTTTGTAAGCACCTTTTATTGAATTTATATTCTTTATTTCAGCCCTTTTACCTCCTTCAATGGAGATGTTCACATCAGCCCTCATAGTACCCTCTCCACGGGCGCTTCCACTATATTCCAATACCCTTATAAGTTCTCTTAAGAATTTCCTGGCTTCTTCTGGAGACTTCATGTCGGGTTCTGTAACTATCTCAATTAATGGAATTCCTGACCTGTTAAAATCCACAATACCTAGATCTGGTTTATATTGACCAGGGTCTTCTTCTATATGGACATCGTATATTCTAACCCCGTTGAGTTCCCCCTGGTCTCCTATAGGTATCGATGTTCTCTGGTAACCCGATGATAGATCGGGATAATCATAGTGTTTACGCTGGAAGTAAGTCACTTCAGGAGATATCACACACCCCAACATCAACGCTATCTTAATGGCCCCATCCAGAGCCTTTTTATTTGGAGGGTAGGGTTTTGCTCCGGGTTGATTCAAACATACAGGACATATGTTAGAGTTAGCCTTAGCTTCCTTGTAATTGGTACGACACGTACAGAATAGTTTGGAATCAGTTTCAAGCTGAACATGAATTTCCAGTCCGCATTTCATCTTAATAGTTATTCCTCCCAGTATAATGATATAAATTAAATATTTTTAAATGAAATATGTATAGTTTAAACTTGATCTTTAACTCTGAATGTTAATATAGAATCATATGTAATTTGGTTTGTATCTATAAAATAATTTTTATTAAATTACCTAATTAAAAATGGTTTTAGATCCTAAAATAAGTTAACCTAGAATTTGTACCTATGTTAATAACATATTTTACACGATTTACTGAATTTTTTTCAAATTTTTATTTTATACATTTATCAACATACCTTTTAATAAATGGTTCTAAATTTTTATCCAGTACATTACCTCTTTGCAAGGCTTCAAGGTTTGTAAATGTGCCTTCAAGTTTTCTTCCAGCCCAAAATACCTCTTTTTCAACCCTTTTACCATATCTAGTTCCGAACATTTTAAATAATGGGAATTTTGTAAGCCCATTGGCACCGGCAAGTATTAAAGGCCCAATATTAGCCAAATTATCAAGCCATGTCCCTGTTATTATCTCCAATGAAGGAAATTTAATTCTGGTAGCTGCCACAACCCCTGCATAGTACAAAGAAGCGGGTTGTGGTGAATTTTCATAAATTGTATCTTTATGAGGATTTAATGAATAGAAGGTCACTCTATCAATTCCAACATCATCAATGATATCCCACATATATTTAACATCTTCAGGAGTTTCCCCAAGGCCAAGTATTATTGTGATAGATTTCTTAAATCCCAGAGAACCTGCTAATTCAAGCATCTCAATTATGTCTTCTAATGATTTGCTTGGACAGATTTTCTGATGAAGTTCAGGATTTGCTACTTCAACAGCCCCTGTTATCCCTGCAATTTCATCCCCATATTCTTCGAGTTCGTTTGTTATCCCGAGATTTAACCATACAGGTTTTCCAGTTATAGAGTAGATTTTCTGGGCAATATTTTTAACCTCATGAGTATCAAAAGAACCATAACCTCCTGAAAGAAATTCTACATTCCATCCCATCCTTCGGGTTAATACAGCCTCAGCAAGCACAGATTCAATTTTTCTTCTGGCTTTATCCGGCTCTTTTATTTTAGATTTCTGTGCCGACATATAACAGAATGCACAGTCTCCCTTGTCACACCACCAAGAAAGGAAGATCGCTCTTTCGAGTGTGATTTTATCCCCATGTAATGCTAGGGTGATTTTATTTGCTTCTTCCAATAATTCAAGAGTTTGATGATTTTTAATTTTGTTTATCAGGTTCATATTTTACCTTTTAATCTAAAAATAGTGTTAACAATAAATAAATTCATTTAATTATTGATATTTCATCAATATAAATTCTTAGGAAATTTATGATAAATTAACAGATGAATCTTCAATAGTTTATGCTGTGTAAAAAAAATTAATTAAATGATCCTTGAGATAGTCTTCTTTGGAATTTGTTATTTGATATCTTAAACAGATAAGGAATATCTCTCCTCGCATATCAACATAGCATGATGACAATACAATTTGTCACCAACCTTAAATTATATTTCAATATAATTTATAAGGGGATTAGGATAAACATTCAAAAACAATTCTATCTGATAATTTGTAACATCCGCAACCTTTATATAGGATAAATGTCAACCTAAAGAATACATCTTGGTGTGCTATGTTTTAAATTTATTGCAAACCCTAGATAGTAGTTTGTAGGTCTTACTTGGCATCAGCCGCCGTAGCTCAGTAGGTAGAGCGTTCGACTGTTAATCGATTGGTCACAGGTTCGAGCCCTGTCGGCGGCGCTATGGGCCCATAGCTTAGGCTGGTAGAGCGCCCGGCTCATAACCGGGCGGCCATGGGTTCGAATCCCATTGGGCCCATTCATATAGAGATATGTGTCTAAACCAAGATTTATAAAAAATTAGTTATATATATATATTATGCTCCGTTGGTGTAGTCCGGCCAATCATTTCGGCCTTTCGAGCCGAAGACTCGGGTTCGAATCCCGGACGGAGCATTTTTAAATTTTAAGTCGTATATATTATCCACATATGATTAAATAATGCAAGGTAGAGCAGGGGTGCCCGAGCTGGCCAAAGGGGACAGGCTTAGGACCTGTTGGCGTAGGCCTACCAGGGTTCGAATCCCTGCCCCTGCACTTAATCATGATGGTTCAAATTATTAGAAATACTTCATGTGCCGGGGTGGGGTAGGTGGTTATCCTACGGGACTGTGGATCCCGCGACTCGGGTTCGAATCTCGGCCCCGGCCTTTATTTACATCTGATTAAAATTCCACACTTTTTTTTTATAATTTATTTAACCGTATCTAATTGTTAGAACTCTTTGAACCGATTTTACAACTGAAATGAGTTGGATAAATACTTATAGAAGGTTTGAAAGATATGAATCCATATTGATATATTATTTAAGTGGGTGTAATCCATGATAATAATGGAAAAAACATGTGGTTCTTATAAATGCGATGTTATGCAAGAAGGGAAAAAAATAGGGCGCATGGATGGTGTAAATCTGATACAATGGTTTGTGAAGAATAGATACCGTTATACTGGTACCTTCTCAAGATTTGTGACCAACGATCCAACTGAAAGCCAATCAGGTATGGATATCGACATAATATTTTCCAATAAAAGGGTTATTATTAAAGATGCTAAGATTGAATGGATTAAAAGTCAAAATCAGAATGGTACATTCCACGCAGCAAAAATAGAAAGTTACGAAGCAGTTTAATACCTATTTGATCTATTTGTTTTATTTATTCTAATCATATTCAACTCGGAAATATAGATATAATGAGCAAAACAGGAACAAGGGAAGAAAGGGAACTTGTAAAAATGCTCTGGGATGCTGATTTTGCTGCTATGAGAGCACCTGCTTCCGGAGGTGCTACAAAAAAACCTTTACCAGATGTAATTGCCGGAAACGGGAGCATCTATCTCGCAATTGAAGTTAAATCAACTTCACTCGAAAGAATATATATAAACGCAGAGAAGATCGATGGACTCAAAGAATTTGCAGATTTATTCGGTGCAAAGCCGTATGTGGGAATTAAATTTCTAAGAAAAAAATGGCGTTTCATCTGTCCAGAAGATCTTTACAAAACGAAAAATAATAACTACCGTCTAAACATGGATTTAGCATTCGATAAGGGCCTTGAGTTTGATGAAATCCTTGGAAAAGATAAACAAGTTAAATTTAATTGATCTATATTATTGAATTCAAATATTTCAGATACATAAGACATAAAATTTTAGATTTTTGGTTGATTATATTAATTATACAAAAAATTATAACGGATTATTAATTCATTCACAAAACATATTTTGAAATGTGTTAAGTCTAAACCCTATTTCATAGAAATTATTAAATTAGTATTAAGTTAGGATATGAAATTTGAATTAAAAATTTAGAATTTGAATAGTATGCAGGCAACACGCCTTTATGATTTGGTTAGTATTCCACTTTTATCAATATTTTTTCCCGAATTTGTTTTATATCCCATTTTTTTATTTTCTATTGAATTTTAATATCAATCATTTTATTATATCATTCATCTGTTACATAATCAAAAATCGTAGGAAGATTTAAATAACATCAACACAGACTTATCTATATATTTACATATTTCGATTTATGGATGTGTTTGATGATTTAAGTGGAAATAACGGATTCAGTATTTTTCATTAAAAAAATATGTGAGGTAGAAAAAAATGACATGGATAACAGGATATCCTAGAGAAAAGGTTAATTGGTATCCGATTGATCCAAATAAATGTGGAATGTGTATGAATTGTGGAAAGGGTGTTTATGATTAGACAAAAGAAGGTGCAAGGGTAGGAAGACCAAGTAAATGTGTCGTTGGATGTTCAACATGTGCTCACCTCTGTCAAGGAAATGCAATAACCTTCCCTGATG
>Ga0224559_1000612_pt1 | contig 22958 bp, 23 predicted proteins | sample 714S33034metaG_FD_180676 | JGI IMG/M metagenome (GOLD analysis project Ga0224559, IMG submission 180676) | Peat soil microbial communities from Stordalen Mire, Sweden - 717 S3 30-34 | ecosystem: Environmental > Terrestrial > Soil > Wetlands > Peat | place: Sweden: Norrbotten County, Stordalen... | reverse complement strand
AGTACGACAGCTCCAGAAATTATTGTCACCTGGATGGTGGATAGCAAACCTCCAAATAGCAGGTTGCTATACCGCGAAGAAATTCTCACGGATTTTTATCTTGTTTGTTAAGGCGGTCATGAATCTTGGCAGCACCGATCCGAGCACAAACTTCATCTTCGATACTTATTGGCGCTCCACTCACTCCAATAGCACCAACTGTCTCCAGCCCCGATGTCAACAGTACCGCACCGGGTATGAACAGTAGATCGGTCGCGCCTGCGCCGATATTGCCGATTCCAGCAGGATTCTTAGATGTGATGAAATTGATCACGCCACTTGAACTATCGACGCCAAACATTGGCCCCATGCTCACAACTGTGAATGCTTTGCGGAACGAAAATCCCAGAGAATGGACGGGGGCACCATCCCCTCGCAGTTGCACTTTAATTACACCATCAGGATCGACGACTGTTACAACGACTTTATAGCCCTTTTCGGCACAAGACTTTACAGTCTCAGTCGCCGCCTCTAAAGCTAGTGACATAGATATCGGTGCCGGCGTTTCTGCATGGGGCGACACAGTTGCTGATGAAGCATGCTCAGCTTGCATTAATGCGATGCCCATTACGAAAGTAAGGATCCTCAATTTTTTGAAATTCATGATGTTCCCTTTATTTATTCTGCAGGTGTCCGTTAAACTACGAACTTGATTTCTCTTGAATTAGCTCGATGAGATAACCATTCGGGTCTGTGATAAATGCAATTACTTCGCTCGGATCGTCTTTCAACGGGCCGGGTGCGCGGATAACATTGACGCCTTTAGATTTCAGCGAATCGCTGGTCTCATAAATATTGGCCACTTCGATAGCAATATGTCCATAGCCTGTGCCAAGCTCATATTCTTGTGTATCCCAGTTATACGTCAACTCGATTACCGCAGTTTCGCTCTCGTCGCCGTACCCTACAAACGCCAAAGTAAATCGACCACTCGGATATTCAGTTCGCCGTAACAAACGCATGCCTAGCGTGTTAGTGTAAAAATCGAGTGATCGATCCAAATCTTTCACTCGCAACATGGTATGTAGAATTCTTTTCATAGTTTTTATCATTAAAGTTTTCTTTTGTTGAGTCGCACCATCTGCGTTGTTAGTTTGTGTACCAAAATTTCAACGCGCTGCCCTGATTTCAATCTCACGATCAACATACTTCCATTCTTCAGTCGACCTCAGCTCTACCAACATTTCATCGAACGCTCCTTCATATTCGGGAGCGAATTCGAACCAAGCGAGAAAATCAAACGGCTCCCCAAGGTCCCGACTGTGATATAGCCCTCTCGCAATCGCCGGCAAATACTTCATACTGAGGCCAATGTGGTGCGACCGCTCTTCGAAAATTGCACGGCGCTCGTCTTGCGTCATGACCCACCATGCATCAGATTTACTCATCGGAATTAAAACCGCTGTTGTCGCCTCGGGCCGCCCCAGAGACGGGGAAGACACGTCGAGCGGCCCGCGCTCCGACCGTTCAACGTAGCGTGCTTGTCCAGCTACACCTTTGAGAGCCCAGCGACAATTGATCGGGACAACATGAGCAGGCTGAACCTCAATACATTCCGCCAACGGAATCTCTGCTCCAGTAACCGCAGTAATACTAGTAATCTTCCACTTTCCTGTATCGGCACCTATGAACGTCATGGGAGTCACTCCGCGTCTATACACTGACTGTGAATACGGGCTGTATATCTTTTCCAATTCAATATCCTTTCAAGTGTAAATTTTGTTTACTTTGTCAGATCGTCTTTGTAGCGCCATGTAGCCTGAACTACCACCTAAAGGTGGTCACACGGCTCATCCTAGTAATTTGACACCTACAAACGGGAAGGACATATTCATACCTGTCCTTCCTAATTTCTCTAACTAGTCCTTCTTACTCGGTATAAAGTCAAATTTATCCAGCTGAACGTTGAATAATAAACAGTCTGTTTTCGACACACATTTGGTTACGTGATCTTCTTCGCCACGCTGAAAAAAATACGAACCAACTGGCATGTGAATTTCCTTTCCACCAGTCTGTGTATTCACAACAATTCCTTTTAAGACGACAGCGTAGTAGTCTTCTGTGTGGGTATGGTTTGGAGTCACGAAACCCGACGGTAGTCTCATAAATGTTCCATGCCGACCCGTGCTGAAGTTTCCATATCCCTGTCCCACGAATACTTCACCCGCACTGGTTTTTAGGCCACTACCGTTAAATACTATCTTTGCTGCTGGGATGCTGACCGACGGACCTTCGTGAGCTGGTTTGGGACTATTTGCTTCCGGTGTCGCCAATGCTGTAGCCGTAAATGCAGTGAAGACTACGGCGGCAATTGAAAATTTGAGTATGTATTTCATTGAATTTATCCTTTAATAGAAAGTTTAGTTTGTAAGTCTGCGTTAGGTACTATTTTCATTTCATATACGATTTAAAATGACAAAACGAAAGGACGAATTTCCTGATTTGTTGCACTCTCTTTCGCCGCTTCAACGACACCAGACATGCTGCCCGCCGCACTGAAGACCAGAGCCGCAATCGCAGTCTTGTTTATAAACGATCGTCTTTCAGGATTTGCTATTTCAGCGTTATTGCTCAGGTGAATATATCCATTCATCATTTGCCTCCAGTCGTTATTTATAACTGTCTATTCTTATGCAGGGGGCGCAATGACCCCTGCATATCATTTTGGGTTAACCCTTGGATACAGCCTCGCCCAATTCAGCATTGGTCATTGCTTTTCCGTTAATTCCCCATGCTCCATCAACCGCGTGAACAACATTGACCCAGATATGATCTTTGGGCAGTTTTTCACCTGACATTTCATGCACGATATTGGTTGCTTCCTTGATGTAACCAATTTGTATTTCCCTTGTCGCAAATGCAAATGACGGCACCTTCCATTCAATGAAGGCAACTGGCGCTTCCTTTGAACCGGAGAAAGTGTGTTCTTTGGAGATAACGTTAATGGAACCGATGACATTGGGTGTCATCACCTTGTTGCCGGTAAGTCCATGCCATTTCAACATGGCATCAGACAGACGTGCGAACGTTTCTTTCTCGCTGCCTTTAGGCAGCACTCCTTCTGTAACAGTAAATGTTAATGGCATTTAAATACTCCTATATTTGGTGAATGTAGCCTTTAAGAAATCGTCTTGATGATCCCTTCATTGGTCAACGGAACACCATCAATATTCCATGTGCCGTCGACCGTATGTATCGCGCTTGCCCAAATGTGCTCCTTAGGTAGCTTACCGCCTGAGAGGTCATGAATAATTTTTGTTACCTCGGTAAAGAAGTCCACCTGAACTTTGTGGTCTACAAGCGCAAAAGATGGCGATCTGGTTTCTAACCAAGCGGCATCAATTTCCTTGCCACCTGAGAACGTCAACCCTTTGGGCACAATATGCACATGTGCCGTTAAGTTGCGTGTCATTACCTTGTTACCAGTCATTCCATGGTGCTTCAGGAACGAGGCAGTAATCTGAGCGATGGCTTCTTTTGCTTTTGCGACAGGCAATACGCCTTCGGTGAAGGTGAGAGTAATTGGCATTCTGTTGCTCCTGTAATTAGTGTATTAATCATCTCATTTGAGATATTTGCGGTATTAAGATAACGACCGTGATGCAATATTAGATAACGTTCGTTATATTGTCAATAGATAACGATAGTTATTTTTGATACAATACATAAAAATTACATAAGGCAACAAAATGGCCAGATATAACTCTGAACAAAAAGAGCAAACACGCGAGCGCATCATTTGTGCAGCGGATCGTTGCTTCAAAAAAGGCGGTTACAGTGGAATCGGTGTTGATGGCTTGGCAAAAGAAGCCGGCGTAACCTCCGGCGCCTTCTATGGCCATTTCGCTTCAAAAGAAGAGGCATTCAATGAAGTCGTTGTCTTGGGATTCCAGGAGCTTAAAAAAGGCGTGGAGCATTTTCAGGCAGAACACGGTGAAAACTGGATGAACGCCTTCGCGGATTATTATTTGGGATTCAAACGCACATGCGATTTGGCGGATGGCTGCGCGATGCAGACACTGACGCCTGAAATCACGCGCTCAAGCGAATTGATTCGAAATAGCTATCAAAATGAAATGACCAAAGTAATCGAGGTAGTGGCCAAGGGTTTGCCAAACGGGACCTTAAGCGAACGTCGCGGTCGGGCGTGGGCATATATGTCCATGCTTTCCGGAGGCGTAACCGCACTGCGCGGATTAACGGATGATGAGCTGGCGGAAAAAGTTGCTAAATCGGTGAAAAAAGCAGCATTGTCTATTGCACTTCAAATTTGAACTCGCGTGATTCTATGGACTTCGTAGCTGAGCCAAAAGGCACTTGTAACAAGATTGCAAACGGAACATTGAAGTCGACGGGAAGCATTAGCTCGCAAGCCGCATTTGCTAGGTGATGGAAGTGTCGGCTCGCGAGTTGCTTACGATTTAGTTGATTGACAGCGTAATATCGTTAAGACTAAGACTGCCTGTAGGATGCAATCGACCAACCGCATCAGTCGAACTCCATCTCAAGTTTATTCTGTATTGCCTCTGCGCACTTTCCCGGCAGAGGTAGCAAATGTTTTTTGGAATATACGCGAAAACGCGGATTCCGATTTGTAGCCGACCTTGTTCGCTACCTCGGCAGTACTTACCCCGTCTGTCAACAACGACCACGCCAATTGCATCCGCCACCAGGTCAGATACTGTCCGGGTGTCCAGCCGCTCACGGCCTTAAAGGTTTCTGCGAATGTTGTACGAGAAAGTGCTGCTTCTTTGGCCAAGGATTCTAGCGTCCATACCTGTTCCGGGTGCTGGTGCATGGCGCTAATCGCTTGCGCCAGTCGGGGATGCCCGTAGCAGGCCAGCATGCCAACTTCGCCAGGGTTGTCGGTCAGGTACTGGCGCATGGCATAGGTGAAAAGCAGTTCCGATAATTTATCCAGCAGCACTTTTGAGGCGGGGCCGACTTTCATGCTTTCGGCGAGAATCATTTCCAGCAACGATTTCAGCCATGCGTTTGAATCGTCGTGCCGAATAACGAACACCGGCGGCAAGGCATCCAGAATGAAGCGACTGCCCTTGTGCTGGAAACGCATCTCGCCGCACAACAAACCCGTTCCTTCAATGTGTTGCGCCACAGGATAATCAAACCACTCCTGCGCGCCCGCCTGCGGCTCCAGGGGAACCATACTGTGGGTCAGCTCACGCGGGAAGATGACCAGATCGCCGCAATTCAATATCCCGTTAAAGTGTCCGGGCACTTTCAGCATACAACTCCCTATCGTCACCATGTGAAAACAGGTTGCACTCAAGGTATGTTCATTGATTTGCCAGTTTCCGCACACCTTCGCGTTGAAATAAACACTCGCATCCAGTTTAAGTAAAAGCAATATTTGCGAGAAAGCGTCAATCGCGGACTCTTGAGCATCATTTTTGTATTTATCAGCATTCATAATTCGGATTATAGCGTCTAAAGTACCTTCGTCAATCCGACAACACCATCCAAGGAAAATACAACATGAGCCGCAGAACGACAATTCAATTAGCACCAAAGACCATTTCAGATGCAGCCAGCAGCGCAAAAGAAATTCTTGAAATTGCGCAAGCAAAGCTGGGATTTGTTCCCAACCTTTACGCCAATCTGGCGAATTCACCGGGTGCGCTTGCCACGTATTTTTCCGGATATAACCAGTTCAGAGCGCAGTCCGGATTTACACCCGCCGAACAGGAAGTCGTATTTTTAACCATCAGCATAGAAAATGATTGTGACTACTGTGTGGCTGCGCATTCGATGATGGCTGACAAAGTTTCCGGTGTACCAATGCAGGCGCTGAAGGCAATTCGTGAGGGCGATATTATTCAAGACGCAAGACTTGCCGCTCTATCCACTTTTACCCGCAGGCTATTGCAGTCTCGCGGCCGACCTGTCGAAGCAGAAGTGAAGGAATTCCTCAAGGCTGGTTTTAAAGAAGAGCAGATACTTGAAGTAGTGCTGGCAATTGCAGTGAAAACGATCAGCAATTACGCCAATCATTTGTTTAACACCAAGATTGATTCGGCCTTCGAAAGCTATTCTTTGAACTAGCCAACAAACTGATGCGGTAAAGATTTTGGTCACATATAAATAACTCTATACCGCGTAGTTCAACACATCACACTGAAATTGTTTTTAGGCGCAGATAAATATCACGCGGCTGCTCACCTTGTGGAACAACGAAATTCAAGTTAAGCGAGGGATATTCAGCTTGACTCATTGCGTAACGATCCCCGACAACTCTGGGCGAGGTTGAGGGTTGCAAAGGATCGAAAAGTTGAATTTCATCCAGATAAGTCGGACGAATGCGTAAGATTAATTTCTTATCGTTCTGTGCGGTTTGAGAATGATCGAAAGTGTCGGGTTGAATTCGAAGTCGAATCCAAAATGCTGAATTGCTATAACCCTTGCTGAGAATGCCGTCGTAAGAAATATATTGTTGAACTTGGGCTTGTCCAAAATTCATCTGCGCGCTTGTATCTTCAAAATATGCGCGCCCAACAATGTGCTCGCCAGCTATCGCTACCGATACTTGAAGGCAAGCAATAATGACTAAAATGCCAATTGTTAATTTGGCAACAATTTGATTTGTTGAGAAATTAATATACTGTGCTATTGGTTGTTTCAAGTCACGGCTCCAAAATTCATGCAAAATTCTTCGCTGTCGTATCATGTTTCTCAATTCATTTCCTACAATTGCCTACAGACATTGAGAATTTTCACATGTATAAAGTAGTCGGACTTAACCAAAAGTAATATTTTTGATCTCAAAATTGACGAAAGTATAATGGTACGGAGTGTCACTGATCATGCCAAATTGAGTGCCGTGAAGCGGCCACTGGCCAGTGGCTGTAGATGGCCGACACCTGACGAATTGTACCAATGAACATATCTGTCCGTTCCTCATTCGTTAGCTGCCATATATTTTTCATTTCCTTTTTTCGGTAACAGGTAACCCCAAGCCGTCATTCGATGCTGCGATTAGGTCGCCCGGTAAGAGTCATTCGCAAAATTCATAAAGCCTCGGATATCACGAGCTACATTTATTTCAGCACTACACTGGCTGTGCGTGTAATTTAATACCTAGCGCCGTGGTGACTTTTAGAATAGTTGCAAAACTTGGATTACCTTCGCCGGATAGAGCCTTGTATAGACTTTCGCGACCCAAGCCGGTTTCCTTGGCTAGTTGCGTCATGCCCTTGGCACGGGCAATGGTGCCGAGTGCTTTAGCAATAAAGGCAGCATCATCTCCAGCTTCTTCGAGACAGGCTTCAAGATAGAGCACCATATCTTCATCGGTTTTGAGATATTCGGCACTATCCCATTTACGTAGTTTGATCTTTCCCATTTCGCTCTCCTAAATTTTTCGCGCTAATTCAAGCGCAGTTTTAATATCCTTTGACTGAGTAGACTTGCTTCCACCTGCCAGCAGTATCACTAACTCAATTCCGCGTTGCACGAAATACACACGGTAGCCCGGCCCGTAATGAATTCTCATTTCTGAAACGCCTTCGCCAACAGGTTCGCAATCTCCAAAATTGCCTTCTTCGGCACGGTCGATTCTTACCTGCACTCGTCGAACTGCCTGCTTATCCTTCAGTCCGACGAGCCAATCGTCGAACACCTCTGTTGTTTGAATGGAATTCATAAGCCACAGTGTATTATTTGGGATACACCCAGTCAATTCTTTTCGGCGGAGGAGTATTAATTTATTCGAAACTCTGTCTGTCCTCCTCCTGTTGTCTGGACGGGCGCTTCACTTGACTTCGACTATGAACATCCGCGCTTGCTGAGCTTCCCGACGTTCGGCCTTGATCGGCGCATACCTCTCGGAGTTGTAGAAGGCTAGCGCTTGGGCGAGAGTCGGAAACTCAAACACACCGGCCATCGGCAGCGGCGCCTTATCCCCTTCTAGAATCTCTGCAACAGGACCGAAATGTAGAATCTGCCCACCCGCCTCTTTTAGAGCTGCTTGAAAGCGTGGAGCAAGCGCGGCCTGCTTGGCGGAGTCTATGACTCGTAGATTGACGTGTACGTATGCGGGCATTGAGTCTCCATGAATAATGTATATGCATTATTATGTTATTATGCGAGCGTGGCGTTGTCAACTCGGAGTAGACGTGAACGATTTTGATCCAGAAACTTTAAAGGGTGTCGCAGCAGAGTGTCCGGGCTTCCAGGCTCGTGCAACGGCGCGTGCACTCACGCGATATTACAATGCTTGCTTCAAGCCGCTCGGGCTGACGGCCGAGCAATTCAGCCTCTTGGTTGGGATCGGTGCGGCCGAGGGAGCGATGCTCGTCGATCTTGCGGATAAGGCCGGAGTCGATCCGACTACCCTCAGCCGAAATGTTCAGAATCTGGAGAGCCGAGGTTTGGTTAGCGCTAAAGGCGGACGTGGCTGCGCTGGGAAGCGGCTAGCTCTGACGTCATCAGGGCGTCAACTCGTGGTCGATGCTTTCCCTGTGTGGAATTGTGCCAAGGAGGAACTCGCCAGTCGCATGGGCGATGAAAAACTTCGTTCGGCAAGGCAGGCAATGGCGGAGCTGGCTAAGGCCGCAGAATCGTAATGTACATAATATGACCTTTGTTGGACGAAGCTCGAGATAACATTAGAAGGCTAGTCAACGAAAATTCGTGTACCTGCAGCGCTTTGTTGCTCTAGACCTCTGCGATCTCGTTTCCAGTTAACTGTCAGTCATGACAGGCAGTTCGTGGCCGATAGTGTGAAATCATTCTTTAAAATCCCCAGCGACCGTTTTGCCATTCTATTCCAGACCTTCAAAATAGTCCCAGCCTTCGGCAACAGGTGACCAAGCATGGCCTCTGAGACAAACGTGAATCCGGCATCTGGCTTAAACAGCTTAGACTCAATCCCCAAGCTTTGGGCTGCTGCAATATTTTTTACCCTGTCATCCCAGAAAAGAATATATGGAATAAGTAATTCCTCAACGTCATCTGCCGCTTGGAAGATGACGCCCATTGCATCAAGAACAACGCAGCTTTTCATGATTTCGTAACTCCTCCGATAGTCGTAGTCTTCCTAATTTCGGTAAATTCCCACCAAGGGCGCGGTGGCTCGCCTTTGAGAAATTGGGTGATTGACATGAAAACATCAATGACACAAGGATCGTGACGCTGTCCAGTTTTTTGGCAAAGACGTTCGTACATTTCAAATGGACATTCGCCAACCAGTTGCTCCGGAGATTGAAAGCCGAGCAAGCGCAAATCGGCAGCGGTGGCTTTTCCGACATTCGGCAGGTCGGTAAGTCGTTTCACTTTGGAGCGATCAACTTTGTGCGGATTCATGACGGCAAACGTAAAGTACAGCCTAGGCTTATTTGCTTTTGAATAAGCCGATGATCATTTTCAGCGCGAAGCCGAAGACGACAAAAAAGGTAACGATTGCGAATATCGTAATAATGATGCTCATTCATTTTCCTCTGCAGCTATAAAAGCGATTTTCTAACTTGGGGCACAATCCTAGTATAATTCAGGGTTCCCACAAGCACTACTGTTTCAAAAATTGCGTGACAAAAAAACTATTTATTAAAACGTTCGGTTGCCAGATGAACGAGTACGACTCGGACAAGATCGCCGACGTAATGCGTGCCAGCGAGGAAATAGAGCTGACTGACAAGCCGGAAGACGCCGATATTATTTTGTTCAACACTTGCTCTATCCGGGAAAAGGCAGAGGAAAAAGTGTTCTCGGATTTGGGACGGGTGCGCCCGCTGAAATTGGCAAAACCCGGTTTGATCATCGGCGTCGGCGGTTGCGTAGCCAGCCAGGAAGGCGCGACCATTTATCGGCGCGCGCCCTATGTGGATGTTATCTTCGGGCCGCAAACGCTGCATCGTTTGCCGGAATTGATCGCTGCCCGCCGCAGCAGCGGACGCATGCAGATAGACATCAGTTTTCCGGAGATAGAAAAATTCGACAGTTTACCCGCTCCGCAAATGACCGGCGGTTCTGCATTTGTGTCCATTATGGAAGGATGCAGTAAATTCTGTACTTTCTGTGTGGTTCCTTATACCCGTGGCAATGAACTATCGCGGCCGCTGGCGGATGTAATGCGGGATATTCGCGGACTGGTGGCACAGGGTGTGGGTGAAGTTACCTTGCTGGGGCAAAACGTCAATGCTTATGCGGGGGAATACGATGAAGGAGACACGGCAGATTTGGCGTATTTGATTCGCGAGATTGCCGCGCTTGAGGGCATACAGCGCGTACGTTACATGACTTCACATCCACGCGAAATGACGCCGCGCCTGATTGAATTGTTTGGCAATACACCGAAGCTGGCAAACCATCTGCACCTGCCGGTGCAATCCGGCTCGGATCGAATTCTTGCCGCGATGCAACGCGGTTACACGGCTCTCGAATATAAATCAATCATTCGCAAGGTTCGCGCCCTGCGTCCCGATATCTCGATCACCTCGGACTTTATCGTGGGCTTTCCCGGCGAGACAGAAAGCGATTTCGAGGCTACCATGAAATTGATCGAAGAGGTGCAGTTCGATGCCAGCTTTAGCTTTTTGTACAGTCCCAGACCGGGCACGCCTGCGGCTGAAATGTCTGATGAGGTAACTTACGAAACCAAGATGGCAAGGCTGAAACGTTTGAAAACCAGAATTGACGAATTGGAAAATGCAGTCGCGGAAAAAATGGTGGGTACGACCCAGCGGGTTGTGGTTGAAGCGATTTCAAAAAAAGATCAGCGCGAATTAGCCGGGCGTACCGATAATAATCGCGTGGTTAACTTTGTTGGCTCAAAAAATCTGGTCGGTCAATTTGTCGAAGTAAAAATTGCGGCTGTGTCTATGCACACTTTACGCGGGGAGCTGATAGGCATGAAAAAGTTAGCTACCTATTCATAATTTGCCCTGATTCTAAAATCACGAGTGTCCCCAATGCGGGATCATTTCTAAATCGTATTTTGTTAAATCAGAATATTTCCAATATATAGTATTGGCTGAGCTTTATTATTGTGGGTAGAATCCATTTGCATGGGGTGTTTATTGAGGTACCGCATCATTAAAGACAAATTATACGAGTTGCTATACGGCTCCAAATGAACAGCATTGAGAAAAGTACTATGTTGATCGACATTGCCACGCGCGATGTTATTTGTCTGTCTCCCGCTGACACAATCGGCAACGCGGCAAGAGTTTTAACTGAGCAGAAAATTTCCTCTCTCGTGGTTACAGATGGGAATGGGCATCCTGTCGGTATCGTCACAGAGCGTAATGTGTTGCATGCTATGCAGTCGGGAAGCCCCCCCGACACGACGCTTCTGACAGTAATGTCCTCTCCGGTAATCACCGTCCCGGTAACAATGCCGTGTCTGGAAGCCTATCAGGTGTGTTTGCGCGACGGCATCCGGCATCTTGTAATCGTTGACGACAACAAGTTGTTGCTTGGCGTGGTCAGTGAAACTGATTTCCGCTTGCATATCAATCTTGCTGCACTGGCGGGTCGCCGCCAGATTGCGACTGTAATGAGCCGGTCGGTGTTCAGTTTGCCTCCCGATGCTCCGCTGCGTAATGCGCTCAACCTGATGCAGTCGCACCGGGATACCTGTGTAGTTGTGGTCGAGTCCGAGCTTCCGGTCGGGATTATTACGGAAAGGGACATTGTTCGTCTGTATTCCAACCAACCGGAAAAAATCGACATTCCTGTCAGCGAAGTGATGATCTCGCCCGCGCTGACTATTTCTCGCGACAGCACGATTAATGACGCTGCTGAACGAATGCTGACAGCGAAAGTGCGGCATATGGTCGTGGTTGATCAGGCCGGACGAATAGCAGGTCTGCTTAGCGAACATGATCTTACCCAGGTGCTGACGCTTGGTTTAATAGACGACAAGCTTTCAGCACAGGGAGTGTTCCTGCATGCACTGGTAAATACCATCCCGGATCTGGTCTGGCTAAAGGATTTAAACGGGGTATATCTGGCTTGCAATCCGCGCTTCGAGCAATTCTTCGGGGCGAAAGAAAACGACATTGTGGGCAAAACTGATTTCGATTTTGTGGATAAGGAACAGGCCGAATTTTTCCGTAAATATGATAATCAGGCTGTGGAAAAAGGTGGGCCAAGCGTTAACGAGGAAAGGATTACCTTTGCCGGTGACGGTCATACTGAATTGATTGAAGCGACAAAAACACCGATGCGAGACGGGCAGGGGAAACTAATTGGTGTGCTGGGAGTCGGCCATGACATTAGCCGACGCAAACTTACAGAAGATGCCCTGTACTTTGTTGCGCAGAAAGGTTGGATTGAACATGCAGAGAATTTTTTTGATGCACTCGTTCAATATTTGGGTAAAACGCTGGATGTAGATTATGTCATCGTCGATAAACTCGACGAAGATACTTCTATCGCTGAAACAGTTGCGTTATACGCCAAGGGCTCCGTGGTTCCGAATATGCGCTATAGCCTGAAAGGAACTCCTTGCGAAAACGTCATGGGGCGAAAATTCTGCTGTTATGCGCAGGGCGTTCAGAAATTATTTCCGGACGATACTTTGCTGGTAGACATGGGGGCAGAAAGTTACGCCGGCATTCCGCTTTGGGATTCTGAAGGGCAGCCGATTGGTCTGATTGCGGTGATGGACAGCAAGCCGGTTGTCCGCAAAGAATCGGTTATCCACGTACTGGAAATTGTGGCGACTCGCGCGGCGGCTGAACTTGAGCGAGAACGAAGCAATCGTTATCTGAGGACGAGTGAGAGCGAATTTCGCACTTTGACCGAAAATATGCCCGACAACGTTATTCGTTACGATTTGGATTGTCGCGTAAGATATATGAATCTTGCGATGACTTTGAGTACTGCGCCCGAATTTCGTCCTGTAATTGGAAAATCACCTGTCGAAGCCCGTCCGCTAGTCGATGAGGTAGCCCGCTATCAAAACAAGGTGGAAAGGGTGATCGCGACAGGTGAGAGTTCCGAAATGGAAAGACAGGTGCAGCATCCTGAAGGCGAATTTCGTACTCACCACATACGTTTTGTAGCCGAGCACGATGGTAATGGCAAAATTACAGGAGCGTTAGCCATCGGTCGCGACATTACCGAGCGCAAGCTGGCAGAAGAAAACCTGCGCATCACGGCCAGTGTTTTCGGCAACAGTCAGGAAGCGATTCTGCTTACTGATGCCAATAACAATATTACGGATGTTAACCCCGCCTTTACTTGCATTACCGGCTACAGTCGCGAGGAAGTACTGGGGCGTAACCCGAGGTTACTGAACTCGGGGCGTCAAGATAAGACGTTTTACGCCGCGATGTGGAAGTCTCTGGAACGTGGCAAAGCTTGGCGCGGCGAAATATGGAACCGGCGCAAGTCGGGAGAAGTTTATGCAGAATTGCTTTCTATTTCAGCCATCTGCGACGACAACGGCAAAATAATTCGCTATGTCGGTGTATTTTCCGATATCAGTTACCTTAAGGAGCATGAAGCCGAATTAAGTCGGGTGGCTAACTACGACGCGTTAACCGGCGTGCCCAACCGCCGACTGCTTTCCGATCGTTTGCTGCAAGCAATATTGAGGGCGCAGAGAAGCGGAAATTTGCTGGCTATTTGCTATATCGATCTGGATGGCTTTAAGTTGGTCAATGACCAGCATGGGCATGAAGTTGGCGATATGTTGCTGGTGAATATCACCTATCGATTGCAGGGAGCTTTGCGTGCGGGAGATACCTTGGCAAGACTGGGGGGCGATGAGTTCGTTGTGTTGTTCAATGATTTGGCCCGCGAACAGGAATGTTTGCAGGTATTGGATCGCATTCTGAACATTATCTCTTCTCCGCTAACTATTAGTAACCATGAGATTGTCGTTTCAGCCAGCATAGGCGTAACTTTCTATCCTGCTGATAACGAGGAGGGCGACACGCTGCTGCGACATGCAGATCAGGCCATGTATTCTGCCAAACAAGCAGGGAAAAATCGCTATCATTTGTACAGCGCGGAGCATGATCAGCGCATACGATCCTTGCACGAATCCCGGCGCGGTATTTTGCAGGGATTGGATAACGGTGAATTTGAGTTGTACTACCAACCCAAGATAGAACTGGTTTCAGGCAAGGTTATCGGGGCAGAGGCACTGATTCGCTGGCATCATCCCGAGCGGGGACTTTTGCTACCCGCCGAATTCCTGCCATTCATTGAGGATTCCGATCTTGAAATTCATTTGGGGAACTGGGTAATGAATACAGCGATGACTCAGCTTGAAGCCTGGTGTAAACAAGGACTCGCGCTGGAGATCAGCATTAATATCTCGGCGCATCATCTGCAGTCGCCCGATTTTGTTGCCTCTTTGGAAAGTAAATTGCAGGAACATCCGCAGTTGCTGAGGAATAAGTTGCAAATCGAAGTCCTCGAAACGGCAGCGCTAGATGACATAGTCCACTCTTCCGACACGATTGACGCGTGTCGCAAGTTGGGTATCAATTTCGCTCTGGATGACTTTGGCACGGGCTACTCTTCATTGGCGTATCTGCGTAAATTATCGGCAGGAACGCTCAAAATAGATCAAACCTTTGTGCGCGGAATGCTGACTGATGAGGGTGACAGGGCCATTGTGCAAGGCATCATCGCACTGGCTAAAACTTTTGAGCGCAAGACTGTGGCTGAGGGAATTGAAGCGGCAGAACTTATTCAGGTGCTGACAGAAGCGGGTTGCATATATGGGCAGGGTTACGGGATAGCTCACCCTATGTCAGAACAGGATTTCTTGAAATGGAATACAGAAAGAAAGTAAACTGCCCTGTATCATGAGCCAACTTTCTCTTTCTGTGCAATATGCCAGCAACGCCAAAAAACTTCCCGCGCGCCAGCAGTTTCGCCGCTGGGTAAAAGCCGCCCTGGAGCAGGATGTACAAATTGCCTTGCGCATCGTTGACGAAATCGAAGGACGCGCACTGAATTTAAGTTATCGCAATAAAGATTACGCCACCAATGTGCTCACTTTTGTTTATGACGACACTGATCCGTTGTATGGCGATGTAGTTATTTGCGCGCCAGTCGTAGAGCGCGAAGCAAAAGAGCAAAGTAAGGACTTGCTTGCGCATTATGCCCATCTGACTATCCATGCGGTTTTACATCTGCAAGGCTACGACCACGAAAAGAAACGTGAAGCTGAAAAAATGGAGTCGCGCGAAACTGCGTTAATGCTTAAATTAAGGTATCCTGCACCCTATCTCGTTAGTTAATGTTAGGTGTATGGACGGTTCAGAAAGTAACAATAAACAACCCACCCTGTTGGAGCGGCTCTCCACGCTATTATTGCGGGAGCCGGAAGATAGGGAACAACTGATCGAATTATTGCACAGCGCTTACGAGCGCAATTTGCTGGATGCAGATGCTCTCTCCATGATGGAAGGCGTCATCCAGGTCTCGGAACGGCAAGTCCGCGAAATAATGATTCCTCGGGCTCAAATGGATGTCATAGACATCGGGCAACCGCCTGAAGAATTTATCCCCTACGTGATTGAAACAGCGCACTCGCGCTTTCCCGTCACCGATGGTGACAAAGACAACATCATCGGTATTTTGCTGGCGAAAGACTTGCTGCGTTATTACGCGGGTGAGGAATTCGATGTGCGCGATATGCTGCGCCCTGCCGTGTTTGTGCCCGAGTCCAAGCGACTCAACGTGTTGCTGCGGGATTTTCGCAGCAACCGCAATCACATTGCGCTGGTCGTGGATGAATACGGTGGTGTATGTGGCATGGTTACTATCGAAGATGTGCTGGAGCAAATCGTCGGCGACATTGCCGATGAGTATGATTTTGACGAGGAAGAAGACAATATCATCCGCCAGGACGATGCGCATTGGCGGGTTAAAGCCGACACCGAAATAGCCGACTTTAACGAAGCATTGGGCACCGACTTCAGTGACGAAAATTGCGATACGGTGGGCGGACTCGTGCTTAAAGCGGCAGGCCAATTGCCAAAACGTAGCGAGGTTATTCAGCTCGGGGACTGGCAGTTTACGGTGCTGCGCGCGGATAGCCGCAGACTGCATTCTTTGCTGGTGGAGCGGAGTTTGGCGTTTTCAGACAGCAAAGAAACGTAACCAATTATTGTATTTCGAGCCCCGGTTTTTAGGGCGAAATTTTCTCATGCTGCAAGGACAGTGAGCTTATGATTAAGGGCATATTGTTCGATTTGGATGGCGTACTTTATGTGGGCTCTCAGGTTATCGAGGGGGCTATTGAAACTGTTGCCCATATTCGAGCCAGCGGAATACCCTGCCGCTTCGTCACCAATACAAGCACATTGTCGCGGGATTCTTTGCAACACAAAATAAATTCCCTTGGTTTTTCCATTGCAAATCAGGAGATCATTAGTGCGCCCCAGGCGGCATTGCTCTACTTGGCCCGGAAGCAAAATCCCGTGTGTCGCTTGTTGTTATCGGACGATGTAAAGAAGGACTTTAAAGAATTCCAACAATCTGATACGGATGCCGAATACATCATCGTCGGAGACATTGGCGACGCATGGTCATACCGCTTAATGAACGAGGTTTTTATTCGCCTGATGAATGGCGCCCAATTGATCGCCATTCATAAGAACCGATTTTGGCAAACCGAAAAAGGGTTGCAGATGGATATCGGCGGGTTCGTCGAAGCTTTGGAATATACCAGCAACACAAAAGCTAAAATTATCGGGAAACCTTCCTCTGATTTCTTCCGGATCGCGTTGAGCGATATGGGGCTTCAACCTGACGAAGTGGCAATCATCGGCGATGACATTGATGTTGACGTGGGCGGCGGACAACAGGCAGGTCTAACAGGTATTTTGGTTAAAACCGGAAAGTATCGTCAAGACTATGCCGATGAGTCCCCGATTAAACCAGACTATTTAATCGACTCGATTAAAGACTTGCCCGGAATTCTACAAATATAGGGACAACACCCCCTTTGTCCCCCATGCAGAAAGGCTGTTATCCGGCAGCCCATTTAGCGAGATAAATTTCAACAAGCACCCCACTCTCATGTCGCAGGTCTTTACGAACTCGTTGCGGTATCAGCCTGCTTATGATCATCATCTTTACATTCGCCATTATTTAAATTGGTTTAGAAACTATAAAGATAGGATACTGATAACACATTGACAGAGTAGCTCGGCGCCTGCTGATTGGTGGGCAGCACACCGGGATCGGTGTAACCGGTTTGGTAGGCACCGTAGTAATAGTCGCTGGTTGTCTGCTTTTGAAACCTATAGCCAACTGTTACCTTACTTGCCTTGTTGACATGATAGTTACCGGTAACTTTAAGTTTCAGTATTTCGTTCTTGATGTCAGGCAGAGCCCCGCTATTGGTTGCGGACGTACCGCAAGCAGCAGTATCCGTGCAATTTTGAGTTTGCGTCGAATAACCTGTCTTGCCTATCGAATAAGACAAATCTCCCGCGAGATCAAGCTTGCCGCCCAGAAGTCCTTTCTGCTTGGCTTTTATGCCGACCATGTTACTTTCGTCGGTCAGTTGGTTGCTCCAAACATTAGTTGAAATCGCCAATGGCGATTGACCAACACCTGACCCCACTCCCGCACCTGAAAGCAAATCACGTTGTCTCAACTGGGTTGTCAGATAGGCTGAAACGCTGCCATCTCGCGAATAGTCATACGCGGCATCCAGATTCAAACTCCACGTTTGATTTTGTTGCACCCCAAACATCGCATCGTACTTGTCGTCAATATATCGGCCACTCAACCCCGTGTTTAATTTCTCGCTGTTTTGCCAGTCGACTCCCGCCTTTATTGACTGCTCAGTACGTGATGCGTCAAAGAAGGCCATAAATCCGAGATTTTCAAAACCGTCCGCACTGGTTTGCATGGGGTTGTAGAAAGAGCTGATAGCCGCTACGCGTCGGGCATAGGTGTAGCTGGTTTTGAAAATGATTCCGTCGCCCGCTTTCAGCTTGTAGCCGGCAGTGAGCTTGTTTTCATTGCTTTCCGGACTTTGGGCACAGCCAGTATTCGTGTAATAGGCCAGATTTGCGTTAGGATCCTGGGATTGAAAAGTATTGGCCAGCGTATTGTTGCACCACCGATTAACCTTGTCGAACTCGTAAGCTACACTGACACTCTGTTTCTTGTCGAAACGATAGTTGCCATCCAGCAACAACTGAAGATCCCTGTTGCTCATCGGAGTATTGACCAACGCTCCCCACGTATCGCCGGCAATCGAGTTAAAAGAAGAGAATGTATTGGTCTGCGTACGGTTATCGTGATCGTCATACTTTACTCCTGCTGACAATAGCAAGTCCTTGGACACCTGATCGGTCAACTTCAAGTCTGCGTGGGTCGTGGCCTCCAAGCCATTAAGTGACGCTTGAGGCGGTGTCGGCATGAGCGGATCATTGATGAAACTGCTGTTCTGCGTATTGATAGAATAAGATAACCCTCCGGCCAACTTCAAGTCTGGTGTGAAGTCATACCCACCTAATAAATTCAACTGAGATAAACTGTTACTTGGAGGGGTGGCAAAAGTATTTACCGGGAATTCGCCGTTGTTGCTGCCGGTTGTTGAAGGTGACACGCCGGGAGCCGCTGGCGTCGTATCAACAAAAGGATTCGACCAGGAAAGACTGTTATAGCCATCCTGAAAGATCGAAGCAAAATAACTCCCGGTGAGATGCCCCTTGTCACCGATCCAATTTAGAGCCAACTCGAAAGTATCCGTCTTGTAATTGGTTGGATTCATCAGCGTGACACTATTCTCGCCCGCGCCACCATTCACTGTGTCCGATGCAGCGCCAATAAGCTTTGCACCGGATTGTTGAAGATGGTTGAAGTCAAACTGAATGCTCCACTGTTCATCGAATGTGAATCCGGCATTAAAGCTCGTATTCTTGCGACTTGTGTAAACATCTGCCTGCTGGAAAGAGGCCAGTTGGCCAGGGGTCATTGCTTGTGTGCCCGCGATTTGCACACCTGTAGCGGGGTCAGTGACAGGAACAGTACTATTTACGTCTATTACTCCGAATGTGGCTGGCAAATAAAAGTTATTACTGCCCAAGGCTCCTTGGAAGGGCGTTTGGTAAGTGTTCGTGATGTTATGCTGTAACTCATCGTAACTGATGCTCAGGCTCCATTTTCCCTGATTGCTTACGTTTCCATTAAGTGTACGCGATGTTGTGCCAATGTCGGTTCCCTTGATCTCCCATCGATTAATGCCATTACCTCCATTGAAAGCGTCGTACGCATCTCCGCCTCGAACACTGAAGTTACCAATCAGGTAGGTTCCTTTTTTGTTCAGTCCATTGTATTCCCCGAATTTGGCAGAATCGACCGGGACATACTCTGTACCGATTTCGACAGAATTGGTAGGGGTCGTTAAAGCCTTAACCTCATCGTCAGCCGCAAAGGAAGTCAGCGGTAGTGAAAGCATGCTCACCAAGGCTCCTTGCACCGCCAAGGACAGAGTACTGATAGCAAAATTTGCTTTACTTGTATTCATGATAAATTCCCTTTCCCTGAATTAGCGATGCAAGAATGCGCCGGACGGTGAGTTGGATCCATGAACCATGATGTGGCAATTCATGCATGCACGTCCCGCAAACTGTATATTTCCAGAACCGTTGGAAGCGCCAAATTGACCGACGGCTGCTCCCGAACCGGCAGGAGTAGCGCTGGCGTGCGGGCCATCGTGACACTCTTCACAAAGGAAGGGCGCACGCGATTTAAGCAGCGGCGAAATGTTGGATCCATGCGGCGTATGGCAATTGGTGCAATTTTCTTTCGCCGGTTGATGTTCCCACAGGAATGGCCCCCGCTTCTCTGCATGACAAACGAAACATGTTTCGTTGACAGTGTTTTTCTTGAGCAATTTCGGTCCGGCAGAACCATGCGGGTTGTGGCAATCAGAACAAACCACTTTCCCTTCTTCAATCGGGTGACGGGAGTCTTTATTGCTATCTGCGCGCTGTTCCTTATGGCAGGTAAAACAAACTTCTGTTTGGGTTTTTTTGTCACGAACATTGTCGTGAACGGTATGGATTTCGTGACATGAAACGCAGACCAAATCGTTGGCTTGGTGAGCACTACCCTGCCAGCGTGTTCGTTTCGCATCTTTTTTGTGACAAGACAGGCAGGCCGCATTCTGTTCTTTTACATCACTCGGCTCAAATGAACTGCCTATTCCTTTCTTCGTCCCAAAAATGACATCCGGTGCTGCACGTCCTTTTACGTTTGGGTCTCCGTGCAGATGTTTTTCACTTTCACCATGACAGGACTGGCAGGTTGGCGTTCGCGGATCACCTTTGACACCATGCTTGGTCTGATAGATGGCAAGAATTGCCTTTGTCTCACTTTCATCATGACAGCGTGTACAAATCGCATCCTTTTTTAGTGCATCCTGGGCTGCCTGGGATTCCCCACCTGCCATATTGATATCAGGAAGATTGATCTCCGCTGCCGACAAATTTGTCGCCGGTTCCATGCTGACGATGAAGGCGCACAATACAATAATTTGCCTAAGAAACTTCATGTCTATCTCCCTTGCTTTATCTTGAAATTATTATTGCAACAAATCCGGCATGGACAGTTTGTCATGCCGGAAAATTAAATAGGTCTTGCTCGCTTTCTATTTCTGACATCTTTGAAGAAGTTGCTAGCATACGGCGTTTTTTCATTAATTTAAGATGATGGGCAATGCAAAAAAATTGTAACTAAATTGTTAGATTATTTAAAAATACCTGATCAGCTTCTATTGATACAACCGGCCGAGGCCGATATCCTTAGTGGTCTGGACTGTAGCATCAATTTATATCTATGGGGATACGTATAAATACTTATGAAGTTTGGCGCTGCGGTGCCCACTGGAAATAATGCAGTTTAGTAGTAAAAATTGCGCCGGATGAAAGCCTTCACTCGGCCGGGGCTATTCTTGACCAAAATCAACCTCGGATTACGGATATCCGAGAAATAAACACGGGAATATTCAAGCCTTCCTGACTGCCCGCACTTTGGCCAAAAAAATCGCATCTCCCTGATTGTTGCCCCATTGTGCCTCCAGCATTCGGTCGCGGCGGTTTTCCGGTAGGCGCAACATCGCAGGGCAGTCTTTGCGATGGAGTGTAATTCCGCGATCACGCGTGACATAGCCGACGATGAGATCGGGAGGTTGGGGATTGCAGCATTGCGCGGTTTTGGTAAGCAGGTTGCCGACACCTTCAACCAAAACACCCGCCGAGGTTTTTTGTGTTGATACTGTGCGTTGAACAATCGGCTTGGATTCTTCGACCTTGCCGGGCATTTCATCCTGAATTGCGTTGACGATTTGGTGTTGCGTTACTTCGCTGCGTCCGATGGCGGCCAGTAAATCTTCCAATTTGTTGAAGTGCAAGCGCTGCGCAACCTTGTCCTGATTGACCGAGGTGACGCCGAGCCGATGCAATTCTTTATCCAACTGCGCCCTGCCCTGCGCGACGTGTTCGTCGAAGTTTTGCATCTTGAACCACTGCCGTACTTTGGCGCGGGCGCGCGCACTTTGCAAATAGCCGAGGCCGGGATTGATCCAGTCTCGACTGGGGGCACCTATCTTTGCGGTTAGGATTTCTACACGCTGCCCGTTTTGCAATTTGTAATTCAGCGGTACGATGTTGCCGTTGACTTTGGCTCCGCGTGTACGGTGTCCCAGATCGGTGTGCAGGGTGTAGGAGAAATCGACCGGAGTTGCCCCTTTGGGTAAATCAATCACTTTGCCCTGTGGCGTGAGCACATAAACGTGATCTTCAAACAACTCGCTTTTGAATTGTTCCAGCATGTCGCCGTTATCCGCGACATCTTCTTTCCACGCCAGTATTTGGCGCAACCAGGCAATTTTTTCGTCAAACTTGGCGTCGGATTTGCCACCCTCCTTGTAACGCCAGTGTGCCGCGACACCGAGTTCAGAATGTTGGTGCATCTCGGTGGTGCGTATTTGCACCTCAATGGCCAAGTCGCGCGGCCCAATTACAGCCGTGTGTAATGAGCGATAGCCGTTGCTCTTGGGGTGGGCAATATAGTCATCGAATTCACCCGGAATGGGTTGCCACAGATTGTGGATCAAGCCCAGCGTCGTATAACAATCGCGCAAGTCGGCTACCAGAATGCGCACGGCACGCACATCGTAAAGCTCGCTGAATTCAAGATGCTTGCGCTTCATTTTGTTGATGATGCTGTAGATGTGTTTGGGACGCCCCGTCACGTCTGCCTGAATATTGGCCTGGGCCAACTCCTGCTTTAACAGTTTGAGCACATCGGCAATATATTGCTCACGGTCAACGCGGCGCTCGTCCAATAGTTTTGCTACCTGTTTATAAAGTACCGGTTCAAGATAGCGCAGCGACAAATCTTCCAGTTCCCATTTGATTTGCCACACGCCGAGACGATTTGCCAGCGGCGCAAAAATTCCCCGCGTTTCGCGCGAGATAGTTTTTTGTTGTTCGGCACTTGCACTGGAAAGGTGGCGCATAGTCTGCGTGCGTTCGGCGAGCTTCACGAGTACAACCCGAATATCCTGCACCATCGCCAATAACATCTTGCGCAGGGTTTCTATTTGCTGCGCTTGGTCACCTTTTTTGCTGTCGCTGCCGGATAGGCTGCCCATTTCACTGAACTGGCGAATTTGTTCCATGCGCGAGACGCCATCAACCAGTTCAAGTACGTCGTCGCTGAAATCGGCTTTGAGTTTAATTTGCCAGTCTTTCAAATACTCCGGCAGAGCGTGCAAGACCGCAGCGGTGATGGAAGCGCAATCCATATTCATCATGGCAAGTATTGCAGCCGCACCCAGCGCATGCTGTAGCAGAGGCGCGTTGGTCAGCTCAACTTTGCCGGAGTAGAGCGGCTCTGCAAGTTCGCAAGCATGGCGTACCGATGCCGCTTCTTCCGGTGAAAAGTTGAGCTGACCAACGCGCCTC
>Ga0224559_1000606_pt1 | contig 23049 bp, 25 predicted proteins | sample 714S33034metaG_FD_180676 | JGI IMG/M metagenome (GOLD analysis project Ga0224559, IMG submission 180676) | Peat soil microbial communities from Stordalen Mire, Sweden - 717 S3 30-34 | ecosystem: Environmental > Terrestrial > Soil > Wetlands > Peat | place: Sweden: Norrbotten County, Stordalen... | reverse complement strand
CAACTACTCGTGAATAAGGGGTGCATTCACCAACACGGCTTCAAACTGTTCTATCGGAACTGGCTTGCCAAACAGGTATCCCTGAAAGTGAATGCACCCCTTATTCACGAGTAGTTGCCGTTGTTCTTCCGTCTCTACCCCTTCGGCTATGACGTCCAAGTTCAAACTGTGTGCCATTACAATGATGGTGCGTACTATAGCTCTGTCGCTATTATCGGAAACAAGGTCACGCACAAATGACTGGTCGATTTTTAGCTGATCAAGAGGCAGTCGCTTCAGGTATTGCAGGGAAGAGTATCCGGTACCGAAGTCGTCCAATGAGATTAGAACTCCTATTTCACTCAATGCATTCATGGTGGCAATGGAGTTCTCGATATTTTCCAGCAACATGCTTTCGGTGAGTTCCAATTTTAGTAAGGTTGGATTAATGTCGTATTGTTTTATAGCTGCTTGAACCATATCCACGAAATCAGCCTGATGGAGTTGTTTGGCACTCACATTAATTGACAGTACAAAACCTCGTGTGTGCTCGTTTTGCTGCCATTTATTGAGCTGCTCACATGCTGTCTCCAATACCCATTTCCCGATTGGCAAAATCAAGCCAGTTTCTTCAGCCAAAGGGATAAACTCGTTGGGCGAAACTAAACCATGCTCAGGATGAATCCAACGGATCAGAGCTTCTGCACCCAATGGATTATCCGAGTTGTCCACTTGAATCTGGTAATACAAATGCAGTTGCTTCTTCTGAAGTGCGTTGTGCAACTCCAATTCGAGTTCCATTCGGGCATTGATGGATTCCTGCATGTGCGGGTCAAAAAAACGCAATGCATTCCGGCCATCCTTCTTTGCCTCATACATCGCGATATCCGCCTGTTTCATCAATTCATCGATGGTATGTTGGTTACCGTGGAACAATGTGATGCCAATACTTGGCGTGCTGTAGTGTGCGTGCGTTTGCAGCTCGTAAACCAAGTTGAGAGTAGCATGAATTTTATTGCCAACTATTTTTGTTTGTTCCGCAGCTTCCAGTTCGTTCTGGCTCAAATGTTCGAGAATGACAACGAACTCATCACCACCGAGACGGGCAACAGTATCTCCCTCACGCACAGCTAGCGTAAGACGATATGCGACCTGCTTTAGCAAAATGTCGCCTATGTCATGCCCCAGGGTATCATTGAGCGTCTTGAAATTATCAAGGTCAATCAACAGTACTGCACCGAATCTGCCATTACGTTGACCTGCAGTTATGGCTTGTTTCAAGCGATCCATCAGGAGTGTGCGGTTAGCCAGGCCAGTAAGCTGATCAAAGAAGGCCAACTCACTAATTCTTTCCTCTGACAATTTGCGGCTTGTAATGTCGGTATAGATTCCGAGCACGCCGATAATCTGATTTTCCTCGCCTCGTAACGGTACCTTCGAAGTGCTCAGCCAGATAGTTCGTCCATCAGGGGCGGTCTGCTTCTCTTCGAAATCCAGCTTCGACATGCCCGACTCCATCACGGCTTTATCGTCGGATCGGTAGAGTTCGGCCTGCTCACGCCAGTTCATATCGTAATCAGTCTTGCCGATCAGGTCTTCCAAATTGGGTAGGCCTGCATCGTGCGCAAACTGGCTGTTACACCCGATGTAGCGGGATTCCAGATCTTTCCAAAACACGCGAATTGGAGCATGCTGGATAATGGATGCCAGCAAATCTTTCTGTTCACGAAATTGCTCGGCGTTATGGCGATGCTGATTGAGAAGAGCACCGACATGATTTGTCATCGAGTTGATACCTTGCTGAAGCTGTCCTAATTCATCATCGATAGTGACTGGAATTCGGGCATCTAAATCACCCTTCTCGACCTCTTTTAATACCTTCAGAGACACATTTACACGCCGGGTAATAAGACGCTGGGCAATGAGAACGATAACAGCCGAACTGAGCAGGATAAATAATAATGATCCGAGTTGCCCCCACAGGGTAATTGAATGCTTCGTCGCGTTGAGTTCATCAGTGCTGATCGTCATTACTACGGAGTACATAGGTGAACCGCCTTGAGCACCACGAATATGCATAACAGACGTGAGTGTATTATTGCTTTGAATAATATTTTCATCGGAAGCCGAATCGGAAATCCATCGATTGTCGAAACCGGAAATAGTATTTGCCAAGAAACCCAGGGATGATGGATTCGTGGAGACAATGATTCGCCCATTACCGCCAATGACCATGCCATTAATATAAGGAGCACCTATCAAATCGCTCATGATCGATTGGCGTGAAATGGAACTGATTGCCAGCTCGTCATTGGCAATCATTTGCCCCACAAGGTGCAAGCGAGAGTAGGCGCGCTCTTCAATGGCAGAGCTAAATCGATTAATGTAAAACCATCCGAGCACACTGAACGCGACAACCTCTACGCAAATAACAAGTAGCGCAACTCGCGAAATAAGACCCAAGCGGAACAATTTCATGGCTCGTAATGTGGCGTGTCGGCAAAAGATTCTAATCGAGTTGTATTCTCTCTTTTGTACCGAACCGGTTCAGGGGGAATATGGGCCAGAATTTCTTGACTCAACTCAGGATGCTCTGCTCGTGGGCGCCAGGTGGCGATGTAGATGGTTTGCTGAAGGTGATGGCTAATTGGATCCATATAGGCTCCGTATTGCTGCATTCGTTCCTTTGCAGTCCACTTGAGGTTTTCGAGCTGTTTTATAACAGCATGGTTATCAGTGGTGCCCGCATGTTGAATCGCTGTGAGCAACGCTTTTGTAGCAAAGTAGGCTGCATGGGTCACTTTACTTGGATAATCCAGTCGGGTATGTCCATAGCGTTTCCTATAGCGAGCTACAAACTCAGATGTTCCCGGAGTATCAAGGTTCCAAGACCAGGTAATGCCGTATAGCGGCCGTGGTGTTCCCGGAGCGGGATAGAGTTCCTCCCAATCTACTTCACCTACAACCCAGGATTGGTTTTCCAGCGTCTTCGGATCAATTTGTGCAAAAAGTTTAATCTGATTGTCCCCGGTTATACTGAGGGCGACAACGTCGGCAGGGATATTGGCGACTTGTTTGAGAACTCCAGCAGGATCAGGTAGAGATTCGGGAACAACGACTTCACCTACGACTGTGCCACCATATTCAGCGATTAATGACCGCGAGGCTAAGGCACTGCTATGGCCGAAAACATCATCTTCAGTCAGTAGCAGTACTCGTTTAGATCTGTGATTCAATAAAGCATATTTAAAGAGGGCGCTGTTAAAGTTGGCAGCACTGGCGTCGAATACAAACTTCGTGCGGTGAGCATTCTCAACCGATTCAGACGGCGCTGAAGAATTGGTGTTAATAAAGATGACTCCATGTTTTTGGCAGACCGCAGACATACTGGAAGCGACACCGGAATCTATGGCACCCAACATGAAGCCCACTTTATTTCGGGTGATGAGTTCCTCGGCTACCTGAGCAGCATAACTTTTATCCATAGTCGGGTTCATTGACAAGAGAACTATTTCGCGACCTAACACTCCGCCATTGCTGTTGAATTCATCGATTGCCATTTCGGCTCCGCGTAAATCGGATTCGGAATGTAAAGTAAAACGTCCAGAGGTTGGAGCAACGTGGGCAATAATGATGGGAGGTTTTTCTGCACCGAAAGCACTGCTAATAATTGACAGAGAGAATGATTCATTACCAGGGTTAAAAACAAAGGCAGCTATCAAGCTGCACAATGTGAAACCAATATCTCGCAGAAATAAATTTTGCATTGAATAATTAAGCTCCCTGAGCAATTATTGCATACCTAAAAGCTCATGGGAACCAACCCAACCAGATCAATAAGCTGATTTAATTCGCGCACACGGATTGCGCCACTCGTATGCCAAGTGGCGCATTAAGGTTCTGATTAAATATATTTCATCCGAATATCCGAAATTAAATAAACGCAATATTAAAGAGCTTGCAAATTTAATCCTGAATCAGGATCTCGGCCAAAGCAGTCCTCCACAATTTTCAAGAATTGTTGCAGGTTTAGCCTGCCGAAAGGTCTGCTTTCATGTTTAGCAATCGTTCACTGTCGACCTAAAGCGGCCACTGTGCTGGATATATAAAATCACCATAAAGCTAGACTGGTAATACACGGCCCCAAGCATTATTCATATCCTGAAGTACTTCATCAAATAGTCCGTTAGGAAAGGAGGCAATATCAGGTAGTGGCTGTGTGGCGGCCATCATAATGCGTAGTGCTATTGAAAGAATGAGTGCGACCACAAGCGGATCAACTGGAGCCATATAAGTCATAGCGTCGTCTCCTTGATGGCGCATAGCTAAAATGGACAGATCGTTATGTGAGAATCCGCAAAGCATTATGTATGGAACTACTAAGTCCGGCAGGTCTGCCTCAGCGATCTCTTCGATTTTGTTCTGGTTGCGTGATTTTGTTGCATGTAGCGTGCCAAATACTGTTTGGCAATCATCTAATTTTCCTTGGATGAACAATTTAGACTCGACAGGGAGAATAGGATAGTTAAGTAATTCTTGATACATCTTTATTTCTTCTTTGAGCGTTTTGAATTTCTTCTTATCAACGTGTTTAGCGTCTTTTCCCAATGTTGACATATCAACAAGACCTTCTAGCATAGCTCGCACATGTACCGCTGCATGAGATTCCATGCTGACATGTATTAAATGCATAGCAGCTTCAAAATGTTCCGCAATAGCCAAAAATAATGCGACTCTAAGTCTGCTCGGACTAGTTGTCGGTGGCTGCATGTTGTCGATCAATTTATGAATGGAACAGACTATTGATTCCGCAGCTGCGATGATTAACTTATTGTCTGACATGAGATGCATTCCGATAATTTGACCGATTGACTATCCCCTATTGGCACACAGTGACTATATCACCAAGCAAACCTGCTGCAACGAAGAGGTCTGCCATATCTCCGAAATTTTTCTGATAGCTTAGTTTTTTTGACGCGCCGTTACTCAAACCCCTCTGGCTTGGCACGCATCTTGGCAGCGATGTTGTCGCCATGTGAAATATGCAGCAGGTCTGTCAGCCTGCGCATTAAGTGGTTTTCATGTGCACTTATTTTGCCATCAGCATACACGACCTGCCATAGGTATTCGATGATGCGAACTTTATCAGGCAATTCCAATTCGTGGTTGATAAGGGATGTAAACTGGTGCAGGTCATTGGCGGACTTTGATGATTGTTGCCCCCGCTCAGTCAGTTGCGCCACTTCCACATCAGACAGGTGAAAGTGTTGCTTAAGGATGTTCCGTATCGTGGCCTGTTCTTCAAACGCACATTCGGCATCAGACTGCATTACCTCGATCAACAGAACGGCAACAGCCAGTTGCAAAGTGTGCTCTGGGCGACCCGCGTCAATGCCTGGAGGGATGAGGGCTGAGAGGAAGTTACTTAGTTTGTTCAGCATGGCTTAAAAATGGGGAATGATCCGGTTTGTTAAAACGAGATTGTAAGCAATTTGGGCGCATTCGTTTAGAACCTTGGCTAATTCTTACAACAAATCCACAAAATCAGGAATTCTTAACCGCCACGGGCGAAAACCAAGTTCTACGCTTTCCAGATAGCGTCGTAGGTTTTCTTCCCAGCGAACGAGTGCGAACAGAATACGTGCAATCATGGCTCGGTTTTCTTCAGCCCACACTTGAAGCGAATGCCCCCCAAGCCGCGCAGAAAAATATCAATCTCGAAATATTGAGAAATCTTCCCGTTCCTTTGCCACCACTGGATTTACAAGACCTTTTCGAGCAGCGTTGCCGCGATGTGTTCAGTATTCAATCCCAACAATCCGCTGCAATAGCCAAGGCGAAGGCCGCTTTCGATGCGCTACTGGCGCAAATGTTTGACACGGTTATGACCTAAGGAGGAAACCATGAGTTTCGACTGGACTATCAAGATTACTGACATCGCCATTATCTTTGCTACGATACTCGGCCCCATATTTGCCGTGCAAGCACAGAAATATTTAGAGAAGGGTCGCGAAATTAAACAGCGCAGGGCTGGATTATTCAGGACACTAATGTCGACCCGTGCAACCACACTATCACCCGCACATGTTGAAGCTCTAAACTCTATCCCAATTGAGTTTTATGGGAGTGATAAAAAACTGAAGGGAATTATCAATGAATGGAAGGCATACCTTGACCATCTAAATAAGAATGCGGAAGCACCCGGTTGGGGAGAAAAAAGAGTTGAACTACTGGTTACTTTACTTCATACAATGTCAGATTTCTTGGGCTATGAATTTAATACCGTTGAAATTGCTAATGAGATTTATTCGCCAAAGGGACATGCGTCAATCGAAACAGATCAAGAAATTATCAGGAGAGGCTTGGCGCTTCTCCTGAGCGGCAAACTTTCTCTGCCGATGGAGGTTAAAAGCTTCCCATCTGATCCGACGACATTGAAAGAACAAGATGAATTACGTCGTTTGCTGCTTAGTTGGCTAAGTGGGCAATCAACTGTGGCGGTTGATATCAAACCAACGGAGAAAAAAGAAAAATAATCACCAGCTTCATCAATATCAATGCGATGATGACCCGAGTATTCTGCATTTTGCCATTCATTAACTTGACGAGTAATATCTAATTGGGTATTGTGCCAACACTAACGATTCATCCTGACGCTGCAGATGACTTGAAAAAGTTAATGCTGAGTGATCAGTTTGCAGCCGGTAAAGTTTTAGCATTGCTTCAACAAGCCAAGCACGATCCAAAAATCATTGACTCTCTTCTGGATCACGATTTTGGGGCTGAGCACTCGGCGGCGTACCACGTAAGCAAGTGGTATGAATTTTGGAATGTTGGACTCAACATTTGGCGATTGAAAATTTGGATAGAGCCCAAAGGTAGTTTGCGCTATCGGATAGTCTATGCATATGAACCAAAGTCGCTTCAATACTATGTTTTAGCCGTTGTCCATCGGGATTTTGATTACAATACAAATCATGAAATTACAAGCCGTATCCTTAAAGCCTACAAAGACCTTGGCATCACAATCCACTAAGGTTGTTGATGTGCAGCCAACAAGTACATTGCTGGGCAATGTGATTTACGCGGTATTTCCTGTTCCTGCAAAACCTTCAATAATTCCCGGTGCCATCGATATTGATGATTTGGTCGCCGAGTTTGAACAGTCCACTGAAGGGGCGGAAGCAATTGCCAAAGGTCGGCAATGGGTAGCAAAATCTTTTTACAAGAGTCAGCCTTCTTCAATCGCACTACTTCGACTTCAGAAAGGCTGGTCGCAAGCAGAACTCGCTAAACGAGCCAGTACAAGCCAGTCTTATGTTGCACGACTTGAACTGGGCAATGTTGATCCTCAGGTCAGCACGGTTAAAAAAATTGCAAAAGCGCTCAGTGTTTCTGTGGATACCGTTGTGCAGGCAATCTCACCTGAGGAGTAACAATGAAAAATAATAATGATCGTTTTCTAACGGCAATATTTTGCGACGATATCCGACAAGAGATGGGTAACAAGTTGTCGTTTATGGGGTGTTACCAAGGCGAACTCATTGTGCCAATGGCACCTGTTGCATTGTCAAAATTGTGCGTATTTGCTTCGATTCTGACTCCAAAAGAAAAACCAATCAAATCACTGACACTTCGGATCGTTCAGGACGATGATATTGAATTGGCTCGCATGGATATAACTGGAGAAGGTCTCTCAGAAGCGAGTCAGATTATTGACGAAACCTCCACGCGAAAAATCATCAGTACTGCAATCGTATTTTCTCCATTCGCCATCGAAAAAAATACTACGCTGCGGCTCAAGGCTACGACAGAGGAAGGCGAAATTGTTGGCCCTCGCCTCTTGATAAAAGTGGCTGTACCACCGGAGTCAGTTATTCAACCTGCCACAAAATCGCAATCTGCCAAATCTAAACCCACGAAATCTAAGGCCGCCAAGTAAAAATAGAAAGTCGGCCCCTGTAATGCTCTATGTCCCAAGGCTCATAGCCAACCGATGGAAGGAAGCACCTCGGGAACACTACAGGACTTACCCGACAGGTTGTTAAGATAAGTGCTATGGTATGTACTGTCAACAGCTTTCATATTGCTGTAGAACGCGAATCAGGCCGTATTTTGGATGTTCCAGCTCAACAGCTGTCTCGCGAATTTCCTTGTTTGTCAGACCGATTAACGAATCCATAAAATCGACAAATAGGCTGCGGCCATCCGGCGTTTGATACGTCACTATTGTAGTGTTGGGCGTATTGTCATCCATGGTGGCTATTTTGAGCGTGCCATGCAGTTCGTCGGCAACTATTTTGGCATCATGCTTTGTGGCCAGAACGTCCGCATCCATGGTGAGACAGGGTGTTTCAATTGGCGGAATCGTTATGTCAAAGCGGTCAATCCAAAACGTTAATGACTGTCCGCCAACTAGGATGGCTGGCGAAGGTGTTTTTTGGAGTGCCTTGAAAAATATAGGCAGGTCGTCCGGACAAAATCAGTCAAACCCGGTCGCCATGAATTAACCTGGCATGTGGATGATACGGAAAGCCTTTACGTCGACTGCGGGGATCAGTCTTGCTCGATCAACAGCCTCGGCAGGGGAAAGATAAAGAATTGCTACTTCTTGCTTGAATGCAGCTTGCCGGGCCGCCTTGCTGTATGAGGGTTTTGCTGCAACTACTTTAGAATGACGCGCAGAACTGCGCGCGCCTGCCTTAGCTGGCTTCGCCTTATTCTCAACGGCATTGGCATTAGCTCTTTTCATGACGGCATCGTAGCATGTTAGGTCTGAATCATTCAATACAGCATTCCGCCCCTGCATTCGCACTGGCCTCGGAGTCAATTTACGATGCTTCGCGTTCAAACAAAAAAGCCCACCCTGCCGGATGAGCTTTTTAGTTTGATGGGGTGGGGGCTACCACATTCGGCCTTGTATGCCTTTCTGTTGCTAGTTTTTCGTTTTTCACTTTTTAAAGTTGCCCCCAAAGTTGCACCCTTGTGGTTTTGACTACCCCCCCTTCCTCTATATCGCGCCGTTGCACAAATGGGTAAACCCACCGGTCTAGGCAAAATGGATTTTAGGGATTTTTACCCCCATCCCCACCGCGACCATCCTTGTGAGGCTGTCTTTTCTTATGACCAATCAAGCACAGCATCAATCATTCTCTTCTTTCCTGCTTCGGGCCGTCGATGATCGTTACGTATGCGCTCCATGCACTCTCGCTTATCTGTTGTCATCACAGTGAGATTGCCATACTTTATTTTCCAGAATTGTCGCTTAGCATCTGAATTGGCAGTTACGATCAACCAAGCCTGTTTATATCCGCACTCTGCATCAGCTAATCCAGCCAGCATCTTGTTGCGGTATCTTATCGCCGCCGATACTTGATCCCTGTCAGCATGGTAAAGAGGAAGATCAAACATCTCAGCTGCAATCACATCAGCATCAAGCACCAGATCGCCATCTTCTGCACGTTCCTTGACATAGGTTGTTTTACCGCTGCCAGGTGGGCCACAAACTACTGTTACAGGGATAATTGCTTGAGGTAACCATTCGGGCTCATACTTGGTATTGCTACGCCCATGAGCAGACTCACTGGCAGTTTTCATCATATGACAAGGTTTGCATATCACTCGTAAGTTTTCAGGATCATCAGAACCGCCAATTTCTTTGTTAATAATATGATCGACTATATTGCCTTGTGTAAGCTTCCCCAGTGCAAGGCATGGCTGACAAAGACCTGAATCTCGCTTGAGGATAACGAGTCTCAACTTTTGCCAACTATATCCATAGCCACGCTGTGCGCTACTAAGTTGAGACTTATTAAAGTTACTTTCTTTTTTTGAAGTGTGAACATCGCATCGACTTGTTCCGTTGCTAACAAGTTTTCCGCATCCGGGATAAGCGCATGGTTTTGGTGGTGCCATAGGCATAATTATTTTCCTTTCTATCGTTAAAAAATGTGGCGCAAATTAATTTCTCTGCCCGCAACTTCTCACGCAGAATTTTCTATTTTGCGTTCGGATAGTATTAAAATCAGTCGTGGCAAGTCGTGGCACTCGTGGCAGCCAATGTTTATAAGGGTTTGCGCTGCTACGACTTTTATAAAACAGTCGTGGCAAGTCGTGGCAGATTGTCCTATGCGGTGTTATGCCGTATCGTTTTTTTGAAATATTCAAAAGTATCGTCACGTCAATCATTGAGATTGTTTTCAAAAAGTTTGTGTGTGATGCGAAAACAACGCGCATTTCCTTCACCACCTGGTAATCTTTCGACGCGAGTAAAACCTTTTGTATCTGTCATCAGGCAGCCACGCTTTACCAATAACTTACACACGGCCCGATAATCAAAACCTGCGCACACTTCACTTTTAAAAGTTTCGGGCATCACGTAATACTCGGTATGTGTCGCACGTGGCTTTCCGTCCACTTCTTCCAGATAGATTGGCTTGCCTTCATCATCCAATGCAGGAATATTTTTTCGGTAACCAGCTCTATTGATTGTTCGTGGTGCATGCGAATCTGTGCTGCTTGTTCTATCCCAATCTGTGAAACGGGCATCACCGTGAGCTTCGAAGAATTTCTGCACCTGAGACAATATGTTTATTTCTTCAAGGTTGCCTTGGCTGCCACGTTGCGCAAGCCAAGCCTTGAAGCAAGTAACAGCCGCTTGCATTGCTTCACCAGGTTGCCAGCCGGTAATTTCTAACTTCGTTGCCAGCTCACCAGCCGCACCGATCAATGAAAACCGAAATGCTGCACGCTTCACCTGTCCGCTGGCATCATCATTAACGTGCTCATGTTTGAAATCACCCTGAATTTTTTTTACCCACGCAGGCAACTTTTCCCCATGCTCAATCAATTTTTCTATGTAAGGTTGTGCAGACGTACCGTAATTACTAAAACATGCAGCCACGAATGCATTTGAAAACTCTTCCCCGTCAGCGTAACCATGCAAATTTTCAAACATACCATGACCTTCCTCAGCATCGGCCGGGATGCTTAACATACGAACCTCTTGCCCTGCCATTGCTTTTTTCTTGGCCTCGGCCATGTATTCGGATAAAGATTTTTCACCACTTGATATAAATATGATGCGCCAGGTCAATTGTTCACGAAGTCCGCCTGTGCGATTTGCGCGGCCTTTACCTTTTTCATTAGCCAGCATGTACGAAACTTCACCAACTATTTTTGGATCAACTTGCCCGATTTCATCTAATGCCAAGAGGCAATCAGAATGCTGTGCAGCCGTGGCTTCTATGGCATTATCAGTATTTCTCCATAGCTGCATATAGTCTTCACCGCCCCATACTGAAGACGCAGCACGCAAAGCACTTGTCTTCCCGTGGCTTGACGTTCCAGTAAAATGAATCCCTCCCGATTCAGCGCCAGTGATGTTTAGCAATGGCGCTGCGAATGAAGCTGATACGGCAAACAATAGGCGCGAATTACCAGAGCAAAGCGCTGCTACATTCTTTTTCCATTCGGAAATATTTTTTCTTTTTCGAAAAGTGCTTGGTGCAGCATTTACGGATTGAAACAAAACCCTTTCTTCATCATTTTCACCGATTACCCGATCAGGCAATACGAATACATTTCCGTGCCAACCTATACGATCAACACAACGAGAGCGACGCTCAACCTGTGCCGTTTGAATGTATTGAGAAAGCAGATTGCGCGCCTTGCTAAATGGTTCAATTTGCAGCCCCATAGAAAGCAACGTGCGGCGGTACTCGTTACCATCACCGCTTAACATTTCCATAGGCATGGCCCACGCATGATGTGTTCCATCGGAATCATCAAATTCTAGCAATCTCCCCCAGCTTTCATTTTTAGCATCTCTGGTAGAGGCTGTAATTTCAAGCTTAGAACAGACTCGCCATTTTTCAACATTGCCGCCTTGTTCTTTTCGGCTGATGTGAAATACACCTTCATCGCAGCAATGGAAATAGGATGTTTTTTTACTGTCGCCTTTCATGTCAGATTCGTTGTATGTTGCATCTTCAGGCTGTGCAGACGTTTCCACCGGTGCGGACTGGATGAAGTCCGGCGATTGCATTAGCGTTGCAACATGTGCCGCTGCCCATCCATCGTTCACTGCATCCGCTGCATCCCACTTTTCCGGCAACGGTCGCGGATCGCTGCCACCAGGTGCGCAAGCAAAGGCGGACAAATTCAATATTGAAACACTATTCGCGCCCGCATCTTTCGCCAGGGCGCACACCTTTGCCATGCACTTACGCCCTGATTCATCGTTATCAGGCCATAGCCATACATCGCGCCCCGCTAACGGCTTCCAATCGCTTTTGTGAGGCGCTTGCGCGCCGTTTAACATCGTGATGCACACTGCATCATGAAAGAGCAGGGCGGCGGCATCAGCGGCTTTCTCACCTTCGCAGACAACGACTGGTGCACTCTTGTTTGCCGTGAGTTTGTCCAGGTGATACAGCGGGCGCGGTTCAGGCAATGCTTGCCAGCACCATTCGCGTTTGCCGTTTTTATCCTCACAAAATGTTAACGGTAAAAATAACTTTTTTTCATCTTCGCTTTTTGCTTCGTAACGATACAGCCAGCAAAGCAACTGCCCGGCTTCGTTGTGATACTCCCACCGCATAGAAGGCTTGCCATGTTTGTAGTGAGATTGCGGAGGTGCTGGAGCATCATCCGGCGCAGGCTGCACCACACGCCATACTGGCTTTTTTGATTGCGGTGTGGCTTTGGTGCCGGTTGATTTATTTGATGCGCTAGCGGGTCTCTGTTGAGGGTTTGCGTTTGTTGCCATACCCAGAAATTCGGCAAGCCGCTTGGCAGCATCACCTTGCTTCAATCCTTCCAAATAAGCTATTAGGCTTACAACGTCGCCGCCTCGATCTCTATCTCCGCCAGCAAAATCAGCCCATGCACCTGTATTGCAGTTAATCGAAAATGAACCCAGCTTACTATCCGTTCGAGTTGGATTGATTGCCTGGTATTCATGGCCGTGCTTTTTACCGCCCGGCAACCAGTTCGACAAAATGCGCTCAATATTGGTAAGCGCTAAAGCGGCAACCTCCTTGATAGTTGGACTCATATAGAAAGTGGCCCGCTTGAAAATCGGGCTTTGCTTCCCTTCACACGTACATACACGCGCCCCAGTGTCGAATACTCAAGCCAATATCGCGCCCCTTGCCAAATGAATATGCGCGGCATTTTCTTAGTTCGGGGATGATCAGCAAGAAAATCATTAACAAACTCCACCGCTGCATTCACCAGGGCGGAACATAACTGAAACTCTTTTTGGTTGAGCGCAAAAAGAGTTTTATAGGTTTGAAGTTTTTGGGCGGCTTTGTGTATTATTTGCGTAATTCTAACGTCTTTGGCCTCTCTCATTTTTTTAATTCCTTCATCTCACGTGTCAGCCGATAAATTTCCATTTCCCGTGCGACCAACTCAAAGGTGTATCCTGCGGTTAATCGCAACACCCAGGCATTTAGTTTTTCAGAGAACTGCTCCATGTTTAAAGAGCGGTCAGAAATAAAATCTTCTTCAGGCGCGGCATATTTCATAAATACGGGTCGTATTTTTTCGAGCAGATAATCGACAACTTCGGGCCCATCTAAATCAGAATCAGCAAACCACTCTGTCAACGTAGGCCGAAGCGTCTTTTCTAATACTTGCCACTCTCTAACGGGTCTGTCTGGTAATTTGATTATATTTGTCATGATCGTTAGCCCCCGAACCCGCGCATTTGCCTGCGAATGGCACCCATCACAGCAGAGCCGTTTTGGCTGAATAATCTTTCGACGCCCTCTCTGTCAACGGTATTGATATGCACGTGCGTTTGGCCGCCATTGCCACCTCCTTCAACTAAATTACGCAAAGGTGTCGCAACATGCGCGGGCAAAATGGTTTCATCCTTGTGCACCATATTCAGCCGATCACCCGGTACTTGCCATTCACCGCCGGCAGAAGATTTGATCATTGCCTTGGCACCCATGATCAGTGCCATGGTTCCGGCAAAGGCAGCGATCGCCAAGCCGGGGCCGACAATGGGAATAGCGGCTTGTGAAGACGCCGCACCCGAGGCGCCTTCAGCTGCATTCGCACCAACTACAGAGCCCGCTTCTGTGGCTTTTTTGGCTGATGTTGTAGTAGCGCTTGCTGCTGCAGATGTATTCACAGCGGTATCTTTGGCCTTGCTCGACAGCAGCATGGCTGCGTCGTTCGCCAAAGAAGCCACGACTTTTTTAACGCCCATGCTGATGAAGTCGCTCAAAATGGATTGACCGATATTGCGCATGGCCTGTTGCAGGCTTTGTGTTCCCATAATCATGCCTTGGATCGACTTCTCAAATGCGCCGGTCACCCCGCTGAGCATACTTTCCCAATTCTTTTGAATCGCCAAAGTCTGCCGGTTATCCAGCTGGATCATTTCGGCATCGTGCTTGTCTTGCAGTTTTTGCAGTTCGTTCAAATGCTGCTGATATTCGACCGTGCCTTGCTGCAAATGAGCGCCTTTGTCCTGCAACGCTTGAGAATCCAGCTCGTATTCTCGGTCTTTGAGTTTTTTGAGTTGCGCGATTTCTTCAGTATCGGAAATTTCGCCCAAGCTCTTTTGTTGTGCCAGGCGTTCGCGTTCCATGCCGATCATCGCGGCACTGTGGGCGCGCGCGCCCTCGACTTGGCTGGCGGCTAATTTTTCTTGTTCTTTATCCCACTCTTCCGCCATTTTTTGCATTTCTTTGACAGCCACCTGGTATTGCTTAGACTCGATTCCATAGGTGTTGGCAATATGATTGACGGCATCAGTTGCTAGGCTAATGCGCTCAGCGCTGCCAGCTCGTGCTGCGGCTAACTGCGTTTGAATTGCAGCTTGTTCGGTGTTGAATTTGTCTACAGCGAGCTGTTTTTGTATGGCGTGCAATTCATGCGCTATCGCGATTTCATCGGCTGCATTACCTTTTGCAAGCACGGCTTTTTGTTGCCAGTAAACAAGATCGTCAGCCAAAGAGGTATTAAAAAAATCTTTTTCAGCGGCATGCTTTTCTTCAAGCTGTGCTTTGAATGCAGCCATCTGGGATTCCTTTTTGCCGCCTTCGGAATGTTCACCACCTTCTTTTTTGGAGGTCGGGATCGGCTTGGCATACAGATTGACCAGCTTGTCGCGATTGTCTGTGGCTTTTTTGACGATGTTATCCATCGCCGTACCGAAATCATCCACGATGGCATCATGACCCGCTTTCCATGCCGCTTTGGCACCGGCGAAATCAAGCTTCAGTGCTTTACTGGCAATATCCGACATCATCAATAAATCGGTTACGACAGAGCGCACGAAAAATTTGACTGCTTCCCACACGATTTCAACGGCCATTTTCAGGCCATAAAAAGCGGAGGCCAATAAACCGATCGTCCCTTTCATGATGCTAACGGCTTCCGGGCCAACGGTTGAAAACATGCTTGCCAGATCCGTCAATACAGGGATCACCGCATCACCAATCGCTTTCCCAATACCCGCAACGACATTACTTAAATCGTTCATCGCAACTTTATAATTACGCGCCGCCTCAACGTTTTGTTTTCCCACCACTAAACCGAGTTCTTCCGCTCTCACTTGAGCTTCAGCCATTTTGTCCGAGGTGAGTTTTAAAACGCCCTGCACCTCAGCCCATGATTTGCCGTAGATTTTTTGGCCTTCGATATTGCGATCCACGCCTTCTTTAAATGAAAGCAAACGCGTGTTTGTATCCGTCATGATGTCCAGCGAGTTGCGGAAATTTCCATTTGAGTCTCGTGTAGCCACGCCAAGCTTTGTAAAAGCCTGCTCATTACTCCCAAGTGTTTTAACTAATTTTTGATTGGCAGTAAGTAAAGTCTCGCTGCTAACTCCTACACTGCCAAGCGCCACATTCAGCACGCTACCTTGAGTTGCTGTTATGCCGAGAGATTTTCCAAGCGCATTTGCCTGTGAGGTCAATTTCAAAGATTCATCAACCGCTTTGCCAAACATCGCGCCGCCGGCGGTGATTACGGCAACTGCTGCCACAGCTTTACCGACGAGACTGAACGCATCGCTTACCTTGCTCATGCTAGCCTGAACTTCGGTTTGCATCTTTGCAATACTTCCGCTTATTTCTGCACAACCTTTCGCGGTTGCATCGGTTGCTTTCTGCACGTCTTGAGTTAGACGGGCAATATTAGCCAACATTTCAATCTCGATTGACCCTACTTTCGTTCCCATGTGATACCTCCTAATAATTTTGGATTAATGAATTTAATTCGATTTCAATCTTTTCAAACCATTTAAATATTTCTTTTCGCTTTGATTAAAACGCAACTCAGCTTCAGCAACCGTTAACGGCTGACTAGGCTTAGCAGGTAAATTCACCCCAAGCGACAGAGCGCGAATCGTATTTTTTGTGTGCGCAGAAATATTGTTGCGTTGTAAGGATTTGCCGGCGGCCATTCGAGCCAGCAATTGATCTTTGTTTATCACACCATCAACCATGTTCTGCTGAAGTGCTTGCTGCGCATTGAGACAGCGCCCTTGGCCCATGCCATCCTTTACCTTTGCGAGAGCCACACCGCGCCCCCGGCTGACTGACTTTGTAAACATGGTGTAATAACTATCAACTGATTTTTGTATTGCAGCGCGCGCATCGATGCTCAAGGGGCCGTAAGGATTACCTTCTGTTTTGAATTTTCCAGCAGAAATCAGGCTCATCGTCTGGCCGTCCATTTCAAGAGCTTTGCTCATGTCGAGGTGCTCTGTATAGACACCAATTGAGCCGACCTCTCCACCCGGGGTGCAATAAAGCTCTGAACAGGATGCGCCGATCCAATAAGCCGCCGAAGCGGCCAGGCTGTTGGCGATGCCAATTACAGGCTTGGTGCTGCGTGCTGCATAGATTTCGTCCGCCAGTTCTTGCACGCCATACACAGATCCGCCGGGGCTGTCGATATCGATCAGGATTTGATCGATTGATGGATCGGCCAGTGTTGATCTCAATGATTGGGTGAATTGCTGGGTAGCAACGCCAAGGTTACACATCGTGAAAACGTTGGGCCGCTGTGAAATCATGCCCGGCAATGGAATGACCGCTATGCCACCACGTTGCACTTTTGTAGACCCGCTAGGAGCTTGACGGGCTGACTTAGCAGCTAGCATTCGTTGCTGCAAACGAGAGGAAAGCTGTCCGAGATTTTGGGGTGCATTAAACAATGACATTGGACTACTCGCGTATAAAGCTATTTCGATTTCGATTTCGGGGGGCAGATTCATTTATGCGCTCCTGATTTAAGTTTTTCAATTTCCGTTGGAAGGCGGTCACGCACATAGGTTGCAAAAGTTTCTATTGCTTCGGTGGATGCGTGGGCAAAAGCGGGGCGCATGAAAGGTTTTTTATCTGCACCCGGATGATCTGCTGACGCTTTAAATACGCCTGCAAAAAACAGACTCTTTCTATTTGCGGGCTTAATTAAGTGGCGCGCGGTTCCGAATTCGACCATGTGCGCATAGAAGGCTTTTTTGTTACCGGCCTTAATTGTGGCTTGAACCTTTCCGCGACTGGTGCGCACCGATACCCGAATTGAATCCCGCAACTCGCCCGCAACTGTCCCATACAGCCGTACACTTTCTTCGCTGGGAGGACTGACTGGGCACAGACGCCGGGCTTCATCCCGGATGATTTTCGCAGCTGCGCTCAAGCCCCCGCGCACAATATTTTTTTCAATATTTGCCGGCAATTCATCCAGCAGCTTTTGCAGCGCATCCAGCCCTTTAATGTTATGGATTGTTTCTGACATTATTTTTCCTTCCTTTTTATTTGAACTCTCAAAGGTTGACTTTCATTGGCCCTCTTGCCCGCACCTCTAACCTTTGCCTGGGCGCGTTTAAGCATGTCATCAAATTTGAGTATGTATTTGGGATCAACTTCGGATCCAATTACAAAAACCTGACGTATGTTTCCAGCATTGTCCAACTCCAGAGGCGGCAGATCGAAATCTTGCAATATCTCTCTTGTTGCTCCCATCCATAAATTGAGTTGTGTATCAACTTCTGAGCGAGTTAAAGGTTCGAGTTTTAATGCTTCAAGATCGCGCATGCCTTCTTTCAGAAATTCCGTTGCCTCATGCACTTCCTTTGCATTTGTTTCAATAATCAGATGCACTTCTCTTGTAAGCCATGATTTTTGACGACTCGTCCATGATGAATACGATGTGTTAATAATTTGTCTGTAATTCCAGAAGTGCGTTTTTATTTCATCCAAACGGGGGTCAGCTGAAGCAATCAATTTCTGCTCAAGCCCGAATCGTTCGGCCTGTTCCTGGACAATTAAACGACTATGTTCGTGATACAAGGTAACTTGGAATTCTTTGGCATCGCGTAACGCTTTTTCTGCGGCTTCAATTCTTGCAATTACTTCTGGAAATTGTTTCTCACCATCATTTAGTAGCTGAGAATATTTCGCGTGCAAACCGTCCAAATCGGCTTTGTCATTTCGACGCTCCTCAACGGTTACATTTCCAATCTTTTCCTTAAACTCGATCGCCGCAGGAAGTCCAACTAATTCGTCAAAGTCTGCTTTTGATTGATGGGTTTTAAGTGATTCTCGAATTTCTTTATACAATTGATGCAGGTTCATTTTATTTTTCCTTTATATAATTAAATTTCCGCATCGGCGGCATTAGTGTTGCAAAAAAACTTTTTATTGATACTTTCGTCGTGCAATTTTGCCAACCTTAACCAGCCTGATATTTCTGCTTCAATGCCTCCACTTTTTAAAGTTTCCGGTTGCATGAAATGATCGACATTTATTGAGGTAGCAGGTACTGAAACAGGGAGCGGTTCAGAAACGTTTGAGTGAATATTTTCTTGAATGGTTTTCATTTGTTTATGCCCAAGCTATGAATGCAGAGCCCGCATCTAAGGCGTTCGAAAAACTATAGGAAAGTAGAGCAAAGGCCAATCCACTGCCCGGAGGAGCTTGGTAACCTGAAGCCGCCGAAGGTATGACCCAAGATGCGGCAGTGCCGTCAGTGTTGCTAATTCCGTAGACGGTTAACGTTCCATTTAATGGAGACTTAATGCAGACTCCTAAAACTTGCTTTTTTCCCTGACCATCTATGATGTTGTTTTGTTGATCCAACAAAAGAGCGGATGAGCCTAACTTAATCATGAGTATTCCTTTTCTGAGTTGAAATTATTTAAAGTAAGATTGGTTCTCGAAGAAAGCCTCTGAAAATAAGGTATTTTCACTAGCGTGAATGGGCTCTTCTGAACTCCAATAACAAGCCTTTTTGAACTGATCGATGAGGTGAAGGTAGAGCCAGTTTTGCTCAGCTGGATTGGGTAGGCAGCCTCCAATTGATTTGGCCCACCTTAACTGCATAAACCAATCGGCTATGTTGTTATCACCTGGCAACAGAATAAGGTGATAGCCTTTTCTGTCAGGGGCAATTAACGCGCCTGCATAGATTTCGTCCTCCTTTAGTATTGGCAACGCTAAGCAGAGTTGTTTGTTAGAGGTGCTCATTGTTTGTCCCTTAAAGTACCTTTCGCCAGACAGCGGTAATATTTTGCAACCGGCGTAATCTTTCGAGCTCATGTGAGGTACGAACGATTAATGCAATTTTTTTGGATGCAAGAATACGAGCGGGCCGAGTAGTGCGCGTGCGGTTTGGATGGTTCATGATTAAAACTATCCGCCGTTGGGTATATGTTTATTGCTTGATGCGGCAATGCGGGACTCAGCCCAATTTTGTACCGCTGCTTCTACCCATGCGATTTTGTTGGGTGACAGAGCTACTGGTTGAGGAAAGGTGCCGGCTTTGACCCAGCGGACAAGGGTACTTCGGGATGCGCCTGTTATTTCTCGTACGACTGATGAGTCGATAAATTTGATTGGGTGCTTTATTTGGGTGGTCATGGTGTATCTCCTTTGGCTATTAACCGCTATGCGGCGGCGTGGAGATACATTAGCGAGAGTGCTAAATACTGAATAGAACCATTAACGCGATTCTGTAGTTAGTAGCGCTCTAATGGTCAACTTTTATCAAGTTTTTTTTCAAGTCCTTCGGAAGTTTTTTTCTGAAATTGTTTTAACCAAGCATTGGCGGTCGTGTTTGAGTTGCAGAATTTTTGATCGCCGCTTGTAATGTGACTAATCCATGCTGTTTTATTTTTAAATTTCGTTGGATCTTTTACCCATTCTTGCCACGAGAGAAGCGCTTTGGCGTAGCCTTCTGGTTTTTTGAGTGCGCTGCCGGCACGCTTATGCACTTCTGTAGTGTTCGCTTTTATGGCTTGCTTTGTAACTGGATCAAACACTGATTCCAAGTGCTCAGGTATTCCGGGGTGTGAATTTAAAAGTTCAAGAAACTTTTTTGCAACCTTAGCAGCTATCATAGAGTTTTTTAATTCTTGTGTCGCTAGTGCATCTTCGATTGCATCGCTCAAAATCAAAAACGCCTCATATTCAGATTCATTAACCCGATCTATCATTTGCTCAATTGCTTTAGTTAAATAGGTCGTAGAGTCCCCAATTAAAACACCAACGTCTTTGAAACTTTCCTGAAGTTTCGCCTGATCTTCTTTTGAGATCACCAAGTACTTTTTACCGCCAAGTACGGTCTTTATTTGTTTGGATTTTTTCATACGCACCCCTTCGCAGCGCCCTTCAAATAGAAGCCACCCCAAGCGGTGAAGGTCTCCGCTTTTCGCCCTTCGGGCTAGGGGTGAAAAACTCGATTACATCATGCTTAATAATTGCTGGCGCGTTATTTGGTGACATGCAAACATATCCAGCAAGCGCTGCGCTTTCTTGTCCTTGTTAATGAGGCGAAGGCACAGCCGCAACTGTTTATTTCTTTCCCATTCGGTCATTCTTCGGAGTTGCTCAAGCAATATCACATCTATTGGCGATAGGTCATATCCATAAAACAAGTAGTCCGGCTCACCGTCCACGCCGGACAGAAGCGGGTAAATACACCCTTCAATCTTATCGTGTGTCCATTGTCTAATCTTGGAAAGATAGATGCGCGCCGTTCGCGGATCGAACCTTTCAAAATTACCATCGTGAAGCCATAACCAATTAACGTTTAATCCCTTTGCAAGATCAAACAGCCAACGAGAATTTTTATTGCCCAAATCCTTATCAATAGTTATTAATTTGCGCGCCGTAGACAGAGAACAACCGCAAGCATTTGCCATATGCTTAACGCGCTGGCGTTCCGGTATTTCGTCATAGTCCAACACGGCCAATAGCCGCAGCCTGAATGAATGCCGTGTAGAATCTGCACTAGCCATGATGCGTACCTCCTTCGTAGGTTGCTTTGTGGTTAGGGGTTGACTGGTGTTAGTATCACCAGCCAGCCCCGCTTTTCCCATGAACCGCATGGGATACGGTAAAACTCTTTCAGATTACATTCAATTTCTCATCAATAATTTTCGCGGTAATAATGGGCCGTCAGGGAAACTATTTCGCGCCACATTCACAGACGTCTGCACAAAAAAACAGAGGCGCGATACTGCATAACACCGCATAGGACAATCTGCCACGACTTGCCACGACTGTTTTATAAAAGTCGTAGCAGCGCAAACCCTTATAAACATTGGCTGCCACGAGTGCCACGACTTGCCACGACTGATTTTAGTACTATCCGAATGCAAAATAGCCTCTAAAGTGTAAAAAATTAAGCTCTCAACTGGATAACTTCAGCACCTTTTTTGAGCTTGTCGAGATAGTCCGCCCAAGATTGCATCATGGTTTTTCTTTCGGGCAAATATTGAGCGTAGTTGTAAGCAGCTCTCACGCCGTCTCGTTCTGCATGGGCTAATTGTCTTTCAATGGCATCCGGGTTAAATCCTTGTTCGTTAAGCAGGGTAGAGGCCATGCTTCTAAAGCCGTGGCCGGTCATTTCATCGGTTGTGTAATCCATTCGGCGCAATGCACCTAATACAGCGTTTTCACTCATTGGCCGTTTTGAAGTGCGGGCACCCGTAAAGACATATTGGCCGTCACCCGTCAGTCGTTGAATTTCACGCAAGATAGCCACTGCCTGAGTTGGTAGCGGCACGATATGCACAGCTTTCATTTTCATCTTGTCAGCTGGGATGCGCCATTCTGCTTTATCAAGATCGATCTCAGTCCATTCCGCTTTGCGTAATTCACCAGGGCGAAGAAAGACCAAGGGTGCAAGTCGTAAAGCACACTTGGTGGTAAATGCTCCCTGATAGCCATCAAGGTCACGCAGTAATTCACCAATCTTTTTTGGATCAGTGATAGAGGCATGATGTTTTTCTTTGGTTGCAGGCAGTGCGCCGCGCAAGTCAGCGGCCGGATCTCGCAGCGCCCTCTGTGTTGCAATTGCGTAGCGGAATACTTGCCCGCAATTAGCCAAGGCGCGATGCGCAGTTTCAAGCGCGCCACGAGATTCAATACGGCGGATAGTTGTCAGCAGATCAGGAGCCGTAACTTCAGCGATAGGGCGAGCCCCCAGCCAAGGGAAAATATCCACCTCTAAGCGGCGGATGATCTTGCTTGAGTGGTTTTCTTTCCAATTGGGAGCATGTTTGTCGAACCATTCACGTGCTACGACTTCAAAGCTGTTAGCGGCACGTTCGCTCTTCGCAGACTTAACCGCTTTCTTGTTTGCGCTGGGATCTACACCAGCTGCCAGTAGCTTGCGTGCATCGGCGTGCTTTTCTCTAGCATCCTTCAGACTCACGTCAGGGTATACACCCAGGGAAATACGATTAGGCTTTCCTTCAAAGCGATACCTGTAACGCCACCACTTGCCACCACTGGGGGCAATTTCGATATACAGGCCGCCGCCATCGGCAAGCTTGCGAGGCTTGTCAGTAGGTTTTGCATTGCGAATAGTTGTATCAGATAGTTTCATGAGGGCAACTCGTTTCGTTGTGGGTGCAGTTGCTTACAATGTTGCACTCATTTAAAGCGGTATGTCAAGACACCGGATGATACCGGATAGGACAACAAAAAGCCCGCAATGCTTGTAGATATGCGGGCTTTCGGTGTTTTTTGATACTGGAAAATACTGCATGAAACAAAAAATTGGTGGAGGTGGGGGGAATTGAACCCCCGT
>Ga0224559_1000605_pt1 | contig 23087 bp, 22 predicted proteins | sample 714S33034metaG_FD_180676 | JGI IMG/M metagenome (GOLD analysis project Ga0224559, IMG submission 180676) | Peat soil microbial communities from Stordalen Mire, Sweden - 717 S3 30-34 | ecosystem: Environmental > Terrestrial > Soil > Wetlands > Peat | place: Sweden: Norrbotten County, Stordalen... | reverse complement strand
GCGGTGGACGGCATCAGGCGCAATTGCACCTCGCGGGCCATGGCGATGTCCAGCTCCAGTTGCCTTTCCTGCGAGCGCACCGTCTGGTAGAGCCGGGCATTCTCGATGGCGATGGCCACCTGCGCGGCCAGCGTGATCAGCGTCCGCTCATGCTCTTCGTTGAAGAAGCCCACGCGGGTGTGCTCCAGGTCCAGCACGCCGATGATCCTCCCCTTGTGAAAGAGCGGCGCAATCAGCTCGGAGCGCGTCTCCGGGTTCATCGGCACATAGCGCGCATCCGTGCGCACGTCGGGCACATTCAGGAGGCGCCACTCGCGCACGGCCACGCCCACCAACCCGCTGGTGATGGGCAGGCTACGCAGCGGCGTGTCCGCGCTGCCAAAACGCCACGCATAGCGCGTAATCAGCCGCTCGCCCTTCTCGTCCAGCAGCATGATGGAGAACATCTGGTAATCGATCAGGCGGCGCAGCAGTTGCCCAACCCGCTCCAGAAGCGGATCAAGATCAAGGATCGAGGTCAGCTCGGTAGCGATCTCATTGAGCACCGTCAGCGTCTGCGCCTGGCGGGAGACGCGGGCGTAGAGGCGCGCATTTTCAATCGCCTGGGCGATGCGCGAGGCGGTCAGCGTCAACAGCCGCATCTGCTCCGGGCCAAAGTAATCGAGCTGCTCGCTCTCGATGTCCATCACGCCGATCAGGCGGTTCTTGGCAATCAGCGGCACGGCCAGTTCGGAGCGCACCTCGGGATTCACCTCGACGTACACATCCGATGCGCGCACATCGTTCAGCAGCACCGGCAGGCGGGTGAGCGCCACCTGCCCCACCACGCCCCGGCCCATGGCGGTGCTCAGCCGCTCGACCTGCGTCGTGTGACCGATCTGAAACCTCACCCGCAGTTCGCGCGTGCGGTCATTGACCAAAAGAATCGCAAAGATGCGGTAAGGAATGACCGCCTGCACCAGTTCCGCGGTGCGCCGCAGCAGGGTCTCCAGATCCAGGGTGGTGTTCAGCGCCTCGGCCAGTTGCATCAGGTAGGCTACATCGGCCGCTTCCACACGGATATTGACCGGGTCCAGATGCGCGCCGGGGTTGGCCGGGTCGGCAGGGCGGTAGTCGCCCTCGAACCCGGTTTCTTCGCGCGGAAGTGGAGAATCGTCTGCCATAGGCCTAGAAGGAAATCATAGCGCATCGCCGGCCTGCGCGACCGCACAGCAAGCAGCGGAAAAACGGTTGGCGCCGGCTTCCAGCATTGCCTTTTTCTATCTCTTGGGAGGAGCGAGTTCTCCATCGATGGGGTTGAGTGGAATCGTTTCCGATAGAGTTGGCGAGGCTGCATAGGCTTGTCGAAGGATATCCGCGCAGGTGAATGCACGCGTGTGCTTGCCGGAAAAAACAGGCGAGGCGGACCATATCCAGGAATCAGGTTGCCGCCAGACTGGGTCAACATCCTGCACAACGAAAGCTGCAATATGCGTGGTTGCACAGACATTGGCAACGTATGGAAGGTACACTGGCTGCTCAAAAAGAGGCCGCAGCTCCCCTTCCGTGCGGGAGTAGATGGCAGGGTCTCCGCCGTAGGACGGCCCATACTCGCGGCCTCGCGCGGCAGACGCCCAGGAGGAATAGATCCCTTGCTGAATGGCGTCGGGAACCATTGGGTTTTCCTGAACCAGGCTGGAGGCAGGCAGGTTCTTGAGAACTTGTGTGTAGATTTCGCGCAACTCGGCGGTGCGGCAGCCCAACCCCGCAGTCAATTGCGGATTATAATCGTTGCCGCGGGCATGATCGATTGCGACGGCATAGAAGCGAAGCAAGGCTGCATCGTAAATGCTTCCGGCAACGCCGATCGCCGCGAGCAGCGCGATTGCTCCGGTAGCTCCGCGGAACAGGGCGCGAGAGGAAAAAGCGGGCAAGAGAGCATCTTCAGCCCATTCAACGGCCCATAGAAGGAGCACAAACTGAACAACCAGCATGGCGCGCCACCCCAGATCGTTGTTGGGAAGGGCCACAGATGCCAGGAAGCTCCCAATCAGCATCCCGGAAACGAGCAGGAACAGGAAGAGACGATCTCTTGAGCCTGGTATGCTGGAACGAAATTTCTTGAATTTATAGAACCCAATTGCCGCAAAAAACCCCAATTCCAGGGCGAAATTCAGCGGCAGGCAGAGCAGCATCGCCAAGCCCCCTTTTCTGTCGAGGGTGCTGGGGGTTTGATGCATGAACCATAATACCGGTCCGAATGTTCTTGGCCTGATGACGGCAAACGGGATTCCGCCTGCCGCCGCTCTCAGCTCGCGCAGGTAGGGGAGAGCGGCGATGAAGGCCATGATGCCAGACAGAGCAAGGACGGTTATCAGGCTTCTGTCCCGGCGAAGGATGCCGACGAGAAACAAGGCGGCCAGGGCTACGAGGAAGACGAATACCACGAAGACGGAACAACCCGCAGCCGACGCAAACGCGAGTCCGGCCAGCAGTGAAGATGAAACGCGACTGAAGCGTTTCGGGCAGCGGTAAGCCCACAGCAATAAGAGCACTCCGGCGCAGCCGCATACCAGGCCGCCGACTTGATTGGGAACCCAGATGCAAGAGCCTAGCCAGCTTGTAACCTGTCCATCGTCGTTCCAAGCCTCGAAGTCGCCAAAACGAATATAGAAACGGCTGCGCGACACGGAATTGATCAAGACGATCAGAGCGTTGGGGATCAAGTCCAAACCGGTAACAGACATAAGCCCGGCGGCCAGCCAGGTTCGTTTTCGCCAGACGGCAAGGTTGCATTCTTCTTGACCAAGCAAAAAAAGGGATACGACGGCCACGAGGGTCAGCCCAGACCATGCAATGCTAGCAAACAGTGCATCCCGCGCGCCGATAAATCCGCCGCCCACAACCTCCACGAAGGCTGCCAGCATGAACCAGAAATAGTGATACCGGAACGGGACCGGGTGACCAGGATAAAAGAAGGGATTGCTGGGCGGTAGAATGTTGGTGTTTCGGATCATTTGAATCAGGGTGGTCCGGAACGAGTGGTCGTAGGAGGCCCAATTGATGTACAGGCCGTTCCCGATTCGCATATCCAGAATGATCGATCCCGCCAGCAATATCCAGGCCACCGCGAGCAATGACTCTACGCAGGGAGGGAAGAGGTCTTTCAGGCACACTTTTCTCAGAGCCAGCAGGATGGCGAATGCTGCCCAAAAGACCGCATAGAGCACCCATACAGCGCGCAAAGAGTTCAGGGCCCAGCAAAGATAGATGAGGATCGGAACAACCGAGATTCCCAGCGCGGTTGCCGTGTAAAGACGAAACAGCGGCCACTTCATCCTGAATCCGAATATATTCGCCGACCAGCCAAGAACGAATCCCGGCGGGATGATCACCAGCCAGAACAGGCAGATGGCAGCGAAGTAGCGAACGATATCGCATGGAAAGAATGGAAGCATGGCAGGTGATCAGGTCCGGTAACAGATCGATTATAAATGCAGGCTGAAATGCTACTCCGCGCCCAACTCGCGCACGATGGCTACCGAAGCGGAAGCGCCGATGCGGTTGGCGCCGGCTTCCAGGAGAGCCTTTACGCCGGCCAGCGTGCGGATGCCGCCCGAGGCCTTTACGCCGCAGCGCGCGCCAGCCACGCCGCGCATCAGGGCCACGTCCGCCGCGGTTGCTCCGCCCTGGGCAAAGCCGGTCGAGGTCTTGATGAAATCCGCGCCAGCCTGGATGGCGATCTCCGAGGCGCGCAGCTTTTCCGCCACGCTCAACAGCGAAGTCTCCAGAATCACCTTGAGCAGCGCGCCGTGAGCTTGGGCAATCACGGCAATCGAATGAATGGTATGCTGCACGGCCTGGTGGTTGCCGCTCTTGAGCTGGCCGATGGGCAGCACCATGTCCAGCTCGCGCGCCCCCAGCCGCAGCAGCGCCGTCGCCTCCTGGCGCAGCGTGGAGACCAGCGAAGCGCCCAGCGGAAAGCCGATCACCGCGCCCACGGGAATGCCTGAGCCGGAGAGCGCGCTGACGGCTGTGGGAACCCAAACCGGATTCACCATTGCGCAGGCAAAGCGGTAGCGCATTGCCTCTTCGCAGAGGTTCTTCACCTGCTGCCGTGTGGCCTCCGGCTTCAGCAGCGTGTGGTCGATCACCGCGGCCAGCGATTGCCAACTCTGGAGAGCCGCCGCGGCGGAGGCGGATGAATCAAAGAATCCGTTATGGAACTCCAGGTCAAGCTCCTGAAGAGGGGTAATTGCAGCCATAGGGTCGTGCTCCTTGCCGATCCATTGCCGCTCTATATCGGCGGCTCACCGGTTCTACTGCCGCAGATGAGTATAGTTCCTGGCAGAGGGCAAACCCAAGAGGGAATATGAAAACCGGATGGATTCGTGGTGCACCTGGCTCAAAATGGGCCGAATGGTTTTTCAGGGCCGCCGGCGCTACTCCGGATGCTCCGCGGTCATCAGGCAGATGTCGGGCAGGTTGCGGTAGCGCTCGGCGTAATCCATCCCGTAGCCGATGACAAAGAGGTTGGGGATCGAAAAGCCCACGTAATCGGCCTCGATCTTCTCCAGCCGCCGCGAGGGCTTGTCCAGCAGCGTGGCGATGCGCAGCGACTTGGGATTCTGGCGCTGGAAGAAGTTGCGCAGATAGGAGAGCGTCAGGCCGGTGTCCAGGATGTCCTCGACCACCAGCACGTTCTTGCCCTCGATGGGATCGTCCAAGTCCTTGATGAGCTTGACCGCGCCGGAGGAACGCTGGCCGTTGCCGTAGCTGGAGACGGCCACAAAATCAAAGGTGGCGTCCACGTCCAGCGCCCGCGCCAGATCCGACAAAAACGGCGCCGCGCCCTTCAGCACGCCGACCAGAACGACTTTTTCGCCGTTCAAGTCACGGGTTATTTGCGCGCCCAGCTCGGCGACGCGCTCGGCAATCTGTTGACGGGTATAAAGAACTTCAAGTCCCTGCTGAAGGATGGCGGCCATGCACCTAGTATCGCCTGAAGCGGGGGGAGTAAGGCAAGGGCAGATGAGAAAAATCCGGCTGCCACCCGCGCGTCTATACTTGAGAAGCGATGATTCCTTTTATCCACATCTGGTTTCTGAATATAAAGACCTTTGGGCTGATGGCCTGGGTGGCTTCCATGGTGGCCGCATTGGTGATGGACCGCAGCTTCCGCCGCGCCCGCGTCACGGTGAACGGGCAGGGTGCCGACGCCATCAGCATTGTGGCCATTACGCTGGTGGCCGGCATTTTAGGCGCAAAATTGTGGCACGTTCTGGATTCTCCGCTGGAATTTCACTACATGGGCTGGGCGGTTCTGTGGGATACGGCCGGCTTTGCCTGGTTTGGCGGGCTGGTCTTCGGCACCTCCGCGCTGCTGCTGCAAGGCTGGAGGGCCAAAATCGGCGCACTGCGCACGCTGGACCTGGCCGCTCCGGCTGCCGCCATCGGCTACGGCATCGGGCGCATCGGCTGCTTTCTCTCCGGCGACGGCTGCTACGGCATCGAGATCCAGCCGGTTCATCTCTTTTCCTTCACCTTCAAGCCCTGGGGCATGGCCTTTCCCAATGGAATCGAACCGGTCTTCGTTCCCGTTTATCCCACTCCGCTGTATGAGCTGGCCGCCGGTCTGCTGATCGGCGCTTGGCTTTGGAGTCGCGCCGGAAAGCCGCAAGCGATCGGCGCAATTTTAGGCCAATACTTTCTGCTGACTGGGACGGCGCGTTTTCTGGTCGAATTTCTGCGCCGCAACCCCAGGGTTCTCTGGGGTTTGTCGAATGCCCAACTGGCCGCCGTGGGATCGATTGTTGCGGGCATTCTGCTGCTTGCCTGGACCGCCCGGCGTCCCAAGCTGGCGCCGGATGCGCTGCCCCTCGCGGAACTCGCGCATTGACCCGCAACCTCCTTCGTCCTATCCTGAAAGTAGATCCGGTAATCGGAAGCGCATCCGGAAGGGATGGATTCTCATGAGCAGTATACAAATTCCGATTTCGATTTCCGCGGCCAAGGCACGCTCCAGCCTGGGACAGATCATCCGCCGCGCCTCGGGAGAAAACAAAGAGCGCTTTCTCATCGGCTTGCGCGGTGGCCCCCAGGCGGTCGTCTTGGGACTGGATGATTATCTTGGGCTTCTGGCTCCCGTTGATCCGCTGATGGCCGAGTTCCACGCTATTTCAGTCGCCAACGGCAACGACAAGATGACGATGGAAGAGATCGATGCCGAGATTGCCGCCTGCAGGGCGGAACAGCGAGCCTTGAATGCCGATTCCCTCTGTTGTTCTTGATACCAACATTCTGATCTCGGCGCACATCAGTCCACGTGGCCTTGAATATCAAGTCCGCGAACTGGCTTTGCGTGGGCAGTTGCGGTTATTTGTGTCGGAACCGATCCTTTTCGAATATGAAGTTGTTCTGTTCCGCCGCAAGTTCCGATTTCTACCGGGAATTATTGCGGAATCTCTTCGACAAATCCGGCAACATAGTACTCTGATCACGCCATCCGTGACGCTGGCCGTATCGCCGGATGAGAGCGACAATCGTTTTCTGGAGTGCGCCGAAGCCGCGCAAGTAGATTTCCTTGTGACCGGAAACCTGCGGCATTTCCCGTCCGTTTGGAAATCAACAAGGATCGTCAACGCGCGAGAATTGGTCGAGTCCGTCTTCCATCTCTGAGGCGGACAAAATAGGATGAAATCATGACTCTCAAGGGAAAGATCGTCTTCGTCACCGGCGCTTCGTCGGGCATTGGAGCGGCTACGGCGCTGGCCTTTGCCGCGGAAGGCGTGCGGCTGCTGCTGGCTGCCCGCCGCATGGAGAAGCTGGCCGCTGTGGCCGATGCGGCGATTGAGCGCGGGGCCGAATCTGTGTACACATTCAGTCTGGATGTGCGCGACCGCAAGGCCGTCGAGCAGGCCATCGCCAAGCTGTCCTCGGAGTGGGCCGCTATCGACGTTCTGGTCAACAACGCAGGACTCAGCCGCGGCCTGGAAAAGCTCTACCAGGGCAGCATCGATGACTGGGAAGAGATGCTCGACACCAACGTCAAAGGGCTGCTTTACGTGACCCGCGCCGTGGTGCCGGGGATGGTGGAGCGGGGGCGCGGCCATGTGGTCAACCTCGGCTCGACGGCTGGCGAAATGACCTATCCCGGCGGCGCGGTCTACTGCGCCACGAAGGCCGCCGAGCGGGCCATCAACGACGGCCTGCGCATAGATTTGCTGGGCACGCCGATCCGCGTTACAACCGTCGATCCAGGCATGGTGGAGACCGAGTTCAGCGTCGTCCGCTTCCACGGCGACACGGAGCGTGCCGCCAATGTCTACAAGGGGATCAAGCCGCTGACGCCGGAAGACGTGGCCGACGCAATTGTCTGGGCCGCCAGCCGCCCCGCGCACGTGAATATCGCGCGGGTGATTCTGACCCCGGTGCAGCAGGCCAACTCCCTGCTGGCTCATCGGGAATCCTGAGCGCGGACCGGGAAAAGCCCGTACCGGCATAAAAAAACCCGCTTGCCGCGGGCCGGTTTAGTTGATTGCCTGAATCTCGCCTTCGATCTGTTCCAGCGCAGCCAGCAGTGCCGCGCGCCGTACCGGATTCGAGGTTTTTTGCGAGAGGATATTGCTCCTCTGCAAATTCAGCGCCTGTTTCTTGCGCTCCCGTTCAGCGCGTGCAAACTCGGTCAGACGCCGCTTTTCCTCGTTAGCGTAACTGCTTCCCGGACCGAAATCCGGATTTTGTATGGCTGTTGCCATTGGTTCCTCCATAGAAATATATTCTCGAACCTCGTGCTTATCTCTATTCTACGGTGTTATTGCTGTCCCCCGTCCCGCTTGGTGAAGCGGTTTGCGCTGGAAGCGCAAGAGATTTGCTTCGCGCGCAGGGATTGAGCGTTGATTCTTTACAGTTTGCCTGGAGTTCCCGTACCTTGGAGAATCTGAGAAAAATCTATCCGCCGGCGCACGGAACCGATCCCGCGGCAAGGCTTTTGAGCAGCCTTGCCGCAGAATTGGACGATTAAAAGTGAAACTGCGGCATCCCCTTCTGCAGGAACTCATAGCGCGGACGCAGCGTGTCCGGGCTGCTTGTGATAGTGCTATCCAGGTGAATGAGCGAGCCGTCTTTGTCGAAGCGTGGCCATGCGGGCAGGCCGGGGCCGTTGGGGTCGCCGGTCCGGGCGAAGTTGGACCAGTAGCCCATCATTTGCTCGCTCAGCTTGCGATCCTCGGGGCGCCACTCCTCGCCGGGGCGCGTATCCAGAGAGCCGAAGACGTACTCGATGTCGTCGGAGTGGAAGGCGAAGGTGCCGGGGTGGAATTTGCTGGGCGGGGCAGCCAACTCGAAGTGATAGCGGTAGACCGGTGATTCACCCGTCTTTTTGTGCGCTTCAACCCACTTCCAGGTGCTGAAGGCGATGAAGTTGTCGCTGCCGTAGTCGATGGTCGAGCGCAAAGCCTGGGCGTCGGTGTCGGCGGGATAGAGTTTCAGGAACTCCTCGGCGCGCTCCTTGTACAGGCCGCCAATCATCCCTTTGAACTGCTCGGCAGTGACGGGGCGCATGGCGAAGAAACTGCCCTCGTCCTTATTCCAGCCGGCCAGCAGAGGCACATGAGCCTGCTTGCCAGCGGCGAAGGTGTCGGACACCGGTTCCGTCAGAAACTTGCCGTCAACAACCGGCCAGAAGCCGGTCGCGCCCTTTTTCTTGGTTGCGTCTAGAATTTTGTCGGTAGGCATTGCCCTCAGTTCCGCCAACGACTTGACGCCGACTGAGTCAACCCAGGCGCCATCGGCTTTTTCGCGCGCATCCAGGGCATCGGCCGGAGTCGGGTCTGCGAAGGCCGCGCCGCTTTCGCCAATGGCCTTCTGGAAGAGCCCGCGAGCCGACGGAGCGGCCATCAGCGTGCTGACCGCAAACGAGCCGGCGCTCTCGCCAAAGATGGTCACGTTGCCCGGATCGCCGCCGAATTGCTTGATGTTTTCCTTGACCCACTGGAGCGCGGCCACCTGATCGCGCAAGCCATAATTTCCCGTCGCTCCGTCGGCTTCCTTGGCAAGATCGGCCGTAGCCAGAAAGCCGAAGACGCCGAGGCGGTAGTTGATGGTGACCAGCACCACGCCCTTGAGGGGCAAAAAGTCGCCGTTATGGCGCGGCTCGGAACTGGCCCCGCCCGAATAGCCGCCGCCGTGAATCCAAAACATCACCGGCAGCTTGCTGTTGGCAGAGGCCGTCGCGGGCGCATAGACGTTCAGGAAGAGGCAGTCTTCGCTGCCCGCGCCGTCCTGGAAGATCATGTCGTCATAGACATGAAGCTGGGCGCAGTGAGCGCCGAATTTCGTGGCGTCGCGTTCGCCTTTCCACGCAGCGGGCGGCTGGGGCGCCTTCCAGCGCAGATCGCCCACCGGCGGGGCCGCGTAGGGCAGGCCAAGATAGGCCTTGACCTTACCCTCGTTGATGGTCTTGCCGGCAACCTTGCCTTGCGCGGTCTTTACCGTCAGTGAATCGGCTTGCGCCGTGGTGGAAAATCCCAGCGCCAAACCGGCAATTGCCAAACTACAGATTATTTGTGTTCCCAAACGCATCGTAAAAGCCTCCGCGAACCACTATAGCAAGACGAACCGGCGTCTGAGGGAGTTTCATTTACTTTCCAATGACATCGATCACCACGGGAACCGTTTTGGGCGGCATACAGGTGTTGTTTTCGCAGGCTTGATAGCGCAGGCTGGCCTCCACCAGATGATTGCCGGGCGTGGCCTTGAGGCGCGCTTGCAGGGTGAATTCGCCGCTGTAGACGCTGAGCTTGGTTTTGGGGTCGAGGGGCAGCGCGAACTCCGTGCCTTGCGGGTAGACGGTAGAGATGAGTTCGACGCCGGAGTTCGCGGGAACCGTGAAAACGGTGGGGATCAGCTCGTCCGCGGTGGGCGTGTGGGAGTTGATGTGCAGCCCCGGCGCGACGCGGAAGTGCAGCGTAACCGTTGTTGGCTTGCCGGCGGGGATCGTGATCTGCTCGGGATAAAGGAAGGCAACGGCGGCGGGCTTGGCGGCTGGGTGGTCCAATCCGTCGATCAGCGGGCGCTGGCCGCGCGCCAGCGTGGAAGCCAGCATCAGCGCCGTAATCACAACAATGCGCGTTGTAAATCTCATTCCAGACATCTATCTCTGTCCTCTAACTACGGATAGTTTCAATAACTCCGCTAACTCCACTAACAACGCTAACTCCGCTACTTTGTTCCCAGCGCCTTTTTGATGTTAGCTTCGATCTCGTCCTTCGAGGTCAGGCCCAGTTGCGCGGCTACGACGACTCCGTTGCGGTCCACAAAAAAGGAGGCGGGCAGAGAGTCCAGGCCTCCGTAAGGCTGACTGATGGAGTCGGCGTCGATCAGCACTGGATAGTCGATCTTCTCTTGTTGGACGAAACGGGCGATCTTCTGTTTGTCCGCGCTCAGCTTCTGCGGGTCGCTACGATCGAGGTCGTCGGCGGAGATGCCCAGAACCTCGAAGCCCTGCGCCGCGTACTGGTTGCGCAACTCGATCAGCCAGGGAGTTTCAATCTTGCAGGGAGCGCACCAGGTGGCCCAGAAGTTGAGCAGCACAGCCTTGCCTTTGTAATCGGCAAGGGAGACCTTTTTGCCGCTGAGGTCTTCCAGGGTGAATGCCGGCGCGGGCTTCCCCTGAAGTGGAGAAAGGTACTGCGGCTCGCCGCTCTCACTGGCCGCCAGAACGCCTTGCGGGGCCGAGGCCAGCAGACGCTCGCGGGCCTGCTGGCGGTACTCCCAGTTGGCCCAGCCAGCCCAGGCGAAGACGGCCAGGAGGATGAGTACAGTTCCAAAAACGAGCGTGTTGCGCTTCATGGGGAAGAACCTCTTCTTCATTGTACGGATTCCGCGCCGTTTCCAGGTCGCGGGTTAGTCGAAGACAACATTGGGTGCCCCACCCTCGCCGCGTTCTTGTTTTTGCGGCTAGGGTGGGAAGCCACAAATCTTCATCGTCTGCCCCCACCGCAGGTGGAAACTGTTACCATCAATAACCGATGAGCAAACAAGGGAATCAACACGATCCAAACGAGCCTGCGGCGCTGGTGCGCACCGAGGCGGCGGCGCTGGAGGCTCTGGCCGAGCGGTTGGAGGGGCCGATGGCCGCGGCCTTTGACCGGGCCGTTGAGCTGATTCTGCGCTGCGGCCAGGAGCGGGGGCGCGTGGTGGTCACCGGCATGGGCAAGAGCGGGATCATTGCGCAGAAGATTGCCGCCACGCTCAGCTCGACCGGCTCGCCGGCGCTGTTTCTGCATCCGGCCGAGGCGGTGCATGGCGACCTGGGCGTGCTGATGGCGGGCGACGTGGTGGTGGCGCTTTCGGCCAGCGGCGAGACGGAGGAGATTCTGCGCCTGCTGGCGACGCTGAAGCGCAAGGGCGATGCGCTGGTCAGCTTCTGCTGCCGGATGGATTCGACGCTGGCCGAGGCGAGCGATGTGGCTCTGGATTGCGGCGTGGAGCGCGAGGCCTGTGGGCTGAATCTTGCGCCGACCGCTTCGACCACCGCGATGCTGGCACTGGGCGACGCGCTGGCGATTGCCGTGAGCCTGCGCAAAGGCTTCCGCGCGGAGGATTTTGCCGAACTGCATCCGGGCGGCAAGCTGGGCAAACGGCTGGCCAAGGTGCGCGACTTGATGCACGCGGGCGACGCCGTGCCGGTGGTGGCAATCGCCACGCCGATGACCGACGTGATCTACGAGATGTCCTCGAAGAAGCTGGGGCTGACGACAGTGCAGGAGGCGGGAAGGCTGCGCGGCGTAATCAGCGACGGCGATCTGCGGCGGCTGCTGGAGCGCGAGGGCGGCGCAGCGCTGAGCAGGACGGCCGGCGAGGCGATGAACGCGCATCCGAGGACGATTGCCGCCGACGAGCTGGCCGCCACGGCGCTGGCGATTCTGGAAGAGCGGAAGATTACTTCGCTGGTGGTGGTGGATGCGGCGGGAGGCGTCGAGGGCGTACTACATCTGCATGATTTGTGGGGAGTGGAATTGATTTGAGGCGAGGGAGTTGGGAGTAGATAAAACAGCTTTCCGCTTCAATTTATGCTGAGGCGAAGTTGGCCAGTACTCTGTTTGAGATCGGAATTCTCAACATGATCGGGAAGACGAATGCGGTTCTATTTGCAATAGGGATATTTCTTCTATGTGCCGAGGGACTTGTCACCTTTGCCATGCATTGGGTATTTCTTGTCATTCTTGCAGCAGGTTTTGCATTTTTGCTGGTCGCCGCTGTCAGGAGCAGGATTTCGGGTGCATTTTCCGTTCTATGGCTGCTCGCAGCTTCTAATCTTTCTTTTTGGGGTTGTTATGGTGTTTGGTTTCTGAAAAATTCTGTTTTCTTTGAAGCGTTAGGCAGGAAAATCCCCGAAGTTGGAGCGGTCACGGAGATTGGTGGAGTATTCGCTATTTGGCTTATGTTTCTTACCATTTCCGTGTTCTATGAGCTGATCATCCTGATGCGACATTTAGTCGCAAAACGCCAACGCTCGTTCTCTGTAATTCTGATGATTTTTGTTTTGGCCCAAATTCCGACAACGATGAAATTCGTTTGGGATGCTCTCAAAGGCGTATAGACGAACCCGCCCCGCGATTGACCCGCACCCGGCTTCGTCCTACCATGGAAGTATCTCCGGCATTCCAAAACCCCGCCGGAAGAAACGGATTCTCCATGAGCAGCAGCGCGCAAATTCCCCGCTCCCTCACCACGGCCCAGGCCCGCTCCAAACTGGGGCAGATCATCCGTCGCGCCTCGGGAGAGAACAAAGAGCGCTTTCTCATCGGCATGCGCGATGGCCCCCAGGCGGTCGTCCTGGGGCTGGAGGATTATCTTGGACTTTTGGCTCCAGTCGTTAACCCGCTGATGGCCGAGTTCCATGCCTATTCAGTTGCCCACGGCGGCGACAAAATCACCATGGACGAAATCGATGCCGAGATTGCCGCCTGCAGGGCGGAGCAGCGAGCTTTGAATGCTGAATCCCTCTGTCGTTCTTGACACCAACATCCTGATTTCGGCGCACCTCAACCCGCTTGGACGGGAATACCGCCTCTTTCAGGATGCTCTCGACCACCAGTTTCGGCTTTTCGTCTCCGAGTCCATTCTGCTCGAATATGAGAGTGTCCTTCGCCGTCCCAAATTCCCGATTCTGACTGAAAAAATTTCAGAATCCCTCAGGCAAATCCGGCAAAACAGCACTCTGATCACGCCATCTATCACGCTTGCCGTATCGCCGGATGAGAGCGACAATCGCTTTCTGGAATGCGCCGAAGCAGCGGGCGCACAGTTCCTGGTGACGGGCAACCGGCGGCATTTTCCCAGCGTATGGAAGGCCACGCGAATTGTCAGCACACGGGAGTTCGTCGAGTTGGTCTTCAAAGTAGGATAGAGCGGCTTGAACGCGCCGGGGAGCATGGTCATTTGCGCGATAACGCCTCGTATCTTCACTTCCCCATGTTCCGTCTACAATCAATAAGGTATGTCTGACACACTTTATTTGAGTCTGTGGTATCCGAATCTGCGGCTGGCCGGGCTGGCTGAGAAGCTGACGGCGGTGCTCGCTGCCTTTGCCGCGCATGGCGGCGAGGCACGCGTCTACTCGGCGACGGTCTGGCCGATTAGCTGGAACGAGTCGCCGGTCTTTCAACAGGTTTATGGGCGGAGGGTTGGCGCGGGCGCTGACGGGGCCGTCGCGCTGGGCGCGGAGCCTCGCTTGGCCGTGGAAGAAGCGCTGGAGCTGCTGCACGAGGATTACGCATACGAGTTTCAGATCGGATGGAGCTTGTGGGAGTTGGAGACGGGCGGAGCGTTGGATGCGCGCTGGGCGCGGTCGCCGCGGCTGGTGCGGGTGACGGGCTTTGGGCCGCTCTTTGACGAGGGAGCCTACGAGGCGGACGGGCATATTCGCGTGGAGTTTGGTTCGGATGCGCCGTTTCTGGAAGAGGATTTGGAGCTGGACTCGGTGGCGGCTCGGCATGTGGAAGAGAATGTGCGGCAGTTGGTCGAGCTGACGGCGGCGCTGGAGAAGGATTCGGGAGCGACGGCGCGCCTCTTGTGGAGCGAACTGGGCGAGAGCCTGGCGGCTCGGCTGGCAGCGCGGCTGAAAGGGGCGAACTGAGCGTGCGGCTGACGATAGAGCGAATGCGGACGCTGGTGCTGGTGGCGGGGGGGCTGCTAATTGCGGCGCTGGTGGTCTTTCTGACCGTGGGCCGGTGGAAGAATCCCTTCAATAAAATCGATATTCCACAGAAGCTGGGGATGGAAATCCAATCGGATTCCGGAGGCGTCACCTACACGCAGGCGCATGGCGGGCACACGCTCTTCAAGATTCACGCCTCCAAAGTGGTGCAGTTGAAGAAGGGTAATGCGCTGCTGCACGACGTGAAGATTGAGCTGTATGGCGCGGACGGCAGCCGCGTGGACCGCATTGAGGGGGCGGAGTTCGAGTACGACAAGACCGCGGGAACAGCCAAGGCAGCCGGCGCGGTGGAGATTACGCTGATGCGTCCGGGCGTGGCGCCGGCCATTGCACCCAAGGCGGCGACGGGGCAGGTGGCGGGCGACAAGCGGAAGAGCGCGCCGGTGGCCGTAGCGGCGGAGACGGCGGCGCGCGGCGAGATTCATGTGAAGACCAGCGGGTTGACCTTTGACCAGAAGAGCGGCGTGGCGACGACCAGCCAGCACGTGGATTTCTCGATGGTGCAGGGGGCGGGCAGCGCGATGGGCGCGACTTACGACTCGGCGCAGGAGCTGCTGGTGTTGGATCATGCGGTGGAGCTTTCGGCGCAGCGCGGCGGGGAGACGATTCAGATTCATGCGCAGCACGCGGAGTTCGAGCGGGCGAGCCAGCTCTGCGGGTTGCGCGCGGTGGCGGCTGAATACCAAGGCGGGAAAGCCACGGCGGGCGCGGCGCAGATTCTCTTCCGCGAGGATGGATCGGCGGTGCGGCTGGATGCGACGAGCGGCTTTACGCTGACCACCGCGACCGGCAGCCACCTGGCGGCACCGACCGGGCAGATGGATTTCAATGAGAAGAATCAGCCGCGCCATGGACGCCTGACAGGCGGCGTGACGATGGATTCGGCGAGCGAGACGGCGGGGCGGCGGCGGCAGTTGCATGGGACGGCGCCCACGGCGGAGCTGGAGTTCACTGGGCAGGGTCAGTTGCGCCGCGCGCACCTGGAGACCGGCGTGGCGATGGAGAGCGAGGAGCAAGGTTCGCAGGCCGGGCAGCCGCTGCGCGTGAGCCGGCATTGGCGTTCGCCGGTGGCGGATGTGGAGTTCCGCGATGCGGGCCATGGGAAGATTGAGCCGAAATCGGTGCATGGGACGGGCGGCGTGGTGATCACCAGCGAGAGCCAGCTTGGCGGGGGAGCGGTTGCGCCTTCGCGGCTTGCGGCGGACGATCTGACGGGCGAGTTTGGGCCAGACTCGGCGTTGACAGCGATGCGCGGTGTTGGCCACGCGAGCGTCGAGGAGACCACGGCGACAGGAGCGCGGCAGGCGACGAGCGGCGACCGGCTGGAAGCGCGCTTTGCGGCTGAGACGGGGGCAAAGCACGGCCAGGGAAATGAGGCGCAGCTTCAGTCGGCGGTGGTTGAGGGGCACGTGGGGCTGACGCAGACGCCGGCGGCCAAGCCGGGCGCGCAGCCGCCCGCGACGCTGCGAGCTACGGCCGGGCGCGCCGACTACCAGGGACAGGGCGAGTGGCTGCATCTGACGCTGTCGCCACGTGTCGAGGATGGGGCGTTGCAGCTTACCGCGGACAAGCTGGATGTATCGCGGGCCTCGGGCGACGCCTTTGCGCACGGCAATGTGAAGGCTACCTGGACGGATATAAAAGGCGGACAGGGAGGGACGCCGGCGGGCGGCGTGGCTCTGGGCGGGCAAGGACCGGCGCACGTGGTTGCGGCCGAGGCGCAGTTGCGTCAGGCGACGGGTGAGGCGACCTTCCGCGGCCAGGCGCGGCTCTGGCAGCAGGGCAACTCGGTGGCCGCGCCGGTGATTGTGCTGGACCGGACGCGGCAAACGCTGACCGCGCATACGGACAATGCGGCGGAACCGGTGCGCGCAGTGCTGGTGAGCGCGGGCGGGGCTGCCGTGGGCAAGGACGGCGCGAAGAGCACTCAGCCTGCGGTGATCCGCGTGCGCGGCGGCGATCTGCGGTACTCCGATGTCGAGCGCAGAGCGGTGATGCGCGCGGGCGTAATGGGCAGTGTGGTGGCGGAGACGGAAACGGCGACTTCAACCTCGGATGTGGTTGAAGTGGTGCTGCTGTCGGCGGGCAAGGCGGGCGGACAGACCACGCCAGGGCAGGCGCAGGTGGACCACATAACAGCGCGGGGCCATGTGGTGCTGACCAGCGAAGGACGGCGCGGCACCGGCGAGCAGTTGGTCTATACCGGAGCGACTGGCGAGTACGTGCTGACCGGAACCGCCTCTACGCCGCCCAAGATGACCGATCCGGCGCGGGGAACGGTGACCGGCGAGGCGCTGATCTTCCGCGGCCGCGATGATAGCGTGAGCGTCGAATCCGGCGGCGGGCGGAAGACTACGACGGAAACGAATGCGCCGAGGTGAGTTAGGATTGAACCGTCGCTTGAATCGTGAAAGGAGAGCGAGATGGAGTTCAGCTACAGAATTAGTGAAGCGGAGTATCTGAGCGCGGCGAAACTTAAAATCAAGAGTAGTTTCCGCTTAGGACGTATCAAGAAAGTCGTTTTATTCTGGATTTTCGTTGTTGTTTGTTTCCTGCTATTCTTCGTATTTTTCCAGCATGGCCAACCACAACATCCCATATCGGATAATGCAGCAATTCAAGCCGCGGCGCCAAGTCAGACAATTAACTGGATACTTACTAATCTTCTGCCGTTTGTTATAGTTGTTGGAGTTTTTTCATATGTGATATTCAGGTCTGTGCCGATGCAATTGCGCCACTTATACAGAAAAGATCCATTGATGCAAGGGCAATTCACAATCAGCATTTCGCCGGAGCTAATTTCAATCCAGAATACGGCTGGATCATCCTCCAAAACAGGTTGGAATATCTATGATTACTGGCGCGAAGGTAAGAACTTGATTATGCTGGTGTTTCACACAGGTCCATTTTTCTTGATCAGTTTGGCCGACCTCTCCGAAGTCCAGCGCGACGAGTTGCGCGGCATCCTCAAAGCGACTCTTCCGAAGAAGTGAGTGTCCTACAATGACTACTGACCCAAACGCTTGGTAATTGGCGCATGAAGCGCGCTATGCTCTTGACGATATATGTAAATAGTGACATAGTAGAAGCATGACGTGGGAGATTGAGTTCACGGATGAATTTGGCGGGTGGTGGGACGGATTGACCGCCGAAGAGCAGAACAGCATTGCTGATGGCGTTTACGTATTGCAAGAATCCGGGCCAGCACTCACCCGTCCGCAGGCCGACACGATTCACGGCTCCAAGTATTCCAATATGCGGGAGCTTCGAATCCAGCATCAGGGCCGTCCGTATCGAGTACTCTACGCCTTTGACCCGCGCCGGGTTGGTGTTCTGCTTATAGGTGGAGACAAGACAGGAAACAACCGCTGGTATGAAGAGTTCGTGCCGCAGGCCGACACCATTTATACCCATCACTTGAATGAAATCGAAAAACAGTAGGAGGTAACAATATGGCTCACAAGTGGTCTGAACTGGAAGCTAAAATGGGGCCGGAGCGGGTGGCCGCCTCCCGCGCCCGCGCCAAGAAGATCATCGAGGAAATGCCGCTGAACCAGCTGCGCAATGCCCGCGAGATGACGCAAACCCGTCTGGCTGAGTTGCTGGAGATGGACCAGGGCAACGTCTCCAGGCTGGAGCAGCGCACCGATATGTACCTGAGCACGCTGCGCAGCTACATCGAAGCGATGGGCGGCGTGCTGGAGATTCGCGCGCTCTTTCCGGAGGGGGATGTGCGCATCGAACTGATGAACAAGCTGTCAGCATGAGGTGGTCCAGCCAAGATGAAATTTGCGTGGACCGGGAGGTCCACGCTACAGCCAGCCGGGAGGCCGGCGCTACAGTTTTATGCGGCGACCAGATGGAATTCATGCGGCAAGATTGGCCCTTCATGCGTCTTTATGCTGAGGGTGATAGATTTGTCTTTCATGGGGTGACGGGACGAACGACGGAATGAGTACATTGATCGCCGAGGGGATCGGCAAAAGCTACAAGGGACGGCAGGTGGTCCGCGGGGTGGACCTGCGGATCTCGCGCGGCGAGGTGGTGGGCCTGCTGGGGCCGAACGGTGCCGGCAAGACGACCAGCTTTTACATCATCGTGGGCTTGGTGCAGCCGGAGAGCGGGCGGGTGCTGGTGGATGAGACCGACATCACCCAGCTTCCTATGTACTTGAGGGCGCGGAACTTCGGCATCAGCTACCTGCCGCAGGAGCCTTCCGTCTTTCGCAAGTTGACCGTCGAGGAAAATATCCTGGCGGTGCTGGAGGCGCAGCCTCTGGGCAGCCGGGAGCGGCGGGTGCGCACCGAGCGGCTGATTCACCAGTTGAATCTGGGGCACATCCGGACGACGCGGGGCTACGCGCTCAGCGGCGGGGAGCGGCGGCGGGTGGAGATAGCGCGCTCGCTCTGCATTCAGCCCAACTTCATTCTGCTGGATGAGCCGTTCAGCGGCATTGACCCAATCGCCGTGCTTGAGCTGCAAAAGATCATCTTTGATTTGAAGGCCAGCGGGATCGGGGTTTTGATCACCGACCACAATGTGCGCGAGACCTTGAGCGTAACCGACCGGGCTTATATTATCGCCGAAGGGAGGATCTTCCGCACCGGCACGCCGCATGAACTGGGCAACGATGTGGAGGTGCGCAGGGTCTACCTGGGCGAGGGATTTACGATGGGCTGAAGACGTTGGCCGGGCTTAATCTCTCTGGATGCAATTTGTTCTGGGAATCGATTTTGAATCACATTTCAATGCACTTAACGGCGAGAATCGTTCATGACGGAGATGGAGAGTCGTAAAAATGGCAACTGAACCAAGCCTCATCCTACGAGGAACTCCCCAGATGCATCTTGGACTCAACGATGAGGTCGGAACTGTGTATCCGATCAGCGCGAACGCCGAAGTGCAGTTGCACTACGAACACCCCAACGGCAAGCTGTATTGCGGGGATTCGGTAGTTTGGATGAAAGGACTGGAAGCAGAATCCGTTGATCTTGTCTTCGCTGATCCACCATACAATGCTAAAAAAGCAAAATGGGACACGTTTGAAAGTGACCGCCATTACGTGGAATGGTCACGCACATGGCTGAAGCAGGCGGCTAGGATTCTGAAACCAAACGGGACACTTTATGTGTGCGGATTCTCTGAACTTCTTGCTGATGTCAAGGTTGCGGCAAATCCATTCTTCGATGGATGCCGATGGCTGATCTGGCATTACAAGAACAAGGCAAATCTTGGAAGCGGCTGGGGAAGATCGCACGAGAGTATCGTGCATTTCCGCAAAGGCAAGGATTACACCTTCAATATCGACGATGTAAGAATTCCCTATGGAGCGCATACGCTCCGTTATCCTGTTCATCCACAGGCGGATACGAGCAATTTTGGAAAGAATGGGGACGGGAAGAGCAACCAGCAGTGGATTCCCAATCCTGGAGGAGCCAAACCCAAGGATGTAATGGATATTCCAACAACCTGCAACGGCATGGGGGAGAAGACGCCGCATCCAACGCAAAAACCGGAAGAATTACTGCGCCGGTTGGTATTGGCTTCGTCGAATCCGGGAGATATAGTCGCCGATCCATTTTCTGGATCAGGGACCAGCTTGGTGGTTGCGGAACAGCTTGGCCGCGGGTGGCTCGGATGCGATTTGAGCAAAGAATACAATGGATGGGCGATTGACCGTCTGCAGAATGTTTCAAGACGGACGGTGGCTGAGTGGATCAAGTTCGATGCTGAAACAGCACAAAGGCGGGAGAGCATACGATTTGTTTACCGAAGTTTGGAATCTGATTTCAAGGAGCGAGACGGCGATGGTTGCTTCGATTGAGCCGAAGGAATAGGGCGCAGGAATCAGAAGGGCGGTTTTTTGCATTTCGTCAACCCCCACAGCGTTGAAAGCTGTGCAAAACAAACGATGAGAGACTTCTGGAATATGCGCCGCCCATTCCGGGATAATTGAGGCGGCAAAGGTCAGAATTTACTTACGCAATTGTCTCGCCAAAGTACACTAACGGTGAGCCGAATCGGGAACGGGTCCATCTTATGGCACTGCTGCAACCCAGATTGAGTTTGAAGGTATCACAGCGCCAGATCCTGACACCGGGTCTGATGCAGATGGTGAGCGTGCTGGCGCTCAACAAGCTCGAACTGAAGGAGATGATCGATGCCGAGATGGTGGAGAATCCCGTCCTGGAGGAGATTGACGAGACGGTTCCGATGCTGGATGAGGTGGCCGGCAAGCAGGAGCGGCTGGAGCGCGGGCTGGATGAAGTCAGGATTGATGAACACAGCGTCCCGGAGGAGCCCGCGGCCCCACTCAAAGACCCCTTCAATGAGATCGACTTCGGCTCCTACTTTCAGGATTACCTGGACCCCGGATATCGCACGCAGCCGGAGTACGAAGAGAACGAAAAGCCCTCGTTCGAGAACTTTCTCTCCCAGCCTACTACTCTGGCCGATCACCTGGCGTGGCAATTGGGAGCTTTGAGCCTGGAACCGGCGCTGCATGAGGCGGTCGAGTTCATCATTGGCAATCTGGACGAGGACGGCTACCTGGCGGGCAGCGAAGAGGAGCTGGCGGCGGCTTTTACTGACGCTCAGGATGAGTTGAAAGACGGGGCGGTGATCGAACTGCTGCGGCGGGCCATCGAGATGGTGCAGCAGCTTGATCCGGCCGGGGTGGGGGCGCGCGATCTGCGCGAGTGCCTGCTGCTTCAGATTGCCGCCCAGCAGTTGGAGTTTGCCCAGCTATTCTCCAAGCAAACGGCAGATGCGGATGAGGACATCCATCGCAGTTTCCGCGTCGAGGCAGAGGCTCAGTGGGAGGAGCGGCGGCGCAGCCTGGAGGTAGCGGCGCTGATCGTGGAGCGGCATCTGCATCAGTTGCAGAAGCGGGATGTGAAGGATTTGGCGCGGGCGGCGCAGATTTCGCCTGCCGAGGCGCACGCCGGGGTGGCTTTCATTCGCACGCTGGATCCCCGGCCGGGCCGCCAATACAACCGCGAGCAGACGCGGCTGATCGAGCCGGATGTGGTTTTCATCAAGCGCGGCGGCGAATGGGTGGTCTCGATGAATGAGGAGGATATGCCCAGTCTGCGTCTCAGCCGCCGCTACCGGCAGATGCTCACCGCCGAGGGTACGGATAAAGAGGTCAAGGACTACGTGAAGGAGCGCTTCCGCTCCGCCATGCAACTGATGCGCAACATCGCGCAGCGGAAGAGCACGATCCTGCGGACGTGCGAGGTGATCGTGCGCCGCCAGCAGGATTTTCTCGAGTCGGGCATCGAGGCTCTGCGGCCGATGATGATCAAGGAGGTGGCCGAGGAGATCGGCGTACACCCTTCGACGGTGAGCCGCGCGGTGGCCAACAAATATGCGCACACGCCGCAGGGGGTCATCGAGCTGCGCTTCTTCTTCTCCGAAGGCTCGAATGGGCCGGAGGGGGCCGACACGCCGCTGCTGGTGCTGAAACGCAAGGTGCGCAAGCTGATCGAGGAGGAGGATGTGCGCCATCCGCTGACCGACGATGCGCTGGCCGCCATACTCCAGTCCCAGGGCATTCAGTTGACCCGCCGCACGGTGGCCAAGTACCGCGAGGATATGAACATACCCTCGACCCACCAGCGGCGTAAGCGGGAGGGATGACGCGCCCGCAGCGGAATGGAGAGTTGCTCCCCAGAGGATTCTTGTCACCATTTTTTGAATTGACTTTCAAGCTTAAAACAGCCCAATGATTTACCCTGAGAATGGCTATGAAACTTCATCGCACACTTCTCTCTCCCGCTTTAGCCGTGGCCTTCGCCGCCGCGGCGCTTGCCCAAACCACTTCCAAGCCGGCAAACGATCTGCCCGATGCGCCCGCCGCGACTCCAGCGGCATTGACCCGTCCCAACGGCCCCTCCGTGGTGATGGACACTTCGATGGGCCGCATCACCTGCCAGTTTTTCCAGCGCCAGGCTCCCTTGGCCGTGGCCAACTTCATCGCCCTGGCCGAGGGCACCAAGGACTGGACGGACCCGGCCACCAACAAGAAGCAGCACAACAAGCCGTACTATGACGGCACCATCTTCCATCGCGTCATCCCCGGCTTCATGATTCAAGGCGGCGACCCTACCGGCACCGGCGCGGGCGACCCCGGCTATAAATTCGCCGACGAGTTCGATCCCAATCTGAACTTCGATCAGCCCGGTCGTCTGGCCATGGCCAACTCCGGCCCCAACACCAACGGCAGCCAGTTCTTCATCACCGAGCTGGGCTATGACTCCCTCAGTCAGCACTACACCCTCTTCGGCCAGTGCGACGCCGCCAGCGTCGAGGTGGTCAAGGCCATCACGGGCGTTCCGCGCGACGGCAGCGACAAGCCGGCGACGCCGGTGGTTCTGAAGAAGGTGACCATTGTCCGCGAGGGCCAGCCGCTGCCGCCTGATCCAAACGCCTCGCCGCAACCCGCTTCCGCGCCCGCACCCGCCAAGACCAATCTTGCCACCCATTGAATTGGGTGCCCCACCCTCGCGACGTTCTTGTTTTTGTCGCTAGGGTGGGAATCCACGAACCTAACTCCTCCACTTAGAATCCAGGAGCTTTTCATGACCCTCGCAGCAGGCACCTACGCCGTCTTCTCCACCACCGAAGGCAAGATCACCGTCCGGCTCTTTGAAAAGGACGCGCCCATCACCGTCAAGAACTTCATCGAACTGGCCGAAGGCGGCAAGGAGTGGACTCACCCCACCACCCGCAAAAAGTCTACCGACAAGCTCTTCGACGGCACCATCTTCCATCGCGTGATTCCCGACTTCATGATCCAGGGCGGCGACCCCACCGGCACCGGCATGGGCGGACCCGGCTACCGCTTCCAAGACGAGACCAAAGGCTCGCCGCACAAGTTCGA
>Ga0224559_1000604_pt1 | contig 23092 bp, 16 predicted proteins | sample 714S33034metaG_FD_180676 | JGI IMG/M metagenome (GOLD analysis project Ga0224559, IMG submission 180676) | Peat soil microbial communities from Stordalen Mire, Sweden - 717 S3 30-34 | ecosystem: Environmental > Terrestrial > Soil > Wetlands > Peat | place: Sweden: Norrbotten County, Stordalen... | reverse complement strand
TATTCAATTTCCTGCCGGTCCGATTTTCGCGCTCCGGTCGGATCGCAATCCGGACAGAACCCCGCCTTTTCGGTTCAATGTCCGGTTGATCAGGTGTAATGCTCGCACCGCGTGCAATGAATACCTACCTGGTCGCAGAAACAGGCCATGGCGCGCATACTTGTGCACTCATTGCTGAAAGAGAAGCGGCGCAAAGTGGATGAGATTGTCGCGCCATACCAGCGAGACATGCATCCCCGGCGTCTCGACCTGCGTGACCGGCATGCCCTTCGCTTTGAGGAAAGCAATGAACTTGCGGTTGGCCTCGATCAGACCATCCTCGGTGCCGCAGGCAATCCAGAGCAGCTTGAGGTCGGCCATCTTTGGGTCAAGCGCGGCGAACTGGTGCTGGTAATCGAGGTTGTGGACCGCCGAGGAAAAGCCGCCGATCCAGGCGAATTTATCGGCATTGTGCAGGCCGGCGTCAAGCGCCTCAAGCCCGCCCATGGAGAGGCCTGTGATGGCCCGTCCCTCGCGATCGCGGGAGATGTTGTAGGCGGATTCGGCGAAGGGCATGATCTCATCGGTCAACAAGCTCATGAAGAGCTGTGTGTTGTGCTCGACCGCGGCGGGATCGCGCCAGATATCGAAGCCGTGCTCGACGAAGCTCATGTCTCCATAACCGAGCGGCATGACGACGACCATCGGTTTGATCTTTCCCTCGGCAAGCAGGTTGTCGAAGATGAAGTTCGCCTGTTGGTCCTTGACCCAGCCTGACGCCACCCCGCTCCAGCCGTGGAGAAGATAGAGAACGGGATAGGGCTTGGCTGCGTGGGCGTCGTAGCCCGGCGGCGTATAGACGACGATTTCCTCCTGATTTGCAGGGAGCCCGAGAGCAATCTTCGAGGCGAAACGATGTGTGTGCACGGTCCCGTGCGGAACGTCGGTCTCGTCCCACAGCTGCGGCGTCTGGCCCGGGACGTCCACGGCATTGCTGGCCGGGAAGACGAGATTTGAGGTGATGCTGTGGTTCTCGGGATCGATTCTTGGCTCGCCGCCAGCGAGAAAACTGTAGAAGTAGATTTCAGGAGGGAGCGGCTGCGTGTGGTAGGTCCAGATGCCGCCTTTTCCCCTGATCATGGGGATGGGCTTGGCTACACCTTCGAGGTTCAGATCGACCTTGGTGGCTGACGCATCCTTGAAGCGGAAGGTGATGCTCCGGTCCGTATGCACTTCGTGTGAGAGCAACGGCGGAGGAGGTGCGGCGGGCTTGGAAGCTGGCTTCTGTGCAGGGATAGCGATAGCTTGCAAAAGAAGCAAAGCGGCTAGTATGTGCTTGAGTGCCATGCGAGGAGTGTACCGGATGCCCCGAGCCTTGGTCAGCTATGAGTAGGGATAGGAGATGGCGTGAGCTGCATCCTTCCATTTAGTCCACCGGTATTGAGAATTCTCGGCTCGTACCAGAGCCGTTGACGCATCAGCTGGTGGAAAACCCAGTTTTCGCCAACTGACGCCTGATTAGTCGATCTCGGTGACGCGAAGGGCGCTTTGTTCCTTTGTCCGCCGCCGTTGAACACTATAGAAATAGCCGATATGACCTCCAATACGACTCCCTTGGAGGTCGCGATGAGCCCTGAACTGAACCAAATCATCTCTCCGGGACAATGCATCTCAATTCGGTTCCGTCTTCTTGGGCGCCAGGCGATCGAAATGGATCAGAAAATGATAGCCTGGCTCCGTCATTGAAGTGTCCAGAGCTTTGCCGTCCTCGGTCATCTTCCCAGCGAAGATTGATGTTCCGATGGTAATTGAGATCTCGCGCGACGTCTGATCGTAAGAGACTTTGCTTGCCAATGCGCCTTTGAATTTCTCTTCCGGACAATCCGCAAGGACCATCAGACCATCTTCGGTGTTGTGGATGTGAAAGATAAAGTGGATTTTGAGACCTCCTCCCTCGTCTTCCACGCCCACCCAATCGCCGTCTAAAACGGTGGGCGGGGCCGGCTTGGTAATCTTCGCCTGCCAGGTCATGCGCTTGAAGTTAAGCGGCCACGAGCCTTCCTGTGTCCAAACGCCGGTCATCTCGGTGTTTGATGCGTTGACTGTCGCTTCATAGGGGGCGAACCTCTCTTCAAGGACGCCTTTGCCGTTCGGCTTCCAGTAAAAGAATCGAAGGATCAGACGACTGCCGTCGAACGAACCACCGGTTGCGGGGTCACCAGAGATCTTCTGGTCGATATCGTCCAGGAGCGCCGTCATCTTTCCTTCGGGTGTTGTATTCATATGAAGCACCAGATGGTGGACGGTGCCTTGAATCACCAAAACGCCATTCCAGTCACCAGCAAGTGGGAAGGTGGCAGGACCGGATTGCGCGCTGGCCAGAGGAAAGAGAAGTCCCCACCCGAGCAGCATTGCACGCAGAAAGATCGCTTTCATACAGTTTCCCGCCTTCAATCGGTTCAATCGTAATCGAGGGACGCTCGTTTGCCGCAAGCATCGAATATAACGCTCCGGGCGCCAAATGGCGCATCGAAAAGCCGGGCCAGAGGTCGCATCGCGGTCCAATAACGGCCACTTTTGATCAATAGCTGAACAGATTCTTTGTGCGGCTACCGTAAGGTGCATGTTGAATTCGTCAACTCACGGAATGGATTGTTCTCAACATTTGGCAGCCTAATGTCCGGATAGCCGGCGATTGGCGATCCCGGATATCCCGGTCCGAGCGCGCAACCGTTTGGGCAGGCCTGAGATGAAGTAACTCGCACGCTGAAGCATTGGTGATTCAGGGCTGCTTAGGGATTGCGCTCTGCGCCAGCAAGTCCAGCTCCGAGGCTGCAAGCAGAAAACCGCCCACTCCGTAGACGTAGCTCGCGGAGGGTTTGAACTTCCCCGGCTGTCCATCGATCGGTTGAATCGATCCCAGGCGTCCATCCGCATAGATGTGCGAAAGCATTCCGGCCCAGGCTCGCTCGACAACAGGTCCAAACTTTGCCCGGTCGAGCACTCCGTTGTTGATGCCCCAGGCCAACGCGTAGGTGAAGAACGCCGACCCTGAAACCTCGGGAAGATCGTAAGCGCCCGGATCGAGCAGGCCGCTGCGCCAGAGCCCGTCCTTGCCCTGGATTGACGCAATCCGGTCGGCCATCTCCTTGTACTGCGCAATATATTTCCCGCGGCTGGGGTAGTCTTTCGGCATCACCTCAAGCACCTTCACCAGCGCGCCCATCACCCACCCGTTTCCTCGGGACCAGAAGACTTTTTCACCATTCGCCTGCCTCTGAACAAAGTATCTGCTGTCGCGAAAGTATAGGTGCTCCGCCGGATCGTAAAGGCTCGCCGAAGTCTCCCACCACTCTCGGTCCATATAGTCCAGGTAGCGCCGATCCCCGGTTGCAACAGACATTCTGGCCAGCACTGGAGGAGCCATGAACAACGCATCGCACCACCACCACAGCAGCTTCGCGGGATCGTCGGGCCGCGCCACTAACTTATCCAAAACCGCCTTCGTATCCGCCATCCTCACCGGATCCGGAGTCTCCAGATACAGGTCCATGTAGGTTTGCCCCAGCGCCATGTCATCCGCATGAGGAAACCTGTCGTTGAGAAGCCTCCAGTTGAAGCGTTGCCCCATTCTCACCATCGCATCGCGATAGCGCGGATCTCCGGTGGTCTTCGAAGCCGCCAGCATACCGTCGTATAAAGCTGCGTATGTCCACTGCTGATTGAATGTCGCCTCAGTCCGCGCCAGTTCCCAGTTAGCCACTTTCCGCGCCGCTTTGCCGATCTCCGCATGTTTCAGTGCAGGCGAGAGGTCCGCAGCCAGCGGACCTGCTTCGTCCGGCGAATCCCCCGATGTCGCCCGTTCCACCGGCGATGGCGCCGCGGCCGGCGTCGCTTCGGGAGTCTTTGTCTGAACACCCTGAGCATTCGCCGTCATTCCAGCCACGACGGCCAGCATCGCCATAATCTGGCTCACTTTGTCTCTCATCCTTGCGGCCCAGGTCATTTTGTTTTCCCTCATTGCTTCCCTTCGAGGATCGTCGCAGTCGAATCGCCATAATACACCGGCTTTCGACAGGCTGCTTGGAATTCATCCGCAAATTTGTGTCGGCCAGATAGGCTCTCACCGATTTCCGAAAATGAAAAAGGGTCGATCGAAGTTGGCCCGCGGTTTGCCACGTTTGCCACCACGAATTGAGCCTCACCGATCCCCCAACTCGCGTTCCGTTGAGCTTCCACAATAAGTGCATTGAATCCATTGCCAGACCCCGAATGTCATTCCATAACGATTACTCGAACTCAGTTTAGCGGGGACGCTAATGCATATGTGAGGTGACAAACGGTGAGTCACTTGCCAGTATCGATCGCTGAAGTCTATTTTTGTGATTCTCTGCCCAGAGCGATCTGCGCCGTTCGGAAAAAGTTGAAAATATCTTGTAAGAAATACTCGGGGATGACGAATATGCAATCTGCGAACCCGCTCAACCGGAGGCGCTTCTTGAAATCGGCAGCCGCGGCCAGTTACGCGACAGCCGCCCGCCTGGCCTGGAGTCTGCCACGAAATTTACATCGCTCGGATGCCTTCCAACTCGTCGCAACGGCGGATCGCAAGAGGATTCTTGCGTCAGCAGCTCGCTACGTCGCGCAGGCACCCTTGACGATCACGGCCTTTCCCACAAAACGCAGCGCAGGAGGACTGCACGACTTCTACTCTCAGGCGGATTACTTCTGGCCCAATCCGAAAGATCTCAATGGCCCCTACATCAACCGCGACGGACAAAGCAATCCGGACAACTTCGACGATCATCGCAGGGTAATGGTTGCGCTTTCCATTCAGATGCCGGCCTTGACCGCTGCGTGGGTCCTCACCGGAGACAAACGTTTCGTCGAGCGGGCCTGCGAACATCTGCGCGCCTGGTTTGTCACCCCTGAAACGCGCATGAATCCCAACCTTCAATTTGCCCAGGCCATTCAAGGCGTTTCGACCGGGCGATCGATCGGCATCATCGATACGATCCATCTGGTTGAAGTCGCCAGGGCGGCAAGCTTTCTAGCCCCCAAAATGCACGAATTCGCCGCCGTGAAAGCTTGGTTCAGCAGCTATCTCGATTGGCTCTCGAACAGCGACCGCGGCAAGGCCGAGCGCGACACCAAGAACAACCATGCAATGTGTTGGGCGCTGCAGGCCGCGGAGTATGCGCGCCTCGCCGGCAACGATGCAACACGGCAGGATGTGTATCGCCGCTATCGCGAGATTCTACTGCCCGATCAGTTGGCAATGGACGGTTCATTTCCACGAGAGCTGGCGCGGACCAAGCCCTACAGCTATTCCATCTTCAACTTCGACGTGATGGCCGGTCTTTGCCAGTCGCTCGTGGGCCTTACGCCCGACCCGCCGTCTTTTCACCTTGCCGATGGACGCGGTCTTTCGAAGGCGGCCGAATTCATCTATCCATACATAAGAGACAAAAGCGCGTGGAAATGGCCGAGGGACGTCCAGCATTTCGATGCATTGCCTGTTCGCTCGCCCGGCCTCCTGTTTTCCGGCATTGCCTGTCGCGAACAGAAGTACATCGATCTATGGAAGACACTGAACCCGGACCCGGTAGACAAGGAGATCGTTCGCAACTACCCCATCCGGCAGCCGCTTCTTTGGGTCTGAAGGCGCATCGGCCCGTGCGATTACCGGGAATAGACAGCGACGATCGAGGGCGCTCCTGTCTTTCCGTCGATCACGCTGACCTTCAAGACCGCCTCAATATTCCGGTTTGAGAAGTCTTTTCCCATTTGCTCGCGAAGCAGTTGCATGTAGTGAGGGCTGCTTGCGAATTGTGCCGCGGCTTCCGACCCATTGCGGCCGAGTCCTGCAAGCACAACCACCCAGCCGTCGGTGGTTGTATCGCGGAATCGCGCAATCAGCGCATAATCGTCGGCGCTGGAATATGGAAGCGACCTATCGCGCGACCATTGCGCCTCAGGCTGCATTCGATCGACAATCGATTCAACCGGCTCCGGCGTGAATTGAATACGCTGAGACTGCAACAAGCGCATGGCCCATTGGTTGTTATATCCGCCCAGCAATACGATCGAATGCTCCCGCAGTTCTGTCAGCGGAGTAGAGGGGGAAGGAAGAAGCTCTGTTGTTGCCCCGGATCGCTCAATCAGACCGCTGACCTGGGCAATCGCTGAAGCAATCTGCATTGAAACAAACGGGTACTCAATGTCTTTGCCGGCGGTAATAACGCCTGAGAATTTGTTCTGCTGGAATACCACGCCGCCCGTGCAAATCAGAATTGAATGCTGGTCGCGCAGAACCGGCCCCCAAAAATCGTCCACCGCCGTTCGAGGCTGGGCGATGCCGGTTCTCCACCTCAGTCCCTCCACGACGCCAACCGCAAGCAGTGCGCCCAGGGTCAACCACAACAGGGGCTTAATGAGTGCTCTGGCAACCTGGAACCTTGGGCCGGAACTCATTTCGGCCATGGATGCAGATCGGAAATCGTGATCCCCCGCGGTCGATTCTAGAGCCTGCTCCGGATCCTGACTCTCGGAGAGTATCGCCGCTAAGGCACTCCCATCGGCCGCATTTGCCGCATGATTGTCAGCACTGCCTGCTGGGTCGTCCGCCTCTTCGTGCGTTTGCACGAACTCCGGAATATACGAACCTGCCGGCAACGAGATTTGGATGCCGGAGTGCCTGCCGTGCTCGGAATAATAGAGCAACAGCCGCTTGCGCACTTCCCCCGCGGTGTACCGGACCACTGTGTCGGCGTTGGTGTCATAGGTCGGTGGACGATCGAAAACCTCGACGCCAAGCGTTCTCTCTTTCAGTAGATCCGACCTGCCGGCCAATGTGTTCTCGACGATGTATTTGAGCAGAGACGGGTAACGCTTGCTGTTGCAAAAATGAGGGCTAGCCAAAATCTCGCGCAACTCGCGCTGCACCTCCTCGCCATCCCTCCGGGTCTGTGGATGCCAGGCGTCCCGATTTGCGCTCGTTCTATTCATCTGAATAACGGATGATACTCGCCGTTAACCGCGCCGCGCAAGGACGTTTGACACAAGCGAGTTACTGCTCTCAAGACGCTCATTGCACACGAGATATTGACCGCGTCTAGAGCCAAACCGTGAGTCACTTGCAAGCCCTGAGCGCGAAGCCGAACATGGGCGGGTTTTAGCGGACGCTCTAATTTGCGCTTGAATCTCGGGAGATTGCGACTGCTCGAAGGTCCTCTCCTTGGCATAAAAGGACGAAGCAACAACAAATTACCGCTTCGCATAAAGGGGACCCTTTGTTTGACTCCACCCGACGGCAATTCCTGCTGAATGCATCTTACTCGGCCGCGGGCGCCCTCCTTCTTGCTCCCATGAAAGCCGCTGCCATACGCACGACATCGCCGCGGGATGGAGCCGTCACCTCCGCCGAGCGATTGGATTCAGGCTGGCAATTCCATCAAGGCACGCTCAGCGGAGCCGGTGAAGTCTGGAACCCTGCACACGACGGCAAATGGCAGCCCACTGTCCTGCCCCACTGCTTCAACGGACACGATGCCTGCGATCCCGACGAGCCCTATTTTCGTGGGCAGGGGTGGTACCGTACACGTCTTTCCGTGGACAACCCCTTTGCGGATGGGCGAACCATCCTGCACTTCCAGGGAGCAGGCCAAACCACCACCCTCTGGATAGGGTCCGCGCTCATCGGCACGCACAAGGGCGGGTACGACGAGTTTTCATTCGACATTACCGATGCCATCAAGCCAATGACTCTCGCCGAAAAAAAGGCCGGCATACCGGTCGCGATCGTCTGCGACAACTCCCCGGATCTCGATCGGGTCCCCTCCGATCTGAGTGATTTTTGCCTCTATGGAGGCCTCTACCGGCACGTGAATCTGGTTCAACTGCCCGCGGTCGCGCTCGACGCTGTTCATATCTTGCCAACCATTGCCGCGGACGGTTCTGCCCAGGTGTCTGTAAAGGCGAGACTCTACAATCCTTCGCGGCAAAGTCTTCCCTGCTCGATTTCGATCCACGTATCCGACGCCGCCGGTAACTCCGTTCATGAGTCAACACAGACTTTCTCCGCCTGGAACGGCTTCACTCAGCTTGCAAGTCTCCACTTAGCACAGCCCCGGCTTTGGTCGCCCGAGTCGCCGTATCTCTATAACTGCGCAGTTACACTGTCGAGTTCGGCCGGGCAAACACATCTCGACGAGCGCTTCGGCATTCGCCGCATCGAGTTTGTCGAACATGGTCCCTTCAAGCTGAATGGCCGGCGGGTACTTCTGCGCGGCACGCAGCGTCACGCCGATCATGCCGGAGTAGCCGCCGCCATGTCCGACGACCTGGTGCGCCAGGAGATGCAACTAATCCGCGAGATGGGCGCTAACTTCGTCCGTCTCGCCCACTACCAGCAAGACAGGCTCGTCCTCGAGTTATGCGACGAGTTAGGCTTGATGGTCTGGGAAGAGGCTCCCTGGTGTCGCGCCGGAGTCGGGAGCGAAGCATTTCAGCAGAACGCGAAAGACATGCTCGCTAACATGATCGACCAGCATTGCAATCACCCATCGATCATCCTATGGGGACTCGGAAACGAGGATGACTGGCCCAATGAGTATCCAAACATCGATCAGACTGCAATCCGCGGCTTCATGACTGAAATGCGCAATCTTGCGCATAAGCTCGATAACTCACGCCTAACTTCATTTCGCCGCTGCGACTTTGCCCGCGACATTCCGGATGTCTATTCGCCCTCGCTTTGGGCTGGCTGGTACCGGGGCAACTATCGCGAATACGAGCAAAGCCTCCTGACCCAACGCGACCGTGTCAAGCGATTCATCCATATTGAATGGGGCGCGGACAGCCAGGCCGGACGCCACTCGGAAGATCCCGAAGCTGTATCTCGCAACGTTGCTAACGGCCACGGAACCGATGAGCGCGGCTTGGATTATCTCAAAACCGGCGGCGAGGTCCGCGTCTCGGCAGATGGCGACTGGTCTGAGACCTACGCATGCAACCTCTTTGACTGGCACCTCAAAACGCAGGAAAAGCTTGATTGGCTCACCGGGTCGGCGCAATGGGTTTTCAAGGACTTTGCATCTCCGCTGCGTGGCGACAACGGGATACCACGTGTCAATCAAAAGGGAGTCGTCGAACGCGATCTGACTAAGAAAGAGTCTTACTTCGTCTTTCAATCCTACTGGGCTGACAAGCCGATGGTTCATATCTATGGGCATAGCTGGCCCGTTCGCTGGGGCAAGGCTGGAGAGAAACGCCCCGTTCATGTCTATTCAAACTGCGATCGCGCGGAGCTCTTTCTTAACGGCAAGTCCCTCGGCGCCATGCGCCGCGACAGCCAGAACTTCCCTGCTGCGGGGCTACGCTGGGAAGTTCAATTTGCCGAGGGGCCAAATCGTCTGCGCGCTATTGCCAATAAGGGCTCAGCTACGGTCACCGATGAGATCGAACTGACTTATCAGACAGAGCATTGGGATCTCCCAGCGGTAATGCGCCTGTTTCAGAAGCGGCGCACTGAAAACACTGTCACCGTTGAAGCAAAAATGTTTGACGCAAATGGCGTTCTTTGCCTCAACGCGTCCCAGATGGTCCGCTTCTCGCTTACAGGAGCGGGCACGTTGATCGACAACCTTGGAACCACGCGCGCATCGCGCGAGGTTCAACTCTCCAACGGCCGCGCGGAAATCTCACTTTGTCGCAACGGACCATGCACCATCCGAGCTACGCAGAAAGGGATGCCAGATGCATCTCTCAATCTTTAATCGCCGGCGTGCCTTGGCGCTGAATACGAGTGCTCAGGCAATGCCTCAACACGAGGAGAATGGCCATGACGCCGCACAAACCATTTGAAACAAGACACTCAGAACTGCAGAGTGCCGAACCGAATGAATTGAAGGAGGGCCACTTAATGAGAATTACACCCATCAGACGCTTGGCGCTATTCGCATTGCTGATTGCCGTTCTTGCGGCGATAGGTGCGCAAGCCCAGCTCAGCACCGCAAGCCTTTCAGGAACTGTCACCGATCCCAGCGGCGCCGTTGTGCCCAACGCAAAGATTACTCTGACACAGACCGACACCAACTTCGTCCGCATCGCCAAATCCAAGGCGGATGGCTCGTATCACGAGGAGTTCCTTCCCGTGGGCCCCTACAGCGTCTCCGTTGTGGCCGTGGGCTTCAAGACGCTCCAGCGCAGCGGTATCGTGCTAACTGTCATGCAAAGTGCAACATTAGATCTGGCACTCGCCTTAGGCGGTCAGAGCGAAACGGTGAGTGTAACAGCCGATGTGCCGCTCGTCAATCTGAGCAACGCCACACTCGGAAACAGCATATCCAACGAGCAAATTGACAATTTGAGCCTGATCAACCGCGACGTCTACGCATTGCTCCAACTTACGCCCGGTGTGCAGACCTACTCAAATACAAACAGCCTGGGCTTCAATGAGGCGCACGTCTACATCAACGGTTCCACAGACGACTTTACAGGCCAGGTTTCGTATTATCTCGACGGCGGCCTCAACATGACAGGCCTGCGCAACAGCGGCAACGCCACCCCGAACCCCGATGCCACCAGCCAGTACGATGTTCAAACCAACAACTTCAGCGCACAACTCGGGCGCTACGCGGCGGCTGTCGTTAGTGTGATCACAAAGTCCGGAACCAACCAGTTCCATGGTTCGGCCTTCGAGTTCTATCGCGACAGGAACTCCAACGCGGTCACGCACAACCAGACAACCAAAAGCCCCTACGTGGAACACCGCTTCGGCACCACATTCGGCGGTCCGATTCGCCACGACAAGGACTTCTTCTTCGGCAGCTATGCCGGCTACCGGTACAGGACAGCGTCGCAATATGTGTCTTCTGTCCCGGACGTCGCCCAGATGCAGGGCAACTTCTCCGAGAACACGCCCAAGGTGGACGCCACCGATTCGCCCACCAGCACCAGCGATTGCAAGAACGCCCCTACAGCCGCAGACAACAGCGCTATCCAGTTCTGGGTCTGCAACCGGGCAACCGGACTTCCCTATGCGAATAACACTCTGCCCAGCTCGGCGCTTGACCCAACTGTGCAAAACGTCCTCAAGTATCTCGCCAACGGCAATCTCACCGGCTCTATCGCCAATACTGGGCACCTCACTCTGAACGGACAACCGGGCGTTATCGTTGGCGACAACAAGTACACCCACAGAGAGTACGATCCGCTTCCGCAAAACAGCGACGAGTATCTGATTAAGACCGACCACCAGTTGACCCAGAATCATCGCGTTACCCTGAGCTACTTCCGGTTCGGTTCGGCCACCACCATTCTTCCCGGCGGCCTCACCTCGGGTTGGACATATTCCAACTATGCGTCCACGCAGCAAAATGCGAATGTGAGCGACACCTGGACCATTAGCCCACGCACCGTGAATCAGGCATGGCTAAGCTACACACGCCAATATGGTGGCCGCGTTCCGGTTCCAAGCAGCGATACATGGGCTACTTTCGGCTCTGACTTTGGAATCTCCGGTACTCCGTCTCGTGGACAGATCAGTGACTCGAACTGGTTTGGCCTGACCCAGTCGATCACCGGTCCCAAGGCCGGAACCAACCAATATGGCCTCCGCGATGTGCTCAACACCACGCGCGGAAAGCACACCCTCTACCTGGGCGGTGAATTCGGCCTGGAGAAGGACTTCCAGCAGACCTCATTGAACAACTACGGCGTCTTTGCCTTCACCACGGCCGCCAATGCGCGCACAAACTACTCCCTGTCGGACTTCATCACCGGCTATCCCAATTCCTTTGAACAGGACACCGGCGAATACGCCGATGCCAATTACTTCAACTATGCCCTGTTCGCCCAGGACGACTGGCGCATTCTACATAACCTCACCCTCAATCTGGGTGTGCGCTACGATTGGCAGCAGGCCCCGACCGACCCGCAGAATCGCGAAACCAACTTCATTCCCGGCGTGCAGTCGCATGCCTTCACCACAGTGAACATCACGGGCAAAACCGGAAACCAGCTGGCCCCCATTGGAATGCTCTTCCCTGGCGACCCTGGAGTTCCAAAAGGTGGGGCCTTCACCCCGACCGATCACATCTCACCCCGCATCGGGTTCTCCTATGATCCGTTCGGCAACGGGAAGACAGTGATTCACGGCGCCGGCGGCATCTTCTTCGGCGGTATCTCCGGCAACCTTTGGGAATTGCCTTCTAACTTCGCTCCCTACGCTGTAAGACCAACTTTCAGCAAAGTCACCTCGATTACCCATCCTTATCAAAACGATCCGACGGAATTTCCTGGCGGAACGAACCCCTTCCCGACGTTGACGTTTGTACCTGGAACGGGCACCGCCAGCTTCCTTGCGCTTAACCAGGTCTCTTCGATGGACGCCCACTTCAGATGGCCGTTCACGTATCAAATCAACTTCGGCATTCAACAGCAGATTGGCAGCAAGCTTGCCATTGGCGCGAATTATGTCGGCGCGCTGAACCGCAGGCAGCCGATTTACGAGGACCTCAACCCGGCGCAGTTCAACATCACCGCCGCAGGAACCTCAGGCCCAAGCTGTACTGACCTTACCCAGGCATGCGGCTATGCGAATTCAAGCAGCACGGTCAACAATCGCCGCAAGCTGAATTCGATGTACGGCGTATCGGCCGCCGCGCCGCTTTATTCCAATGTCTACAACATTCAATCCAATCAGGGCTCCAACTACAACGGCTTGCAAGTGACCGTTGAGCAGCGTCTCACCCACCGCGTAAGCGCTAAGGGGAGCTACACCTGGAGCCATACCCTGGCCAGCAGCAACCTGGACGGAACCTCGCTCAACAACATCATGCTCGATTACAACTACCAGTACCTGGAGAAGAAGCAGCGCTCGGACCAGGACAGACGCAACATGATGTCCGCTTCAGTGGTCTGGAAACCCGACTACTTCACCGGCGAAAACCGGCTCATCAGGGAAGTAACGAATGGCTGGGTCTTAACCGCGACCATCACAGCCAACAGCGGCCAGCCTTTCACCGTGACAACCGGCGTGGACAACTACTTCGACGGCCAGGGGAACAATCGTCCCAGCTATGTCCCTGGGTCCCATCCGCGCACTCTGAAAACAAAATCGCGCGTAGCCAATGAGAACGAATGGTTTGATACCACGGCCTATTGCATTGCGGGAACAACCACGGGGTCAGTCACTTGCCCTGGCACCGGTCCTCTCAATCTGCTAGGGCTTGAGCGCCCCATGTCACTCTCAGACCCGGGCTACCGGGACATCGACGCGTCACTGCTTCGCGATATCCAACTCCATGACCGGCTCAAGTTCGAGCTCCGCAGCGAAGCCAACAATGTTTTCAACTTGACCAACCTGGGCGCGCCGACGGCCGCGATGAACAACACAAACTTCGGCAAGATCACAGGCAGCGGCGGCAGCAACCGAGTCATCCAGGTTGGCGGCCGTATCCTCTTCTAACGCTTCTCAACTTGCTCAAGAGCGGGTGGCATTCATTTGCCGCTCGCTCAGGCAGTTTCACATCCGCCGCCAGTAACCCGCGGCAGATACAGCCTGAAACGTTTCCAGTGTTCCAGGACTGTTGTAATAGCCTCCACGCGCCTGCTTGCGTTGAGCAGGCGCGCTTTTTTCCAACCGCGTCTCGCTGCACTTCTGGTTTCCCTCGCGAAGCTCGAATCAGACATGCCCCCTCCTGATTCCGAAGTTTGACCTTATGTAAAGAGCGGAGGTCTTAATGGAAAGCCGCTCTTGCATGCATGGATTCCGATCATTCTCCTGTCCTCGGGTGCACTTCGCAAAGATGCAGATGCCCTGCGAGATGGGAGTAAGATTCTGCCTCAGCAAACCAGTTCGAAGAAAAGAACTTCTTGCAGCGATTCTTGCATCAGCCAGGACATCAATCGGTTCCAATCGCACCATCGGCAGACGTTCCCGCGGAGAGCACTTTGCCCGCGAAGTTGCTCCACATTTTGGTGGCTGAAGACAGAGCAAGAGCCCAACCAAGCAAGAATCAGAAATCCGGTCAAAATGCGAGGTCAGTTGGAGTGAGGCAGAGCCCCTGAAAAAACTTGGAGGAACGCTAATCTCCTGCAGGAAGTGATCGAATCTTCTTGGAGGAGGCCCTCAAACATTTAGCGGCTTTGCGACTCGGGTTGGAAAAAGGGAGTGGAGAAGCGGTCGAGAGGTCTGCTCATAGCCAAAAAGGAGAATTGAGATAACCGAAGCACGCGAGACTAGCCTCGTCAATGCATTTAACCAACGCTCGCTGATTCCCTCAGTGTTTTTCGCTAAGTTATTTTATATAAACAAGTTAGTTCTCATTTTCAGTCTCAGTTGGCGCGATATCCGGTTAGCACTTTCTGACAACCGGCTGAGGCCATGTCGTCAGGCAATCGGTGACTCGGCAGGAGTACCGTCGGCAAGTATCAACTGGTGGGGAATCGTTTGCGCGGCCGAATTCGGTAATCGTTTTTCGATTTCCAATGTATGTTTGCTTTTTGTTCGCCTATACTGGTCATGCCATGGCATTTGGAATTCAGGAACGAAAGCTGTTTGTAGTCGAATGCAAGCGTTGCCGGCGTGACGTCCCGGCCGGGGTTGAGCAGTTCCCTTTCCAGTCCATTGTCATCACCTGCCCGTTGTGCGGAGAGCAGCGCAGGTACCTGCCGTCGGAGGTTCTCTTCGGCCGGGCGAATCCTCTCGTAGCCAAGCAGGCGCGAACCGGGGGCTGGTGACATGTTCGACCCCGACGCCGGGATGCCACGCCAGAACCGGTCCCTCATTTATTTAGGCGCCTGCGTCATCGCGGGTCTGAGGCTGGCGCGCGAAAAGCAGGTCAATGTCCGCGTGGTGCCGACCGGCCAGGCGATCGACGAATCGATCGAGTCGGCGCGGGAGATCTTCAACCGGGTATTCCAGAGAACCTTCGAGCGCATGACGTAGCGGCAGGCGACGGCGACAATCATTGGTGACAAGCCAGTGCTCGATAAACGAAAGTTATCGGGCGTTGGAACAAGCCGGTGCGCATCCCGGGCGCTGGCGCCGGCGTTAATTCAGAAGCCAGCACTAACACCAGGAAATTGGCACACAGCTGCCAAACCTTAGAAGAGATCACTGGCCCCCCAGGGAATCGTCTGCTTTGATTTATATAGAGAGAGCCGGTCGCGCTTAGAAGACAATTACCCATAAAACGCCAATATGTTCCTCAATCTAGTGATTGCTGGGCTCGTTCGATCAATTTAAATCTCGTGAAAGTATTTTATGTCAGGGCATCAATACGAAACCTGAGGGAGCGCGAGGCGGCGGAGCTCACGATCATACGCCAGACCTGACAAAAGACGGTGGCCACGCTGCGCAAGTACCTCCGCAGAGGTGAGCTTTTCCGGCGGAACGGGGCTTCGCAGCTCAACCTCTGCTTCCTGAGGGTCGAAAGAATCGCATTCTCGAAATCTAGAACTGCCTTCCATTCCGGACCTCCCTGTCACGACCTTCCTGTCCGGGCTTTCCCGTCAGGACCTCCCTGTCGGGGCTCTCCCTCCAACCTCCCTCCCTCCACCCACTCCCTGCTCCAATCCCCGCCCGAAAACCCCTCCTCCCTATCCACCGGCGCCGCTACGCCCGGCGGCCGGCAAACCCTCCCCGGCTCCCCCACAAACCACAACCCGCAACCCAAACCACAGGCCCACGCGCCCGCCGGCGGGTCCGGACCCCGCCGAACCTGCCCAACCCGGTCCACCCGCCCGGCCGGCGCCGGCACCTCCCGCGCCGGCGCCTCTCTTGACCGTGGTCCCGGCGCCGAGCCCAGTTGAAAGCCCAGCCGAGCCCCGGGCCGAAGTTCCCCCTGCGGTCCTGGCCGCGGCCCTCGAAGGAATCCCCGTCTTCCCCATTCCCCTCGGCTCACGCGACTTCGAGATCAAGCGATCGCTCTGGTCGGCCACCACAGATATCGCGGAGCTTCGAAAGATGGCGGCCGACCCCGCGCAATGCTCGTTCGGCATGGCCATGGGCGACAGGTTTTTTGCGATCAGGTTGGACGGCGAATTCGGCTTCGAGCAGTTCCACTCCATGGCCAAGTACGCCATGTTCACAACGGACGACGAAAGCGATTGGACCACCCGGTTCCTCCACGGCGACAACACCACCTGGGCCCTCTACCTCTCGCCCGAGTTCCCCGAGCGCCACCCCCGGGCCTCCCTCGGCGAAGGCCTCAGCCTCGTCGGCAGGGGCGGCTGGCTTCCTGCCCCCGGGGATTTCTCCGGCACCAGATATCGCTACCTCAATGCGCAAGTTCGAATTGCGGAGGCGCCGAGGTTTATCGCCGGGCTCGGGTTTGAGGTTCCGGACCCGGACGAAGAGATCCGAAATATCCTCGAGTTTCCCTCCTGGCTCCCGCACTAGCCGGAACCTGCCGGGCCCGGCGCCAGGGAGCGCCAACGGCGACGTCCCCTCTCGTTCAGCGCCTGGCCGACAGCCGGGCCATGCGCAGCGCGAGACCCGGCTGCTTCCGAAATGCCCGTTTGCGCCGACGGCGTATCGAATCCTGGCCCAGGTCCATCGATTCCTGCAATCTTCTCTGCCGATCCGCAACCGGACAGCCACCTATGTCGTCACGGAGCGGTCAGAAAGTGAAAGGGATTCTCAACATTTGAGACTTCAATATTCATATAAATGATTGATAATAAGCGCCTTGTTATCGATCTTGACTGCGATACCCGCAGGTGCGATTCATCGGCTTTTCCAGCGGCTATTATCGAATTTCGCGACAGAAGTTATGCGCGGCGATTGTTCAGACCACGATGGATCAGAAATCGTCCGTGTCTACCGGCCCCGCAGGTCGTATGCGTAAATCTCTTGGAAGTGGACTCGACGATGAAGAATCAACGAGTCGTCCGGCGCCACAGAGAATTGCATGTCCTCGTCCTCGGCCAAGTTGAAGTTATCGAGGGAGCGAACGCTGAGCACAGTCTCCTGATGGCCGTCGGCAACCCGGATGCGAATGATCCGAGCGTCGGTTCCACGGACATTGGCATAGAGATACTTCGAATCTGCTGACCAGCTCAGATCCGGGCCATCCATGGATGTTGTCAATGTTCGCCATTTTCCGGACTTCACATTGAATAGCATCAACGCATGCCGTTTCAGGTCCAATGCCGCAATCTCACGACCATCCGGTGACCAGCGAGCTGTGTAAAACCCTTCCGAATTTGGCAGATTCTGCACTTTTCCGGTTGCGATGTCGATCCGGTGAATCGCGCACGATTGCGTGCCATCGCACTCTACGCCTCCATAGGCGAGAAATCTTCCATCTGGCGACCAGGTTGGCGCTCCCTGGCTGTCATTGCCCTCGGAGGCTTCACGTGCAGCGCCACCGTTCACGTTTTGGATGAAGATTCGCCAGGGATGGCCAGGCCCCTTCGCCATGTACGCAATCTGTTTTCCGTCCGGTGACCACCTCGGCAACTCAACGGCCTCCGAAGCGGGTGTGAGCTCTCGTACTGCACTCCCATCGGAGCGGCTTATCCTTAGTGGACCCTCGGCGTTCGCAATATAGGTGACCCATTTGGAATCCGGCGAGAAATCCAGGAAAGCTCCCGATACTCCCGGCAGGATTTGCCGGAACCGGAGTGTGTGCGGATCGAAGCCTTCAAAAGGCGACCTGACTTGCGGCTCAAGCAAGACAAGTAACTTGGATGAGTCCCTCAGGAAGGCGATCCCAAGAACGGATCCAGGGACGGAACTCGTTGGGGCTATTTGAATTGGCGGCTCCCACATCCTAGTGCCGTAACGCACCAGCCACACCGGTGTGGTGCCTCGCTCTGATGAGTCTCCGGACACGAATTCGGAGTCCGGACTGTCTCCACGCGTCCAGCCGTCCCGCCAATTGATTGATCCTGGAAGCGGCCGCAGTGTGGTGGCTCCCATTCCGTCCAGAGAGATTTGGCCCCAAAGCCATGCCTTTCCTGTTGGTAGATCCTCAAGAACGAAGCGAAGGCGTTGACCGTCCTGGGACCAAAGCAGATCATCGGGGAGCGCGGTAAATGACCCAATCTCCCTTTTGGCGGAGACATCTTCGGACGTCAGGTAAATTCGATTTCCCGATGCATATGCGATGGTCTTCCCATCCGGGGCCCACGCTGAGGAGTGGGCTGTTATATTCCCCATGCGGCGCGGCTCAGCTCTGTCGAGAGGAACGATCCATACCTCACACTCTCTTTCCACGCTAACCGAAGTAAGTGCCAGCAACCTCTTGCCGTCAGGAGATATGTCCACTGGCAAGACGTTTGCCTGCGGGGCCCACAACACGCGAATCGGGCCGCCCTCCGCAGGCATGGCAACCAGCGCATACCGCCCGTCCTGCTCCTGCCCGAAGTACAGGGACTTGCCGTCTGACAGCAATCCCTTCTTCTCCTGGCCGTTGGAGGTAAGTTGCTCCTGCTCTGTGATTTGCGGAACGCGAAACGAGAGCTTGGCGTTGAGATAGCCGATCACGAACACCAAAACCAGGGCTGCCATGAACCCTGCAATTAAGAATGCTGCCTGCCTCCAGGCTGGCACCTTAACAGGCAAAGGCGTTCCGTTTAGGTTCTCCGGCTGAGCAAGGGGCTCGTGATCGTGACCGTTGAGAACGGCCTTGGCTGACTTCGATCCGTTCCCATTGCCAAGATCTTGCTCTTCGTAACTCGTTGACCCGGTCCCGGCAATCCAGAGATCCAACTCGCGCCGATAGGCAAATACACCATGCCTTTGGCCGCCCGGAATCCGGTGGATTGGCAGCCCTCTCTCTTTCTCCCAACGAACGACGGTGCGTTCATTTCGGCCCAGATAGGCGGCAATCTCCTTCCATGAGTCCAGTCTTTCGCTGGCTATTACTTCCTCTGGCATGCTTGTTCCTGCCTCAGGCTCAGATTGTTGGGGAATTTATGGCCAGCCGTACCGCCAATGTCAGTTATCACCGGCTAATGTCAGTTAACGCCTGTTGAGAATTCTAGCCCTGTCGGCTTCACTGGACAAGGGAAGAGTGTGCTTATCGAGTCTGGCCAAGGCCGCGAATTGTGAGATAGGTCTTCATCATGTTCGCGACCAGGTGGCGGGGGCACAACCCGGGGCTCTCGAATGTACGACCTTGCAAGGCTTGGCCTGCTCAAACGGAAGAAAAAGAATGAACTGCTTCTATCACCCAGATGTTAATGGCGTTGGCATATGTCAGCAATGCGGGAAATCGGGATGCAGGGACTGCATTGATGACTTTGGCGGAGCAATGTTCTGCAAAGGGTGTGTTGCTCGAGAACAAGCAGCACAGGCTCACCTCGCACAACAAGAAGAGCAACATCGGGTCCTCCAACACGAGGAAATAAAGCGCCAAGCATCGCGAAAAATACGGTGGTCTTACATTATTGGAGTTCTGGCAGCAGTGTTCTATTCGGGCTTTGGGCTGATTGGGGCAGCTGAAGGGAGCGTTCCCCTACCCCTGGCGCTTGTGCTTGTCTTTGGCGGCCCTTATGTAATTTGGTCTACCTATTGGGGGCTCGTGTGGTATTGGCCATACTGGAAGAAATTCGTCCGCTCATTTAGACAGTCGCTCAGCGGGTGGATTCTAATCGCTAGACCGTTCACCTGGCTATTGATCCTCATGTTCTACGTTGCATTCTATTTCTCGATACCGCTTTCGATAGCGATCTATTACGGCATATTTGGAGGCGGCATCTATCAGTTCAGAAGGCACCTCCGTCTCGCCTCGGGGCGGGGACCGCTGGAGGCTGCCCCGGATAAGCGGTCGCGAAATCTCAAGATTGGTGCCGGGATCGCCATCTTCCTTCTGCTCTCATTTTCACTGAGCACCTGGCTACGGCATGAACGTATTGCTCGCCAGTTAGCGTTTTCGCAAAGTTCCGCAACAGCCGTTAGCTATGTATCCGACCAAGCCTACGTCCTCGACAGCGTCACTGCTAAATCGATCAATGATCTCTGCGCTCAGGCAAATGACAAATACAAAGTTCAAATCGCAGTGTTTACTGTCGCAAGCTTGAATGGAACGACCATTCAGTCACTCGCACAGAATCTTCTCCAGCAACAGAGCGGTGGGGGCACAGAAGGCCGCACGGTTATCATCCTCCTTGTCCCTAAGAATCGTGCGTGGAGAATCCAATATGGGAACGGGTTTGGCGCAACCCTGACGACCAGCGATATTCAGGCAATTGGTAATAATGCTGTTCCATCGCTGAAGGCGAAGAATTACGGTGCAGCACTTTTGACTATGGTCAGTGGCGTTATTGCCGCCCTTGAAAGGGAACCCGGCTTGAAAAATAACGGTATGGCGCAGGCGACAACGCCGATTCCGAAAGGGGTGAAGTCGAAGCTTGACCAAATGCATCCAGGATGGAAGCTCGCAGAGATGTCGGACGAGGACCGAAAAACTTGTTTCAACAAGAACTCGAAATATGAGCCGACGTTAATATGGGGAGACTTTGACGGTGATGGTAAACAAGATTACGCAGCCATCATCACTTACGGTAATAGTTGGGCAGTGATTGCCCTTCTCGCGAGGGGCACAGGATACCAGGCATTTGAGCTGTTTGCCCCTTCCCAGTCGTACAACAGGGCACCCGACGTTCTGGATGTCGTTCCAAAAGGAGGGCAGTGGGGAATAACAGCTCACAAGTTGCAGCATGAATCAATTGCGATGGAGTATTGCGAGGCGTCATCGGTGATCTCTTACTATGAAAATGGTGCCTTCCATCGTTTCGCAACAGAAGACTAGATTTCATACCTCGATCCAAGGGATCTTAGTAAGCGTGCGCCATGGGCCTGTTGACCTTAGGGATTCAATTGTAAGGTGACCTTCACAGTCGGGAGGGTCAGCAACGTTGAGTAGAGCTTCGAAGGGAAAGAACGATATGAATCAAATTCGTTGGTTTCGTGCATTCGGATTCGTAATTATCGCTTCAATATCCAGCTTCATGCTATCTGCGCAGGCCGGTGATCCGGCGGTTCTTCAGCAAAGGCTTTACGCGCAATTCAGACTGACCACAACCACGGCCGACCGCTCGGATATTGTCACTGCTGGCGATGTGGTAGCGATCCACAGGCCCGGACTGCTGATGTACGGCGTGGCTTCGCCCCTGCCCCCGTCGAACACTTACAAGAACGGGAGGATCAGCCAAGGCTGGGGCGGTTTCGGTAAGGACCTGGTGATCACGATGGCGGCGCCGGGAGGAGCAACCGCAACGGACTACCCCCATCGCCAGTTTGTGCCGGAGGAAAGGTGTTGGGTTAAGGGGATTCAGGTCCAAAAGGATGGAGTGCTTTTCCAGCTTTACAGCGATCCCTACGACGACACTCGCTATTATGCCAACCTCAAGATACCGTTCCCGAACAAGAAGGAAATGCCGCCTGTGGACGCGGTAATGCAGACGGTAGCCGAGGTGCTGACGGTGGTGCCGCCGGATGGTCAGGCAAGCCAGGGAGAGCAGCCGGCCCCAAATCAGACGGCTGCCGGCCAGGCAGTGCCCATTTTGCCTGCGGCAACCAATATTGCCACGGCTCCACTGCCGGATATACCGCCGCCACCTCCACCGCAGGATGTTGCTCCCCCGCCTCCGCCAGCCGTTGCGCCACCGCCGACCATTGCACTTGACCAGACTATGGATCAAGTAACAGCCGGTTTTGGGCAGCCGCTCAAGGTGGCCAAATTAGGAGCGATGGTCATCTTCTACTACAAGGACATGAAAGTGACTTTCAGGAATGGAAAGGTCAGCAATGTTGAATAGTGCATCCGGGTATCGGGTCGGGGGCGCTGGTCTAACAAGAGGAAGCCGGATGAGGAATTCGGAACAGGAATGAGGATACTATGACGATGCCAGTTTTCAGCAGAACCTTGAGACATTTGTCCGCAGCAACAATTCTTGTCGTGTTCCTGGGATTAGCTGGCATGGCAAGCGCAGACAACAAGAAGGCCCCGCCTCCGCCGTCACCCAAGCCCGCGGCGCCTGCTGCGAGACCAGCGCCGCAGGTCTCCAGACCCGCCGGAAACTCCGACGGCGGTGGGATGTACAGACCTAACAACAACGGCCCGTCGGTCAATCGTCCGGTCAACAATGGTCCCTCCGTCAATCGTCCGGTCAACGCTGGTCCTTCCGTCAACCACCCGGGCGGTAACGGCTCTGGGGTCAATCGCCAATTCAACGGCGGTCCGTCCGTCAATCATCCGGAAAACAATGGTCCTTCGGGCAACCGCCAGGGCGATTTCGAGCAAAGGCCCGGCGGCCTCAACCAAGGTCACGTGGATCAAAGGCCAGGCGGATCCTTTGGCAACAATTCCCATCCTTCGAACTTCAGAACCAGTGCCCCCAGGGGATTCAACGAGCGCAGCACCCCGCACGGAAGCGATGTTCGGATTCGCCCCAACGGCAGGTTGAGCGATTTGCATGACCCGCACCGGGGCGTCGACGTCCATCATGGATTGAATGGCAATCGCGCCATCTCGGTGGAGCGTGCCGATCACAGCCGCGTCTTCGCCGAGCGTGGCCGCCCAGGGTTCGTGCAGCACCCCTACAACTTCCACGGACGTGAGTTCGCGCAGCGCACTTACTTCTACCACGGCCGCGCCTACACGCACTTCTATCATGGCTACGCCTATCGCGGCGTGTATATGAATGTCTATGCCCCAGGATTCTACTATCGCCCCGGCTTCTACGGTTGGGCCTATAACCCATGGGCCGTGCCGATTGCGTACGGATGGGGCTGGGGAGGCGCTGCTTGGTACGGCTATTACGGCTCTTACTTCCAGCCATATCCAATGTATCCCTCGGCCGCATACTGGCTCACTGATTACATGATTTCGTCCGACCTTCAGACCGCCTATGCGGCTCATCAGGAGGCTGGAGAGGTAGATGGCGCGCCCTCCTCCGCGGGTGGGCCTCCGGAACTCACGCCGGATGTAAAGCAGCAGATTGCCGACGAGGTGAGGAACCAGTTGGCGCTCGAGAACCAGGAGGTGCAGCAGAACACGCAGCAGCAGGACATCGACCCAGCCTCCAGTGGGATTGCGCGCATGGTCAGCGACGGCCGGTCGCATGTGTTTGTGGTGGGAAGCGCTCTGGATGT
>Ga0224559_1000603_pt1 | contig 23136 bp, 16 predicted proteins | sample 714S33034metaG_FD_180676 | JGI IMG/M metagenome (GOLD analysis project Ga0224559, IMG submission 180676) | Peat soil microbial communities from Stordalen Mire, Sweden - 717 S3 30-34 | ecosystem: Environmental > Terrestrial > Soil > Wetlands > Peat | place: Sweden: Norrbotten County, Stordalen... | reverse complement strand
ATCAGCATTCTCGGGATGCTCAAAGATCTCTCGGGCGGTCTTGAATCCATACGCGTGAGCGATGCTCGACAGACACTCCCCTTGTTTTACGACGTGGATCCTAATGGCTAGGCTTTCTGGTATGCGTCGTGGTCGAGCTTCGGCAGCACAGCCTCGACGGCGCCGGGGCGGATCCTGTCAAGATGGATCTCGCCGTTGTCATCGGTCGAACAGGCACGGTCTTCACCGCTCGCGAGCCGGAGCTGGACATCGCCGTGCCAAGGTCTGCCAAAATTGTCGACCACGACGATTCCAATCCAGGCCCTTTCCAGCAAGGCCTTCACCTGCGACGGCGTGATGGCCGGTCCCGTGTCCTTCACGGGGGCGTTCGATTGGCGGATCCGGCGCAAGAGGATCAGACCGTCGGGTTGGGATGGCGGGCGCCAGTCGGGGGTGAGCTTCGCGCTGGCTTGGACGAGCAGAGCGCCGAGGTCGCCAGCCGTGCCTGCTTCCTTGGCCAGGCCGTCGAGCACGCGCAAAGCCTCGTCGCGTCTGGCCACCTCGTAGCTGTTGCGGCCAGACACTTTTCCGAGATCCACGTCGACGACCAGCTTGTACTGGCGGCCGGAGAAGTTGAGGTGCCCGCGCGTTTGCTTGTCGATATTCCTGACCAGGTGGCGCTGCTCGGTGGTTGCATCGACCGGCTTTCCCGCCTTGTCGCTCTTGCGGAGGCAGACAACGGCGCGCGTCTTGATCGCAACGCGGACCAGATCGCAGACCTCCCAGTCCTTCATCTCCCTCAAGTCTCTGGTCAGGCCGGCATCGGAAACGAACCGCCGGATTTCCCGTGACAATGATTGGTGATTCAACCAATCGAAATGCCGGAGGGCTTCGTCCACCGGCAGATCCTCGCAACCTTCCTCGCGGCGCAGGCGATCGGCCACGAGGCGATACGCCAGGACGATGGCTTTCTCTGGTTCCCAAATGGGCGTCAGTGGCAGGATGGCACGGCCGAACAGCACGGCCCCATGCTACCCAACAACTGGCTCGACGTGCATAGAAAAAGCAGACCATTGCGCAATCGCGTGATCGTCAGTCAAGATTGGATCTTGGAAAGATGGCGGATTGAGCGAAACTTGATGGCATAGCGCTCGGACAGCCGAGCGCGGTCGGCAAATCTCCTTGCCAAGGCCCGCCGAGGACACGAAGATAGGCGAAGATAGCCTTTGACAGCAATGCACTTTGACGACTTGAATCGAGAACTACGCATGATCCCATGGAAATACTTGGTTCCTGTAGCGTGTCTATTCCTGCCAACGCGGGCGGCGCGGGCGGGAGAGCAAGCGGGAGAGATCAATGCGAAAGAGCGTGCCGCGAAGACGGCCTGCTTGGCCGGCGACTACGTCAAGGGGGTTGCGATCCTGTCGGAGCTCTACGTGGGCACGAACGACTCGGCGTTTATATACAACCAGGGCCGCTGCTTCGAGCAGAATCACCGCTACGAAGACGCGGTCTCGCGCTTCCGTGAGTACCTTCGGGTAAGCAAGAAGATGAGCAAGGCCGACAAAGCCGATGCTCAAAAGCACATCTCCGATTGTCAAGATCTGCTCGCGAAACAGGGCGCTTCGTCGCCAGCGCACGAGGGAGCAAAGACGGAGAACTTGGACAGCAACACGGCCAAGGAACGAGCCGCCAAGAAGGCGTGCCTGACCGGCAATGCCGACGCCGGGGTTGCCCTCTTGGCCGATATCTACGTCGACACCAACAACGCGAATAACATTTTCAACCAGGGCCGTTGCCTCGAACAGGTCGGCCGTTGCGAGGATGCGATCATTCGATTTCGCGAATACCTGCGCAAAACCAAGGACGCCGGTACGGTAAGCGACGGCCGTGCCGAGCGACATATCGCCGATTGCGAGGAGATCCTGAAAAAGGCGAAGGCAGGCGAAGGGCCATCGCCCTCCGCCGACACTTCCAAACCAGGGCGGGGATCTGCCGCGTCCACGGCATTGGCCACGGCAACGGAGGTGCAAGATCAAAATTCTGCGGGGCACGGCGTCGGGGCGTCGCGCGTAGAGATCGGCGTGCAAGCGTCGCTGCCTGAGACGACGCCGGGCCGAGGTCTTCGCATCGGGGGAGTGGTCACGTTTGCCGTTGGTGTGGCTGGAGTCGCCGCCGGCGTGGGCTTCGCCTTGGAAGCCAACCACCTGGCGGACCAGCTGGAGGCAAAACCCCCGAGGTATCAACCGGGCACGGAGAGCACGCAGTCGAGCTACGCAACCGCGAGCATGATCGGCTACGCCGCTGGCGCCGCCTGTGTCGCTGGCGGCGCGCTCCTTTACTATCTCGGCTGGAGGAAGGGCCACGAAACCTCCGCCACGATAGAACCCATGGTCAGCGCTCGGGCCGCCGGCGCGCGTGTGCAGGTGTCCTTCTGATGCGTGGCAAAGGCACGATTCCGCGAATTCCTGGCTCGCCTGCCCTCGTCGCGGCTGTTGGCTTGGTCGTCACGTTGTCCGCGGGCTGCGCTCGCCATCCGAATATCGACGTCGATCACTTCGTGTGTGAAACCAAGGCGGACTGTCCTGCGGAGCGCGTCTGCAGTCAGGGTTTCTGCGTCGTACCCGGCGTCGCGAGCCGCGACGCTGCTTCCGATCCGCCAGGTAGCGTCGAACCCGCCAGCGCGGATGGTGGGCCGGCAGAGGCCGGATCGATCGAGGTGAAATGGCCGATCATGGACAGCCAATCGACGGATCTGACCGCCGACAGCGGCATTGATGTGCCGGTCTTAGGGGCGGGCGGAGCGTCGGGAAGTGGCGGCGCGGGCGCTGGTGGCGCGTCGGAGGTCAACGGCGGTCCAGGCACGGGCGGCGTTATTGGCTCTGGTGGAATCCAGGGAGCCGGCGGTTCCAGTCAGACAGACGCGGCCGGCGGATCCGGTGGAAGTGGCGGGGCGATGTCGGGCGGTGGCACAATTGGCAGCGGCGGTGCCAGCACCGGCGGGACGCACTCGACTGGCGGCGTCGTCGGCACCGGCGGCATCACCAGCAGCGGCGGCGCCCCTTCGACCGGCGGCGTGGTCGGCAGCGGTGGCGCCCCTTCGACCGGCGGCGTGTTCGGCAGCGGCGGTGCACCAACGACTGGAGGGATGATCGGCACCGGCGGCACGCCATCGACCGGTGGCACCCCGTCGACCGGAGGCGTCGTCGGCACTGGCGGCACGCCGTCGACCGGAGGCAACCCATCGACCGGAGGTGCGCCCGGCACCGGAGGCGCGACGACGGTTCCCGTCACCGGTCCTTGCGATATCTATGCAGCCTCCAGCACGCCGTGTGTGGCGGCCCACAGCACGGTTCGCGCGCTCTACGGAGCGTACAGCGGAGCCATCTACCAGCTCAGGCGCGCGTCGGATAGCACAACCCAGGATGTTCCAGTTCTCGCCGCTGGAGGTTTCGTGGACATATCCGTGCACAACTCGTTCTGCCCCTCGGGCACCGCGTGCACCATCTCGATCATCTACGACCAATCCCCGAACAAGAACGATCTCAAGAAATCTGGGACGGCATTGTGGTTGAAGAATGGCGGTAACGAAGCGGATGCCTCTCTGGCTCAGATCACGGTGAGTGGCCACGTCGCCCATGGTGTCTACGTCGACAACAACGGGAGCACTGCAAGGGACGTCGCCTATAGGAACAACGCCACCAAGGGGATGGCAACCGGTGACCAGCCAGAGGCCATGTACATGGTGCTCGATGGGAAGCGCTTCAGCGGTATCTGCTGCTTCGACTACGGCAATGCGCAAACGACCGGCACCGACAGTGGCAGTGCTACGGCGGAGGCCCTCTACTGGGGCAACTCGACGCAGTTTCAGAAGGGGGGAGCCGGTAGCGGTCCGTGGGTCGCGGCGGATCTCGAGAACGGCATGTTCGAGTGTGATACCCCGAGCGCCGTGTGTTCGACCAATACCTCCATCACCTGGGCCTACGTTACGGGCATGCTCAAGGGTCCCTCTGGGAACACGATGGGGCTCAAGGCCGGCAATGCGCAGTCCGGCCTCCTCGAGACCCAATTCAGCGGGAATCGTCCGCCCGGCTACACTCCCATGAAGAAGCAGGGCTCCATCATCCTGGGAACAGGTGGCGACGGTAGTGACTACGGCAAAGGAACCTTCTTCGAAGGAGCCATAACAAGCGGCAATCCGTCGGATGCCACCGACGATGCCGTCCAAGCAAACATCGTCGCCGCAGGGTACGGGTTGTAATAGTCACCGCCGACGCCAGCGGCTGCCACTGGGTAACACGCCATCAGTCGGCTTGAGCCGTGCCGCTGCCCACTTTGCCTGATCGAACTACTTGCCGTACCCGACAGCGGCGATGTTCGCCTGAATCGCGGTTTCCGCCGCGTCCGTCGGATAGCCGCTGACAACGGCTCCTTCGAAGAAGATGCCTGAGCTGGCGTTTGCGCCACCGCTCGGTTTGCAACAGTCGCCGCCGCAGCCGAGGATGAGCGCGCCTTGTTTCTTCATCGGGCTCCATCCCCCGGGAAGAGCGCCTTTGTAGTACGTGCTGAGGCTGCTGGATGTTGCATCACCGCCCTTGAGCGCGTATTCCGTCGTCCCGTTGTTCTTCAGCATGGCGGTGACAAACGGGGCCGTCTGGGTTGGATCATTCGAATTCTTCTTGGTGTCGCCCTCGGCGAAGAGTCCGTACTCGAGATCCGCCATTACCCATGGACCGGATCCGGCCCCGGAGCCCCAGGCCGTGGTCGTACTGAAGTTGATGGCGTCCATGGCTCCGGCTCCATCCGCGCTTCGATCGGTTTCGCTGTTGCCATAGTCGAAGCAACAGCCCCCGTTGGCGTGCCTGCTGCTTGTCACCATGTACATCCCCTCGGGCTCGGCACCGGTTGGCATGCCCGATTTGGAGGAGTCGTGCCAATAGCAGTTATTGGGACTGATATAGACCGAGTAGACCTTGTGGCCGCCGACGGTCACGGTCGTCGGGTCGGCCATCGCCTTCGCAGGGCTGCTCGACGGTGAGGCGGGTACCTGAGTCGATCCCTGGTACCACAGGTCATTTGCGTTCGGAGACTGGTCGTAGACCACGGTGAGGACACAGCTCGAACCGGCGCAGAAAGTGTCCTCCGGCGCGGTGTCGGCGATGCCGCCAGCCGAAAGGGTCAAGATGTCCTTGGTGGTGTTGTCCGTGCGCCTCACCTGATAGAGCTTTCCGTTGTACGCGCCGTAGAGCGCCCGCACCACGCTATGCGCGGCCACGCACGGCGTGCTGGCAGCCGCATAGATATCGCAAGGACCCGTACCGCTCGATCCGCCGGCCCCGCCCCCGGCGCTCGTGCCGCCTGAACCGGCGCTCGTGCCTCCGGAACCAGGTGCGCCGCCGGACCCGCCCTTGCCCCCCGAACCGCCCTGCCCGGTTGAACCGCCGGAGTTGGCTCCGCTAGACCCCGAACCGCCCTGCCCGCCGCTACCCGTCGCGCCGCCTGAACCCGAGCTACCGCTCTTTTGGAGCACGATTGTGCCCGTCATGGTGGGCTTGGTGCTCTGCGGGGTCAGGGTCATCGTGTTTCCCGAGACGCAGTACGAGTACAGCGTGTCGCCAGTGTCAGTAAGGGTGAGCACGTTGCCCGCGGTCGAATAGTTGCCGGATGTCGACGGTGCGGCGGATACGAACCCAATCGTGCCTGGCTGCTCGACGGAGCCCGTGCAGTTGCAACCGCCGCCCGGGGCGGTCGGGCACTTGAGCGTGTCGTAGCCTAAGCCGCTGGCGAGGAGGCCTGCCGCGCCATCGCAGCTGGTTGGGGTCGATGAAATCACCAGGCAGGGAGCCGCCAGCGTGAGCTGCTCGTCGCCCGAGGTGTTCGTGTTGTCCGTATAGGTCCCATCGGAGTTGGCGGTCCACGTTCCGGTTACCTTGAGGGCCCCGGCGACCGGCCCAGACGGGCAACCCGCACCAACCAACGACAGGTCGAGCGTACCCGTCACGTTCAGACACGACGACAACACGGTCCAGGTTCCGACCACGTCGCCACCACAGGGCGCAACATTCGAGCAGGATCCTGCCGCTCCGCCGCCGCCAGAACTTCCGCCCGTGCCTCCGGCTCCGCCGCTGCCGGAGCTTCCGCCCGTGCCGCCCGCTCCGCCGCTGCCGGAACTGCCGCCAGTGCCCGATGGGGTGCCTGAGCCAGAGCCGCATGCGGACGAAATCATCCCGAATGCCATTGCAATTGCCATGACAGCAGATTGAACCTTCATCGAACGGTCTCCTTCCTAAGGGACTTCGGTCGCCATGATAAGAAATGGAGAAGCACTGGTACGCGCACGATTTTACGGTTGCCGCGCACCCGCCAAGTTCGGTTCATACTATCGACTCCCGGCTGGTGCGGTCAATGCATTGTTGACGTGGATTCCGTTTGCGGACATCTTGGGAAGCGTTGCGCCGATGCGAAAAGTGCGCCTGAAACCGTTGCGCTCGGAGAAAAGCGTCGAAAACAAGGACCGGCATCCCTGTCCGCCAACCGTCCCGGCGCGAGAGCGCATGGCGTGGTCGAAGCGCCTTCTCGCCGAGACGGACGTGCTGAACGTGATCATGAACTGGGGACAGGACATGATCTACTTCAAGGACCGTCAGTCGCGCTTCTTCTTCGTGAGCCGGCCGCAGGCGCTCCGGTTCGGCACGGCGGACGTGCAGAAGATTATCGGCACCTCGGATTTCGACCATTTCACGCGGGAGCACGCGCTGCCTGCGTTCCGCGACGAACAGCGAATCATCAGGACCGGCAAGCCGGCGGTCGATATGGTGGAGAAGGAGACCTGGCCGGACGGGAGCTTCAACTGGGTCTCGACCTCGAAGTTCCCTCTGCGCGACAAGAAGGGCCGGGTCATCGGGACCTGGGGGATCTCGCGGGACATCACCGCCTTGAAGAGGGTGGAGGACGAGCTGGAGGCGACGAACAAGGATCTCTCCAAGCTCTCGCGAACCGACACCTTGTCGGGCCTGCTCAACCGGCGGGACCTGCACGAGACGCTGCAGAAGAACTTCAAGCTGCGGAGCCGGGCGAGGGACAGCGATTGCCGGGACGAGTTCTCGGTGGTGCTGTTCGATATCGACCGGTTCAAGACGATCAACGATGGATATGGCCACCTGACCGGCGACGAGGTCATCCGGCACACGGCGAGGATCCTTCAATCCGGCGTCCGAACGACGGACACGCTCTTCCGCTACGGCGGCGACGAGTTTCTTCTCCTGCTGCCGGGCACGGGGCTCCTGGGCGGACGCTTCGTGGCGGCGAAACTGCTCGGCAAGATTCGCAAGACGCCCTATCGTTTCGGGAAACGGCAGATCAAGCTGACCCTGAGCGCGGGAGTCGCGGGATCCGAGGAAACCCGGAGCGCGAGCGTCCTTCTGAAGAAGGCGGACCAGCGGCTCTATCTTTCCAAGAAGGCCGGGCGCGACCGGGCGACCTGAAGTAGACGCGCTTCGACCGAGCCCTGGTCGTCGCGCCTGATGGCCGTCGGGTTTCCGACAGCCCTGGTCGGCCAGAATCAGACAGTCGGCTCCGTGCCAGGCGTATCGGGCCAAGTCTTGCCGCGTACTTGGCGGGGTCGGGCAAGGTGTCGCGATTCCGTCGCTGACAGAGACAGAGTCAGATTTGTGTTCGTTTGTTAATTGTAAGCCATCATCCTTAACTTACAAGACTGAATAACCGAAGTCCTTATCATGAGTCACCACCTCACTTCGCGCCGAATGACTGTCTTGGCTCCCCTGCTGGCCGCGGTTTTTGGATGCGACGGCAGCCCCGCGGATAGCTCGCCACCGTCCGAAAACAACCGGGCCCAGATCTCGCCTGCCAAGTCCAACCAGGGAACGGCCGACGTCGAGTTGGTCTTCAACAACCCGCCACAAGTAACCTCCATGACCAGTTCCGACGGTCGCGTGGCCAGCAACACCCCGGTCACCTTGCAAGCCGTGGCCAGCGACCCAGACGGCGATCCGATGACCTACACCTGGACCAGCAGCTGTCCCGGCGCATTCGACAGCAAGGTCGGTGCGCAAGTGACGTTCACGGCGGGAACGCTGCCCGCGGGTGCGACCTGTACGTTTGAAGTCGACGTGAGCGACGGTCACGGCGGCGTCGGCCGGGGCATGGTTTCCCTCTCGTCCTCCGTGCCCAAGATCAACGTCGCGCCCGCCATCGGCATCGTCTACCAGTCGACCGACCTTGCGAATCCCGGGCAAGTCGTGCTCTTGCACGCGACCGCCAAGGATCCGGAGGGTGAGGCCATCACCTGGACCTGGAAGGCCAGCGACGGCGAACTCTCGAATCAGGCCGACCAGGCGGAGGCCAGCGACGTGAGCTGGCAGGCGCCCGCGACACCTGGAGCGACCTACACCATCACCGCGACCGCCACCGATCCCGAAGGCGCGAGCGCGTCGTTCAAGTTCACGATCAAGGTTTCGGAGTAGGCGGTGACGGTGGCCTTGCCAAGGGCTTAGCTGGCCGCCACCGAGATGACGAAGGATCCCGTCGTGCTGAGGCCAGTCGGGTCCGTCACGACCAAGGTGATCGTACAGGCGCCGTCCGCGTTCGGAGCGATGAACGTCGCGTTCGCCACGGACGGAGTCGTATCGTTTCCGGCCGTGACGACATTGCCAGTCACGGTCCCGCAGGTCGTGCTCCAGTTGAACGTCAGCTGCGCGGTTTGCCCGGCGTCGGGATCGTGGGCCAAGACCTTCAGCTGGACCGAATCACCGTAACCCGCTTGCGGTGACGAGTCGGTAAGAGCGTCTATCCGGGGTGCTGCCCAGGAAAGCGAAACCGCTGGTGCATCCGGGGTCATGTCGATGACTATATTCGCGGTGCTGTTCTCCTGGATCACCTGCCCAATAACCAACCCATGATAGAGTTCGACCGATGGCGTGCTGTTGTCGCGGGCGGACACCGTGAAGGAATAGTCCGAGCCGACCGGGAGGTCGCCCGCCGTGGCCGAGAACTGGGTTCCGGAGCGAGCCATCGGGATGACGAGAGGGGCGGGAATTTCAGATGCCATCACCGTCACATCGACTTGAGCAATATCGCCGATCTGCAAGGCTTGCATGATGATACGCGCGGCCCCTCTGCCTGGTGGGCCGGCGCAACCACCGCCGAAAACCGAAGCGAACACGAAGAACCATGCCGTTCTGACCCAACCAACGGCACACCACTCTCCCGCACTATTCCGCCTGGACATGCACGTAGGGCGGCAAGTGCCGGTGTGCGTAACTGTCACGGTTTTGCAAATCTTCATCGACTTCTATGGCAGGTTCGCGGGCTTTAGGGTGAAGGTCTTGGTGGACTGAAGGTTAGATGCCGAACTCGTCGCGGTCACGCTGACTTGGAGGTCACTCGTCATGTTTTCGGCGCCATCGGGCACGGTCCAAGTGGCGGCGGAGGTGAAGGCGGGGTCCAAACCAAGAAGCGTCGGGCTGGTCGCCTGGGGAGGCGAGCCCGATGAGGCCGACCAATCGTAGCTGAGGGTGCCTCCCGCCGGATCGGAAACAATCGCGCCGAACCATGCCACGGTTCCTCCTGTGGCGGTATCGTACGATTGGTACGCAATGCTGAAGTCGGGCGCGGTCTGGACTTCGGGCGGGGTAGTCATTGGCAGCGTGAGAACAGCGGTGACGCTGTTCTTCTTCAAACCGGTGTCCGGCCAAACCCCGTCATCGACAGTCACCACGAAGGTGCAATGGTCGGCATCCGGCTGGGTGGTAGTCGCCGTGAACTCGGTGGAGGCTTGCGTGGGTGTCGCAAAGTCGACTGTACACGGAGAATTGGGATCGCTGCTCCAGGCATACCCAAGGTTGTCGTTCTCGGGATCCGTGGCGATCACTTCAAGAACGCCGCTATTGGAGCTATCCGTGGATAGTTGCGGGGGCGTGGCGACAATACCGACGATCACGGGCGGGTCGTTGAAGACCAGCGAGACCGAGGCCACGCCGGTTTCGCTCGTATCCGCACCCACGCGCACGACGAACGAGGCACTGGTGGCGAGGCCCAGGACATCCTTGACCGCGAGGGTGATCGGGCAGTTTCCCTCGACTTGCGGCGCTGTCCAAATGGCCAAGGACTTGGAGGGACGGCCTGCGTCCGTGCCCGGCACTTTGGTGACCCCAGAAATCGTTCCGCACGAGGCCGCGGGCAGCCAGGCGAAATCGAGGGTCGCCGTCTGTCCCGCGTCCGGATCGTGTGCCGTGCCTGTCAAGGCGACCTGACCGCCCGGGGCGATGACATCGGAGGACAGCGTGATGGAGTCGATAAGAGGGCTGGAGTTTGTGAAAGGCGGCTGTGCGATAACTCGGTTCAGGTAGATGATAACCTCGGTCGTCTTCCCCTTGCGGATGGACACACCCGCCGCAATCCCGTGGGCGAGGATGACATTGTTTCGGTCGAGTGCATCGGCCGTGATCACGTAGTCATTCCCCACGGGCAGGTTGGGGAGCAACGCCGAATACTCGTCGGCGCTGACCATCACGGGAACCTTAAGTGGGTTGGCGAGAACGCTGGAGGACTGCACCGCCAACCGCAGCGAGGTCGTGGGTGTGGCGAGTAGCGAGCGGGCAAGGACATAGATATTGCCAACCGCCGAGGACGGCGCCGGCGATCCGCAGCCGAGCGCGAGCGCCACAACCCATGCCAGCAGCGTCGGAGCCCTCAGCCTGCGTGGAGCGGCAACAAGCTTCGACATCCCCTCACTGCACAACGCGGGTGGGAACCTGTCGCCCGTCATTCGAGCCGAGACCGAGTTGCCCATCCGAGTTGCTGCCCCAACACCACAGCGAGCCATCTGTCGCCAGCGCGCAAGTGTTTAACAACCCCGCGGCGACACTGGCCCATGTCTGCCCAGGAGCCCCAACCGCCACGGGCGTGCTCGCGGCGACTTCGCTCCCGATCCCGAGCTGCCCATATGTGTTGTCGCCCCAACACCACAGCGATTGATCGCTCATGATGCCGCAGGTGTGCACCCCCCCCGCCGCGATGCTGTTCCAGGTGCCCGCGCCCGCGCCCGTGACTTGCACGCGATCGCTGGTCCCGCCCTGAACGCCCTGGGCCAGGAGAGGCACAGAAGCGTTGCCAAGCTGGCCGGCGGTGTTGCCGCCCCAGCACCACAGGCTCTTGTCCTGTCTGATCGCGCAGGTATGGTACTCTCCTGTCACGACCTGGGTCCAATAATCGGTTCCATTGAGCTGTCCAGGTAACATACGAAAACTGGAGACAGTGGGATCGGCGAGTTGCATGTTGGCGTTGAGGCCCCAACACCAGAGGGTTCCATCTTGCTTGAGGGCACAGGTATGGTAGTAGTTCGTGCTGACCTGGCTCCAGCCGGTTCCAGTGACTTGAGTGGGGGCAGTCTTCGCTTCTACGTTCCCGGTTCCCAATTGGCCGTTGGAATTGTCCCCCCAACACCAGAGTGTGGCGTCAGTCTTGATTCCGCAGGTCTGGAAGCTGCCAGGTGCAATACTTTGCCAAGGGCCATCCGGTACATCGACTTGCTGGTGGTCAGCACCCGTCGTGCCGCCCGCCAATTGTCCCGAGCCGTTGTTGCCCCAGCATGACAGCGTCCCGTCGGTGCGAATGCCACAAGCGTCGGTTTGCCCGCAGGCGACCGTGGCCCATCCAGTGCCCGATACCGCAAGTGGCGTGAGGCTGAAGCTCGTTTCGGAGGAACTACGAAGCTCGCCATACTTGTTTTCTCCCCAGCACCACAGACTTGCGTCGGTGCGGACGGCGCAAGTGCTACGTTGACAAACCGCTACCTGAGCGAAGGAAACGCCACTGCCACCGGGAGCAATCGAGCTGACGCTCGCCCCACCGTCAAGCGCCTGGCCGCCGCCATCCACGCCTTGGCTTAGCTGCACGCCGGGGGTAGGCCCCGTAATCGCCGTGGCGGCCAACTGGACCGTCAAATCAATCCTTCCGCCGGGATCGAGGATCCCGCCCACGTTGCCCTGGCCGATGAGGTGGTAGTTGTTGTCGAGCGCCTCCACCACCAAATCCACGGATCCGCTGTGCGATCCGCCCACGACCAAGGTTATCGAACTGGGAAAGCCGAGTTCGGCCGAGGGGGTTTCGGGGAGGAGCTTCTGATCCACGACCCCGTCATTGGTGATGGTCACGCGCAATTGAAAGACCCTTGGCACATCGCAATTCACATCGCTGTGAATGACGATGTAGGAATCCTGCTCGCGGTTGCAGGACAGAAGCAAAAGCGCCGCGGTCGCAATCGGGACAGGATGCAATCTCATGGCAGCACCCTCACCGATCCGTACGTGGATGGGGGAGTGTCGTTGGTCGGCTGGGTGTAGTACCACGCGGCTGCCCCACCGGCCGCGAGCGCGACGGCGACGCCGGTCCAGAACCACCATCGCTTGTAGACGGGCCGCGATGCCGGCGGCGGTTCGGGCGCGGCCCTTTCTTCCGCTGCAAAGGTCAGGGCCGGCGCCGGCGCGGGTTCGGGTTTGGGTAAGAGCGCGGGTGGTTCGATCTTCGTCTCTTCGGCCTCGGGGGCGCCTTCACCGGCGGGCGCCTTCACCGGCGGCGGCGCGATGGCGACCTCGGCCGCTGGCTTATCCTGATTCGCGGGTTCGGCCGGCGCGGCAGGCTTCTCAGCGGTCCGCGCGGTGAGCATGAAGGACGTAATGCTCTCGATCTCGCTCGCGGCGCGCTCGACTTGCGACCGGTACTTCGGACTTGAGGAAGCGGCGCGGAGAAAGGCGCTGTACGCGGCCAAGGCCTTCTCGGGCTTGCCTCCCAGGCGATAGGCTTGGGCAAGGCTGTACAGCAGGACGGGATCCTGGGTGAGAGTATAGGCTTTGGAAAAGTGATCGACAGCGTCGTCGTAGCGGCCGAGGTTGACGGCCACGGTGCCTTGGGCACGCTCGGCCCGAGCGCTATCGCTTTCCTTCGGTTCCCGCGCGTACGCAAGGCCGCCCGACACGTGCAAAAGCACGAGGATGACGGCACAAAGGCGTAGAAACTCACGGCTGGCAGACATGACGACGGAACCTCCTTGGAATTGGAGCGAAAGTATCAATAGGCTCGGGACAGTCTTGGGTCGGAAGTATCAAACTTAGGAGGCGCCTGGTGCAAGTACGTTGTGCGCCAAGTGAGTAGTGTGACGTTAGTGTCACCCGCTGTTTGCAAAGCGTTCACAAGGATTGCTATTTCAGGCTTGCGCCCGCGGCTACGGGCTTACTTGCAAATCGAACGCGGCGAAATCAGTCCCGCCGCGGCTGTCGTGCAGCACCAGCCACATGTGGACGAGGCCTGGCGTGTCGGGCGTCCAGGTGTTCTCGGTGGAGGTCTGGGGCGCGGTTGTCCCGGCGCCCGTGGGAGTCCAGATATCGTTGTCGGGGGAGTAGGTTGCGGTCTGGGTTCCGGCCACGCCCGTGGTGTCGTGCTCGAAACTCCCGCTTGTCGCATACCACGAGACGCGCATCGATTCGGTGTACTTCGCAAGGACCAGGTTGATCACGTCCCAGGCCGGATAGGTTTCGACCGAGTCGGCGGGCCAGTTGGCAGTGAGAGAGATGGTCTGCCCGTTCGTAACCGGGATTGGCGAACCCGCCGTTCCGCTCTGAGGGGCGACCACGGGATTGGAGCCGGGCTGTTGCATCATCAAGGAACTGATGACCGGGTTTTTGTTGATCGTATAGGTCGCGTTGTACTTGCGAATAGGAGGGGCTGGCGCCCCGGCCAGGCCGCATTGGATGCGTTGCAACTGAAACCCGACGATGGAATCCGGGGTGCTCATCCCGACCCGCTGCAAACTCTTGGGGACCATGAGCTCCACCCGTATCGGCAGATAGTAGCCACCAGTGACGTCAGGGGCGCGCGGACTTATGGGCGCCTGTCCCTGTGGCACCGGTGGCGTCGAAGGGCCGAAAAGTGAACACGCGTCCGAAGGTGCGTCCGCCGTATAGGTCGAGGGCGAATCGCCTGGGGTTCCCGGTGAGACCGTCTCATCCAGACAAGCCGAACTGACCGAATTCGTGTCCGTCGGCGGCTTGGGCTGGATGCACGTCGCCCACAGCAAGGGCGACGTGATGTCGGCGCTCGGTCCCGGCACGCGTCCATTCAAATCGACGGCCAGCGCCTCGTAGGTAATCGGGGCGGTCGGAAACAACACCCCTTGAGGATCGACTTCGGCGGGCACGCTCTTTACGGCCAGGATGCTCGGACCGCCGATCAGAGAAATCGGCGGCCCGACCGATGGCTTGCAGGCAGGGCCGACGAGGAGGAGAAACAAAGTCGCGATGATTGCAGTCTTCATCAGAACTCCATACGTGCCCCAACGATAGCCAAGATTGGAATCCCCGTGATGTAATCATGCTGCGAGAAATTCGCGCTGTAGATGATTTCCTCAGGATTCTTGCGATTGGTCACGTTCTGAACGTCCGCGAAGACGTTGAACTTGAGCCGGCGGTACACGAAGGCTTGTTCGACGCGCACGTCAAAGGAATAGAAGGCCGGTAGACGGATGGAATTGTGCGGGCCGTAGATGGGCTCGTAGAGGCCGTCCGAGGCGTTTTGGTAGGCCCCGATGACCGGCGTCCGCGGTGCGCCCGTGGTGTAGCGGAAGCGCGCGCCGGCTTGGAATCCGTGGGTGATCTCGTAGCTGGCCAGGACCGCCAGCACGTGCGTTTGATCGTAGTCGAACAGGCGCCAGTCCGTGTCGGGCCGGTCCTTGCGCTCGCTGCGGCTCAGCGAATAGGTGAGCCAGCCGAAGAATCCCTTGGCCAGTTCTTGGCGCAGGAGCACCTGTCCACCGTAAACGCGGCCGATCCCGCTTTGCAGAAGCGATTGGCCAACCGGCGGGGAAGACAACCCGCTGCGCGCCGCGAGATCGTAGAGCCGCTTGTAGAAGCCCACGGCTTCCAGGGTTAGCGTGCCCCTGAGCTTGTACGAGGCGCCCGCGCTGACATGGACCGCGGAAGAGCTGGTCAGGCTCGGATTGCCAAAGACCGGACTCAGATCCTCGACCGCCGGCGGTTGCCCGTAGACGCCCGTGCCTGCGGTAAAGGTCAGCTTGTGGCTGGCCCGGTAGGCGATCGACAACCTGGGATTGGGCATCCACGCCAGCCCACCAGGCAAGGGATTGCGCGGCAGATCGACGCGGCGATAGCCTAAATCGGTTCTTTCGTAGCTGTGCGGGAGTTGCAAGCTGCCGTCTATGAGAGTGGGCTCGAAACGAAATCCCGGAATCAGGGTCCAGCGGCCAAGGGTGATTTCGGCAAAAGCGTAGGGCGCCGCCGAGAGCATGTTGATCTTCCACCGATCCGACTCCAGGTCACTTCCCGGCGGCTGGCCGAACACCATGATGTCGCCTTCGCGCGCGGGCAGGTCGAGCGAGCCCACGCGCGTGGCGCTGCTGCTGCGGCCCTGGAAATCCATGCCCAGCGAAAGCACCACCTTGCTGGTGGTGCGGCGGCGGTACGAGGCGCGCATCGCATACTGCCATGCGGTTACATCCAGCAGCAAAGGCGTGCCACCGAAGTTCCACGCGTTATCGTTGAGGTCGTAGCCAAAGGAGGGCGTGAACGCGACGCTGGAGCCATCCGCGAAAAGGCGCGTGTAGCGCACGATGAGTCGGCGGTAGTTCTCGTCCGTTTCCTGGGTCTTCACCGCGCTCGGATCGGATGAGGGAACGGCACGTCGCAAGTGATCGTCCGAGCCCAGGAAGGTCACGGAGAGCTCTTCGTCCTTGCCCAGGGTTAGCGAGGCACGCGCCTGGTAGTCGTCGTAGCGCGGAATGGGGAAGAAATCGCCCACGTCCTGTGACACCACCTCCGTCAGCGTCCTGTCGAGATAGCCGTAGCGACCCGACACGGCGATGCGCAGATTCGGCGTGATGGCGGCCCTCACCATGCCCGAAGTGTCCATCACGTCGGCGGCCACGTAGCCGTGCACGCCCTCGCGACCGGGATCTTGCAGTTCGATGCGCACCAGCCCGCCCAGGCCGCGCCCGTAGTCGGCGCCGAACGAGCCCGGCGACAGGTCGATGGAACGCACGAGATCGGTGTTGATGGTCGAGCGCATGCCGCCCACGTGGTAAAGCATCGGGATCTCAACGCCGTCGACGTTCACGCGGGTATCCTGCGGGGCCGCGCCCCACACGATGAGCGCGCCCGAGCCAAAGGCCGAGCGGCCCACGCCGGGCAGGTTCTGCACCACCTTGAGCGTGTCGCCCTGGGTACCAGGCACGCGCTTGGCTTCCTCGGTGCGAACGCGGGTTTCGACGACTTCCTTCTTGATGCGCGGGGCACGCACCACCGCCTCCTCGTCCACGTCGTCTTCCTTGGGCTCGACCATGTACTTGACGGTCTTCTTCTTGCCCTTGGTGATGACCTCGTCCGTTTTGATGGTCACCAGCTCGCGCGACGACAACTCGATGGTGTGCGGACCAGGCGCCACATCGGTAAAGGCGAAGGCGCCGTCCTGGTCGGTCGACGTCTCCACGCCCAGATCGACGATCTTGACCTTCACCCCGCGCGAGGGATCCTTGGTGAAACGGTTGGTGACCACGCCCTCGAAGTTGATCTGCGGGCCGAGCGACACCATTACCTCTTTCACGACGAACTTGTAGGCGTACTGAATCTTCACCGGAACCGGGGTTCCGTCGAGGATGGCCGGTTCGAACTCGAACTGCCGGACCGCGGCCATCGCGGCCACATCGAAGTCGGCGCCCGCGGAGGTCACCACCTCGACGTTGCCTACGCGGCCCGAATCCTCCACGTCGATGGCCAGAACCACCCGCGCACCGATGCCGGCCTTCTGCTTGTCCTCGGGATAGACCGCTTCAACAAACTTCTTCAGTTTGGGTGGCCGCAAGCCCTTGCCGGCCTCCCCGCCCTCGCCAGCCGGCGACTGCGCCCTCGCCGTCAGGGTCATCCCTGCCGCGAGGACCATGATGGCGGCGACTGTGAGAAGGCGCATGGTTTCCGACCCTATGGATAGTCGAACTCGAAGGCCGTAACGCCCGAACCCGCCCCGGCGCTCGAACGCGTGGCCGCTTCGGTGAGCACGCCCGAGGACGCGCCCTTGCTGACTCCAGGCACCGAGGCATAGGCGTACCAAGCCGCCGAAGTGAGTCCGCAAAGCGAAGCCGCCGCGACTCGGACCACGTAGTGCCCCGTGGGTGGTGGTCCTGTCCAAATGACATTTTCCAAATCGCGCCCGTCGATTTGGCAACCGGCGTTGGAATCGAAATCCAAGGTGCCATCGGGGGATGTTCCAGCAGCAGCATTTCCTGGGTCCGCGCTGCGATGCTCGGCCCAGACCTCGACGTAGCCCGCGGCATTGTTCGCCGGGACCAGAACGTGCAAATCCAAATCCGTTGCCGTATCCCATTGCAGCGATATGGCGAGAGATCCAGTAATCGCGGTTGAGGCAAGAAACAGATTCTGAGTCGTGGCTGGGCCGAAGTTTCCAGCGTTGTCGACAGCGCGGTACGACAGGGGAAGGATCAGCGCCGGGGTACCGTCCGGGTCGGGCTGCAAGAGAGAACTGCCCGCCAAGGCGAGCGACAGCGAAAAGCTTGCGCTGTAGTGGAAGTAGCCCGGTAATTCCGTCTTGGGTTGCAGGACGGGTAGCAGCCAATAGGCAACGTCCCCCGCCACTCCCAATGCCACCGCATTGGCATTGGGCCCCACGTCTCCGTTGATCGACTTGTCACTCTCGCCGGGAAAGATGGTGGCGTTGACGGGAGTCAGCGTGGCCTTGGCTTTAATAGTCTCAACAGGTCCGGAGATGGATCCGTTCTTCACCTGTGCACCCTGTACGCGGATTACCGAGGTCAATCCCGCGGACATGTCCGAAGACCATTCGCAAGCCGGGGCCGCCAGAAGACAAAGCCCCGAGAGGAGCGCAAGTCCATGGATCTTCCGACGCATCAGAAACTCACCTCGCCACGCACCAGCACAGAATTGTCCGGCAGATTGGCCGGCATTCCGGACAGGTCGAGCCCCAGATGGTTCTGATTGTGGTCGTACTCTACGAGCAACCTTCCCCACGAAGCCGTGCAGGCCGCAACCACCGCCAGGGTGGAATAGCTGGCGTCGGTGGGCACCGGACTACCCTTTACGCTCTTGTTCGAATCCTGGTCGGGGTTGTAGTAGTCGTATCGTACGCCAAGACGCCAGCGCCCGTATTCCTGGATCAAGGCCGCGTAGTAGCCGAGCTCACGATAGCCCCGGCCAGCCACGCCATTGGGATCGGCGGGATACATGGCCCTGTCCAGGTCGTTGGCCAGGTAGAATTCGGCGGCCAGGCTGGTCTTTAAGAGCGGCGAGAAGCGCGCGGATACGGAGAGGTCGGCCCCGAACGCCAAGCGTGTGAAGTTCGACGATGGAAGAGCCGACAGACCAGGGCTTCCCACAATCTCTCCCGGGCCGATGGTGCCGCTTTCATCCGAGTCGTTCCACTGTAGCGTGGGCTTGGTCGCTAGGGCGCCTTGGTGAAAGCCCGTGCCGCGTAGGCCGGAAAACCCACCGGCGAAGTCGACCTTGTCGAGCGATTGCTCGACCCCGACGCGGCCGAGGATGTCTTTCTGGTGATTCGGGTCGAGACCCGCGAAGGCGCTGCTTCCCAAAGGCTGCCCGTTCATCACGGCCAGGGCATACCGAATAAACTGCCAGCCCCCGGAAAGCCGCGCGCCCAGGTCCGCCTCGCCTGGAAACAGCGCGCGCGCGGCCGTGCTTCGCTCCATGAACAGGCGGTAGCGGTCATCCTGCGGCACTTCACGACCAAACGGGATGCGGAAGAGACCCATGGTTCCCCGGGCTACTGGCGGGGCGCCATCGCCCGAGCCCGGCAGTTTGAGGGAGGCTTCGGCCGCGGTCAGACCAAAGGCCGGACCGTTCACGGTGTTTCCGTCGACCTCGATGCGGCCCTCGCCATAGTGCCGATCCATGGTGACACCCAAGCGGGCACGGCGGATGAGAAAACGGTCTTGATTGAGCGGCTGACCACTGCTGTCCAACTGGTCTTCGGAAGACTGGCGAATCTGGTAGTCCGCCTGCACGTACCCGTACAGCGAAACGCCCGCCATGCCCGCGCCAACCGACGGGGGCGCGTTGCGCTCGCGCGCATCCTCGCGCGCTGCCGATTCTTCCAGCGCCTTTTGCAGGCGAAGGATCTCGGCCTGCCGTTCGGTGCGATCCGCGGCCATGCGCTTGTCAGCCTCATCGCGCGCGGCATCGATGGCGGCGGCTTGCTCCTTGCGAAGGGCCTCCTCGCGCGCCTTGGTAGCGGCCTCTTGCTCCGCCAGGTGTTGCGCGAATTCCGCTTTGGCCTTTTCGATCTCGGCCATCGGATCGGGAGCCGGCTCTTTGGCCTTCCTTCCGCCTGTCTGGGCGCGAGCCGGACCTGCCCAAGCGGCGACCACCAATCCGAGGACGAATAGCACGACAGCGAGGTTTGTTCGCGGCTGGAGTCGCCGCCCGAAGACTATGAAAGAGAAAGCCATCACGGTTTACAGGTCTTGTAGGCAGGCGGCGGTAGGCGAATCACCGGCGTTCCTCCGCCGCGCGGAGGCCCAGGTGGGTTCCTGATACAATAGTCCGCTCCCATCGCGTCCTCATCGCAGCCGGCATCCGGACCATCGCTTGTGGATGGCAGGTCGGCGGGGGTTTCAGGCCCCATCCCCGCTTCCACTTGGAAGGTGGTAGGGCTCGAACCACAGCCTGCCAGAACAAGGGCCCCAAGCAGACCCATTATCGATAGTTTGCGCATTTCGTTCTTCTCCTGCTCCTGCCAGCCTAGTTGACTTGTTCGCAGTATCCGTGGCTGCAGATCTGACCCGATTGGCAAGTTCCGGCACCAATTTCCGTTCCTGCGTCGACTCCCGCTCCCGCATTGATCTCCGTTCCCGCATCGACGCCGCCGCAGGGCAGGCAGCCCGGAATACTCGTGTTGCCCGTCGCCAAAACTTGGAAGCTGCAGTGACAGGGCAGCGGGTCCGAGTAGTGCTTGAAAGGCGACGCATCCCGGTCCTTCGCTACTTTCATGGCGCACTGAGGAACCACGCCTCGTAACGCATAAATCTCGTTGACGTCGAAGGGAAGGGGAGCCGCCGTGGGACTCTGCTGGAACCAGTCGATTACCTTGCCCACCAGTGGGTTCGTCGGCACGCCGTTCGCGTCCACGGGCGTTACCAGGTGAAGGGCATTCTGCAAGGTGTAGCGTCCTTCACGAATGTTGATCTTGTCGGTACTGGTCATGGATGAGTCAGGCCAGTAGGCCAGGTTCTGATTCAACCCGCGCACTTTGAAACCGTTCACCTCGCCGCGGTACAGGTCGTAGAATTCCGTCGAGGTGTAGCCGATGGTCTGAGTGGGTGCCGGCGATGGAACCACAGCCACGGTCACCATAGTTTCGGCGTAGAGGTTGTTGCTTCCACCCAAACCGATCTGGATATCCAGCGGGGAGGCGTTGGCGAGACCCAAGCCCCTGGCCCACGCCTCGCGCATACCACTATTGTTGTTGTTGTAGTCGAAGATAAACTGATCGGAAGAGAAGGTGAGGATATTTCCATTGCCACCGCAGATATAGAGATCTTGCAATTCTTCAACCATGATGTCGTTGTAGTAGGTGTAGCTACTCTGCACGATGGGCACCAGTCCCTGTACGGGTCCTACGAATTCCTTGAGTCCCGCTGCCAACGGAGTCCGGTCGCCATAGGAGAGCAGGCAACTCGTCCAGGAGACGTCGTTGATGGCCAGATCTGGCGTCTGGTCGACCGCGCCATAACAGTTCGAACCGATGACTTTTCCGGGTTGATCGGGCAGCTCGTCGTACTGGGTGTATGTTGGTTTCTGGCCAGTGACGGTCCTTACGTTCAGGGTCTGGACCGCAGAACAACCGTCAGAATTGGTATTCCAAAGCAGGTTCACGTTGACCTTCTTCAAACGCGCACCCATGAGTTCGATGACGGGAATGACGGCCGTGGTTCCCGCCATGTATACCGGATTGGTCAGGGTATTGCAGTTGGGAATACCTCCCTGCGCCAACAGCGGACGAGGCATGGAAACGACCGCCCCGATGGTGAGAAGTTCAACAATTACGAGAGATCTTGCAAGCTTCATGTTCCCTCCGGGCCACTCTCTGCGGGAGTGCCTATAGCAACCCGCGATTTAGCCGGTCAATAGAAAACCGCAGCACTGCGCTACTGTCGCACGTCTGTAGCAATTCTGTTGCAATTGGGTTCGCCGAAAAAGAGACCTCGTGAAAGAAAAAGGGGCGCCCATTTCTGGACGCCCCCTCTTCCGGCCTTGGCTGATCTCGAATCCGAGAGCAGCTCTAGCCTTTTAGGCTAGAAGTTCTCCGCCGCGCGGGCGAAGAAGCTGTAGGCCGTGCTCGGGCTGCCGGTGTCGATCGCCAGGCTGGTGAGGCTGTTGAGCACCATGCGGCCCGAATCAGCACCACCCACGAAGACGGCGTTCTTCAAGCTACCCGTCGCCGAGCTGGCGATGGCGACCATGCTCATGGCCTGAGCGCCAGCGGCGTCACCGTACGAGTGGGCGCAGTCGAGGACGGTTCCGTCCGCGCTCAACGCAACCTGGAAGGCATCCAGGGCGGCGTTGGAGCTGTCGGTCAGACCGAAGGCCGGGAGCGTGCCCTTGAACGAACCGACGAGGGTGATGTTACCAGCCGAATCGGTGGCAACGGCCTTGACGGTCTGGTCGTAACCAGCGTCACCATCCGACTTCGCCCACAGAGCGACCATCGACGAGTTGAACTTCGCCACGAAGGCATCGTTCAGACCCGTGTAGGCAACGGCGCCAGTGCCGAAGTTGTAAGCGCTGCCGATCGCGCCGCCCATGATGATGTTGCCAGTCGTATCGACGGTGAGGCCGTAGGCATGAGAGACGCTGCCCACGGGCGCGGTCCAGGTTTGAGCCGAGGCGAGGGTGCCGTCAGTCGCGTTCAGCTTGGCCATGAAGAGCGCCGAGGTCCCGCCGCTCACGTCGCCGCCACCGGGGGCAGTCATCGAGAACAACGAGCCGAAGAAGGTACCGGCGATCATCACGTTTCCGCTGTTGTCGATGGCCACGGACTCGCACACCTGGTCGCCCGCGCCGCCGTACTGCTTGCCCCACTTGACCAAGCCGGTGGAGGCGTCGACCAAGAAGACGACGAGGTCGTAGTTGCCGCCGCCGAAGGCAGTGTTGCCGCCGCCGCCAGCAGCGGTGAGCACGCCCTTGGTAGCGCCAGAATTCGAATAGGTCGGAACGATCTTGCTGGTCTTGCCGCAGTATGCAATCAGGTTCTGGCCAGGATTCGAGGCGATGGACAGGAGCGCGCCGGTGCCGATGTCGACCATGTGGTTCTTGATCGTGGTGGGAGCGCCAAAGGCATCAGCCGTGCCGCTGCCATCGAACACGCCGTAGAACGAGATGGAACCCGCATTTTGGAGGAAGTCGACGCCCGCAGTACCGGGGTTGCCGCTCGCGCCAGAGCCGTCCGAGTTGTTCGCGGTGAAGTCGATTTCGCCGCTGAAGGTGCCCATGACGCCAACATTGCCGCCCGAGGCAACCGCCACTCCAGTACCCACCTGGGCCGAGGAGTTCTTGTCGCCGAAGAGGAAGGTGCTGGTCGCCAAGCCAGTGGCCGGGTCGATCTTGGCAAGGTACATATCGGCGTTACCCGTGGACGAGACCGAGCCCGAGCCGAAGTTGAACGGCGTGTAGAGCGACCCCGTGATCCAGGGCGTGCCGGTCGCGCTGATACCCAGGCCACCGAGCGGCGGAATGAGCATCTGAGCCCAAGCGAACACGTCGCACTGCTTGGGGCCGCAGCTGTAGGTGCTGGCGGTGACCGACGTGCAGACGTCTGCCGAAGACTGGCAAGTGACGACCGGACCGGCCGTGCAGACGCCAGCCTGGCACGAGTCAGTGGTGGTCGAGGAAGTTCCTGGGTCGGAACCAGTGACCGGTGCGCTCACGCCGGAGCAGCCGTTGGCGTCGGAGCAAACGGTGCCGTCGGGCGAGGCGGCGGCAACGCAGGTGCCGTTCGGCTCGGTGCAGGCATTGACGGTGCAGGGACTGCCGGTCGCGGTGCAGACCACGGCCGTGCCGCCGCAAACGCCAATGGCGCACTTGT
>Ga0224559_1000602_pt1 | contig 23141 bp, 24 predicted proteins | sample 714S33034metaG_FD_180676 | JGI IMG/M metagenome (GOLD analysis project Ga0224559, IMG submission 180676) | Peat soil microbial communities from Stordalen Mire, Sweden - 717 S3 30-34 | ecosystem: Environmental > Terrestrial > Soil > Wetlands > Peat | place: Sweden: Norrbotten County, Stordalen... | reverse complement strand
TACCAAATGAGTTCTGGTTTTACCAAAACCATCCAATGTACCAGCCTGAATCAAGGCAGATAGTACTCCAATGTCCAAACCAGCCTCTTTTGAGGATTCAAAAAGCTCAAATTTGTTGGCATGTTCGCGTTTGAAGTCATTGAGTTTTTCTATCGTCTTTCCAGCAATACCCTTGATTGAAGAGAGACCAAAACGAATATCTGAGCCTTCGACAGAAAAATCCATATTTGATTTAGCCAAACTTGGTGGTAACAAACAAATACCAATATGGATCATTTCCTTGTGAATCTTGGCAATTTCACTAATTGGGTCGGGTTCATGTTGTGACATCTTCAATAAGGAAAGATAGAATTCAGTTGGGTAGTTGAATTTTAAGTAAACGGTAATTGCGGTTAAAGCAGCGTAGCTATACGAATGTGATTTATTGAATTGATACCCAGAGCTGTCATTTAAGATTTTCCAAAAAACATCTCCAATTTTTGAATCCAGTTTATTTTCATCAATTTTATGTTTAATTTTATCTTCCCAGAGTTTTATTTCGTCTATTTTTTTCTTAGAAATGCATCTTCTAATTTGCTCAGATTCGTCCAAAGAAAAACCTATTTTATTTGCCATCTGCATCGCCTGTTCCTGATATAAACACAAACTTCCCGTTTCTTTCAAAATATCATCAAAAAATGGATGTACTTTTTCGTAATCTTGCCCATTCGTAAAGCCCGCATATCTATCTATGAATTGACTTGCTCCAGGTCTTGCCAAAGCCAAAATGGCACTTAATTCATTAAAATTGTGGGGCTGTACTTTTTGAGTTGTTTTGAATCCCAAATCAGCTTCAATTTGAAATAGCCCATGTGGATATTTAAGATTTTGTAGATTTTCGTAAATAGAAGGATGATTTAAATCAATATCTTCTACCTGAATTTTTAACATTTTGCAAATATCATCAACGACAGACACACCACGCAAACCTAAAGCGTCCAACTTAACAGTGAATAGGGAAACCCAGTTCATATCATAGCCAGAAACAATGTCCTTATCTGATGAAAGTTCAGTCGGACAACATTCGTCCAATTCGTCATGAGAGATTAAAATACCAGATGGATGAACCCCTTTGTTCTTGATAAGGTCTTTGATCTTTAGCACATTCGTGTAAACACGCGGATTGGCATTGCACCATTCTTTCAATTCTGTAACGGGCGCAACCTTCCATTTGTCAGAATCTTTCTCTTTAACGCCATTTATGGCATCTTCCAATTCGACAACGATACCGTGCAGCTTGGGAATCATCCCTGTCACACGAGTCATTTCTTCCTCGGGTTTCATGCCCACGATTTTACCGACTTCCTTGATAACAAGCTTGGAAGAAAGCGTATTAAACGTGAGAATCTTGGATGTCTTTCCCTTAAACTTTTCTTCGAGGTATTTCAAAACCTTCGGGCGATTGTAATAGCAAATATCCAAATCAACGTCGCACATTAGAGAACCATCAAGATAGGTGATTCCGTCAACCACTTTCTTTTTGGCGCGAGTTTTTGAAATGAAACGCTCGAAATAAAGACCATACTTGATTGGGTCAATTTTAGTCACACCAATCAAATAGAGAACCAAACTTCCAGCCGCCGAACCACGCCCAAGCCCCGTTGGGATTTTATTCTCTTTACAATAATTGATTACATCCCATACCAAAAGGATGTAGTCAACGAACCCAAGTTCCTGCATGATACCCAATTCAGTTTTAACACGTTCAGCATATGCATCGTAATTCTTTTCTCCCTTCTGGAAATTTAAAGTTTTGAACCCTTGTAAGCAAAGGCCATGCAAAAAATCATAATTGGATGTAGTACGGTCAAGCTTTAGCGTGTCTTTGTATTTGTCTTCGATGACAAACGTGGGTAATCTTACTCCATTAATTTTAATAACTAAGGAATCAAACTGTTTTAAAAAGTCATCTGCATTCATAATTGTGATAAATAATTTTAACTAACTGAAACGTTTACCTATTTCATTTTTTATTATTGGCATAATTCAGGATTTTCAAAGATATTTCCGATAATTGTATAATCCGAATATCCTTGTGGATAACCATTCGAGTAAATCATGCCAAAAAGATCAATACTTGAATCATCACGTCTTCTTACTCTCCATCCCCCAAATTTAAAAATGATCTCTCCATACTCAGAAACACTGTATTTAACAATATCTCCTTCATAAATCTTTTTTTGATTTTTATCTGTAAAACCAGTAAATTGTTGAATTACATAATTCTCTGGAGTATACATGGGACGAAAAACCCCACTTTTATCCCAAACTTCAAGTATTGCAGGATTATCCCATTCTTTATTAACAAGATTCCATACTCTAAATTTTATTTCTCTATTATTCATATTGATGCTATAATTCTATATGAAATTTTAGTTTGTTCCAAATTTTTAAGTTGAGTTCCAAATCGCAAAGTGCATCATGGAGGTTTTCGTAATCGTGTTCAATACCAAATTCTTTACCAAGAGCGGTAAGATTAGTTTTCACTCCCTTTACTATGATGTTAGCCATGCGATACTGATACTGCAAAAAGTTGTCTTCGGCTGGTTTGAATGGAATCCCCATTTTGTAACCCTGAGCAATAGCTTTTGTATCAATAATCTTTGGCATCATCCACTTCCAGGGCCTGCCCATCATTTCGGCATAATCCTTCAAAAGGTACAAATCGAACTTCAATCCATTATGCATGATAATATAATCGGCTTCTTCGAGAATTGGCCAGAACTTTTCAAATGCAGGCTGGGGATTGATTGCCAACTTAGCATGTTGCTGTGGGTTATAGCGAGTGATAATAGCTGCTTCCTTGCCAATAGACAGATGCGGTGCATCTGGCCAGTTAACACGAATGTCGAGTCCATCAACAATACTCTCCCCCTTGACTTTTAGTACCCCAATCTGCCATGGCCGATTCTGAATGAAACTCAAACAAAGGTTGAAAGTCTCTAAATCCAAAAAACAATAAGTAACATCTTTTCTATATCTGAGCAAATGACCATTCATTTTATTTAATTCCTTTCAAAAATTTTTCCACTTGTCAAAATTAAACTGATTACTTCCCATATGGTCGAGATTTGGGTTTTCCAATGTTGCCCTCTTGGTGCCACCCTTCTGGCTGATACAACGAAAAGTAATGTACGCCTCGAAGTCTTCGGGATGATAGTAATAGATAGACTGAGCAGGAATTACTTCATATTTATCCAAACAGAACTTTTTAACTTGAGCTTGCAAGCCTTCATCAAATGGAAGATTATTATCTTCAACTAAGAAAGTTGGCTTTGTAAACTCCAAATCTGGGACATGCAAGTGAGACTCATACGAGTTAGAGTACAAAAAAGAATCATAAAATGGAACTACCAACTTGAGATTATCATTCCAGAATTTTTTCAAAGTTTTAAAATCAATGCAAGGAGAGTAATAAAACCCGTCTCGTGCAGCAACAGACCATATTTTCATTAAAGCTTTGTAACCCTCTGTGTTTTTGGCGAAAACGATATATTTTGCCCGACGGTTCAAAGATGGGTCATCCTTGATTGTCATGTCATCATTAACATCAAATCTTATACCAAATATCAATTTTATTTTGTTTTCATCAGCGACTTTACTGGCTTGCAAAAGGCCAGAAATATTATCATCCACCAAAACTAAAGTATCGAGGTTATGAGTTTTGAGAATGTCAAAAATTGAAATCGGATATGAATCTTTCTTACCCGTGGGTTTTTCAAGTGTTAAAATTGATTTGCCTAAACTGTAATGGCTTTTAAAGCATCCAAGAACTTTGTGATCCATAGTTTTAAGTATATGTCAATTTTGCCTATATGTCAAGTCAGAAATCATCGAATGGGTTCGCATTTCGCTTTATGGGGGCAACTTTAGCTTTACTAATAAAGTCACATGCATTAACGTGGCGAGGGCACCCATTGTAATGAAGTTTCTCGACTATTTCTCCCCGACTAAGAGGTTTTAGGTCTTTTTCTTCCAAAACAGAATATAAGATTTTATTATCCTTTTTAACGACCCAATAATCAAATGAAAAGCGATAGGCACAGTGCCATTTCTTCGTACCGTCCTTTTTAAGCTCTGTTGGAGACTTGGCGAAGCCACAGAGCAGTTTGCCATTAAAACCGTCGTCATGGGGCTGCTGGTCGGCAGCAAAGGCACTTTTGGCAGAGAATTCATTGAACATTTGGACTCGTTTCTGAACGTTGCCCAAAAATAACTCAAAACCAGCTAAAGTATCATCTGAAAACGATACTTCCATTACGGGGTCTTCTGGGAATTGCAAAAAGACGAAGCGAACGACGGGCTTTAGGTTGGGCCAAATCTGTTTTGCAGCATAGCTGTACATCAGAGCTTGCATATTGGATTCTTCATCCTCGCCCTTAAACTTCATTTTACTTGATTTATAGTCTTCGATCAACAAAGTATCACCTTTGATAGATGGTTTATCCATGAATCCCTTGATGCGGAACTGGGGTTTAATGAGATCAAATTTATATTCGGGGGCAAGAATTTGACCGCCATTGACATAGAAATCGTTTTTCAAACCAACCAAAATCATCTGATCTATGTGGGTGAGAATGGTTTGTGTGTTGGGAAGATTAGCCCGTTTAATGTACCATTGAAGTAATCGCCAAATTGCAGGAACGGCGGCGTTCGTGCCATCTTTGATAATTTTGTCAACTTTGGACTTATGTTTCTTATTTAAAAGGGTCTCGAACATCCAGTGACATACTTCACCTTTACAACTTCCTTCATTTTTAGCTTGAGGAATCCTTAGATGATAATTGCACCAGTATAACCAGGAACAATTCTCCAGGGTTTTAACCTTAGACGCAGATAGTGCGCTTAGTTCTTTAGGTTGTGTTGTTGTTTCCATAAATTTATTTGTTCAGAGTTCATAACTCCGAAGTCTTTCTGATCTGGTATGGCTATCGTAATTTGATCTTCATCAAAATAAGACATGAGTTTCTTTTTTGCATCTACCGCCGCTTCATTGCCGACAAATTCATTATCTTCATCGTTATTAAAAGCAACCACAATATGTTTGATATTAATTCGTAACAAAAATTCGATGATCTTTTTACTGACTTCTATGCCAAATGTTACCAGAACATTTTTAATTCCATTTTCCCAAAGGGAAAGCATGTCTCCAATACTTTCAACAAGAATGACTTCTTTATATTCTGTGATAATATCGGCATTTAACTTCAAAGGATACAACCAATTAGACTTTGCGCCGCAGTGTTTCCACTTGGGAAATTCAGGCTTGTCGTTTAACATGCGACCACTAAATCCAATCAAATCTTGATTTTCGTCATAGATGGGAAATACATAACGATAAGCCATCTTACCATTAAATATGGTTCCTCCTTCAAATAATTCAATAATGTGTTTGGAAATCTTTCGATTTTCCCAATACTCATGATTCTTCTGTAGCTTAAACAAAAGATTTTTGTCAAATTTTTTTACTTGTGTCAATTCATATTTATGATCGGCATGACTTTGTAATTCGGGTAATGTACCCAAAACAGTAGAAGCTTCTGCTAGGGTATGTAAATTCAACGTTAATTGAATCAGTTTTTGAATGGAACCCCCCATTCTAGCACTAAAATCATACCATTGGCCTGTAAGTTTATTTACGGCCAAAGATGTGTTATTATCTGATGAACGATATAACGGAGCCATTCTCCATTGTTTACCAAAATCTCGTAAATCAGAATAACCTATTTTAAGTAAGATGTCTCTTACCTCAGTCATATCGTATCATTTTCTGTGGTTGTTGTTTCGTCTCGAACCAAAAACGTAGAATTTGACCAACTAATCGTATCCCTTAGGGTTCCGCGCTCTTCCACTTCAAAATTCTCAATATTGATATTGATGAAATTTTTTACCCATTTCTTTTTGCCGTCAGGAAATCGTCGAAGAATACGATTGTTATAACCTGTAGCCTCTCGCCCTTGTTCACGAATAACAATTTCAATAAGTTTATGACTACCACTATGTGGAGTATCCAAGGCTACCTCGTCAGGAGTACGTTGGCGAAAAATCCAAACGCCAGAAGCAAAATGAGTGATACGGTCAGAAAGACCAATTGAACGTTCGTCATCTTGCATCTCTGCACTGGCGCGGTCTCCAACAACACCCTCACGATTGTTTTGACATGCAGTTAAAAACGGAGAATCAAGTTCCTCGGATAGTTTTTTGATAAAGTCAACTTTATCCCCCATTTCTTGATATTCTCGGCGAGATTTTTCATCATTACCTATGATCTTAATATAATCGTAGATAAATAAACAGTCTTTGCCACGGCCAACATACTTGTAGTACCAGCGGCGGCAGATCGCTGCAATTTCTTCAATTGGTTTATTTCCAACGGCCATGTGATAAACCTGATTATAATCCTGATCAAGAGCTTTACCTATTGAACGGACTTTTTGAACATATTCGTTATTTTTGCGCCAGTTACCTGTTTTAAGGTGCCAGAGACCAACCTGAGTCTTGGCCGCACCAGAACGGTATTTGACTTCATAACGAGACATTTCTGTGTCAAGAATGAGAACTGGAATTTTTTGCGTTTTACTAATTTCCATGCCTAATGCTGCAAGAAAAGTACTATTATGAGTTGGTATCATGGCCTTCCCGCAAAGAAATATATGAGATTTATGTTCGACCTCAATACAAACAGTATTTCCTCTTCCAAAGGGTCGGGCCTTAATATGACGATTTGGAAATTTTTCTTTACAAGAAGGTAAACAGGCCCCTTTATAATGAAAATTAATTCTATATTTCCATACAAAAGCTTTACCGTATAACTTTGCGGGATTCTTTCTTAAGTAGGCTTTAATCCCAAGAGAATGAATCAATTCTAATATTTGTTGAGATAATTGTAGATTTTTATTGCAAAATTCTACTCTTCCCGTCTTAGGGTCTATACAATCATTACTATCTATCAAACCTTGTAGTAATTTTCTTCTTTGCTCGATAGATGCTCGGAGATAAATACTGGGAATATGTTTATTGCTGATTAAATCAAATTTACAGAGAAAGGTAAGATAATCCGCATGACTTCTCGCAAATGTTCCATTTCCCAACCAAATACCTAAAATATATGGGTCAATAGGAAGATTTTGTTTTGGTAAGACAAGAGCCATGGATAATGGCAGTGATGGAGTTTGGGGTCGGATATTACGACTTTGGGTAATGTTATACTGATACAATGATTTTGTATCCATTATTTCCCACGGATAATCTACTCTTTTACGGATTGGCCATTCATGGGCTTCATCACAAATGATATGCTGTTTATCACAGGTTGTGACTTTGTATAATTGTCTATTTTTCCAATAAGCTTTATTAGTTACTTTGGTAATTTGTCCATCTAAAGTAAAAACCTCATCACCAATATTTAAATCTTTTATTTTAACAAAACCTTTAGGCGTCGGAATAGGAGTATTCTCTTCTAAAGCTTTCCCAGCCTTGGCGCGAGCAGCAAAAATATACAAGTTCTTCCTTCTAAAGCCACCGTACAAACGATTGAATTCAGGAAATGGCGTTGGAATACCAATTTCTTCCATGGGATTGTTACCGCGTTCCTCAACTTCATCATAGAACCCATCGAATAATCTTTCTGGTTCATTATTTATGTCAAACGAATTAATTTTCTGCCCGTAGAGAGCGTCAATTTCACCAATAGTAGCGTCCAACTCATTATTAACGTTTTTATTGATGGTATCCTTCATAATATCCAAAGTAACCTCTAGGTCTCTCAGGACTCGGAATTTTACCAACTCGCTGGCGGCGCGGATAGTTGCTTGTGGAGTGACTGGGGTAAAAGAAATTGACTTGATATAATCAAAAATATCAATATCATCCTTGAACGAGATTCCAAGGTTTTTGATTTTTTGAGCAAGAAGTACTCTGTCAATCTTTTCGTTATTAACGAAAGCCTGGCGAATACATGAATAAATTACGCTGTGGGGTTTTGCAACGAAATCATTTTCGCCGACAAATCTATCCACATCTGCGATTACCTCTGGATTGTTAATCAGACCGCTTAATACGTGTTTTTCGATTTGCAATGAAAATAAAGCCATGCAATATCTTAGCAAAAACTTTGGTTTTTGTCAAGAGACTTCAGAATTTTCTTCATCACCATCGTCGCAGTTCATACCTCTAGCCTCAAGATAATCTTCCCTTGCCCCTTCAATGTATAGGTCTTGAAGTGCTGCCGCTGAGTCAGTCATGTACTTTTGCATGGCCAATGCATGAATATTTGTATCAAAAAACATAGTCTGTCTTGGCATACCGTTCTCGTCAAAATAAAACACAACAAACCCACCCACACAATGCTCTTGCAGTTGGTGAATAAGTTCCTTGGTGATAATATTTTTAGATGTACCCTTCGGTTTAGATGTTCCCATATCCTAGATTACACATTCATAGGGATATTTGAAATTTCTCTTTGATAAATTCTGGCGAAAGTTTGTCAATTTCATCAAAATTTACTTCAATTAATTTAAAATTATTTTTTTCAAGCCATTCCGTCTTTTGAACATCGCGCTTGATCGAAGCTAAATATTGAATCGGCTCATGGTTATGAAAGTAGTGTAATTGAGAATGTTGAGGGCCATTTACTTCGACGGCAATTCTATACGTTGCATTTAGCAAATCCACTTTCATTAATGAACCATAAACGGGAAATTCCTCATAGCAAATACATCCCAACCAATATGGTTTGAAAAACTGCTTTGTTCGGAACTGAATCTTGGATTTACACTCGCCCTCCCAATCAATACGAAACCTGGCCACATTTTTATGAACTAAACGGCCCTTGATGTTATAAAGTCTCATTAGGCATGTAGTGCCTTGATGCGGTCCAGGACAACTTTCAATACTTTGGGATTAGCCTCGAAATAATCAGAAAACTGTTCGAGCCCCTGATGCTTGGATTTTAGCTCAAGACGGGGTGATAAAGGTAGTTCGGCACCATCTTTATTTTTTTTATTCTTTTCTTTGATGATTTCATTTTCTGCATCAATTGATTTGTTGGCTTCATCAATCCATTTCTGAACAATGTCAGAAATATCAATCCATGCACCTTTTTTGGTTACAAGGTCGTACATGAATAAAGCATCAAATAGTTCCTTCTCAACCCAAACAGCATTACCAATGCGTCCCTTTTTGATTGGAATTTCAAGTCTGTATCCCGTTTCATCAGAAGATGATTTACGAAGGTCAATCTTGGCGTTTACGCCCAAAATTTTATTCTTAATAGGGTCTGGTTTCTCCTTTTCATTTTCGAGGATATAGTGGCTGGCAGCACGTGGCTGATAATACAAAGCATATGCAGCCTGGTGATTGAGTGCGTGAGTTTGATTACCTTCCATCAAATTGGGGACATCCTTGGCATATCTGTCGAGTTTGAATGTCGCAGAATATTGTGTGATCATAATCAAAAACCCATTGTATGCTGTAATCAGATGACACAAATGACGAAAGAGTTCCTTCGTAAGATAATTGACACCAGCAGGCCTCTTGTCATCAGACACCTTTGCATCGAACGACGACTTCAAACGAAGCATGTCAACACTATCAATGATGACGCATAAGTGGCCGCCAGCCTCATGAATTTGTTTGAATTGGCCGACAAGAATGTCACAAATAGTATCAAAACAGTTTGAGTCAAGAATAAACACAGAACCATAATCCCAATTATTTGGGTCTTTGGTAAAGGACATTCCTGTTCTGCCTTGAATTTCCTCGCCGAATTTTGCCTCGGCATTAACGTAGAACGTCTTTGATTTTGGCATGGTGTCCATGAAGTTTTTTGCGAACAACATGGACTGGGATGTATTGTGGGTTAGATTAAATCCATCAGTTACATACAAACTATCGAAGGAATCTATTTTAATGCAAACACATTCATCCTCACCAAATGGTTGAATATCTTCAATTGTTTTCTCTAATTCAGTAGTTCTTAGAACACAGCTATCCAGTTTTCGTTTTAACTTAAAGGGTTTAAAATCAGAAAAACTAATTATAATCCGATAACTTTTTCTACCATTTAATTTCACACCATTATAATGATAGGAAGGAATTCTGTCGGTGGCTGTTACTCTTGCCCCTAAACTTCTAGCTAAGAAAATAACATCTTCTGAAAGTTGTTTTGAAGAGGTGGAATATTCTAAACTGGTATTTTTGGAGACCCCGTTCCCTGTATCCATTAGTCCCATAAGAAGATTTTTTCTATCTTCAATGCTTGAAAATAGATATTCTTTTGGAATATGCTTTTCCCAACAGTATTTATTATTAAGATTAAAACTAGAAAGAATATCTCTTATATTTGGAAAAATAAAATAGTAACCAAACAAATAATTTAGTTCTAATTGCAGAATAAAAAGGGAGTCTTTCAAGAATGATGACATTATATCTAATATATCAAGATTAGACGCAATAAATCCAACGCAATTTTGACCGTGAATGGATTTTATAAATGAGCCATCGCCAAGAAGTGCCCCAAAAACATATGGGTGTATTGGAAGGGGACGTGGCATTTTACGGAATTCGATTGGCTTGACATAGGGAATGGTATGATTATAATGATTACCAACCATGAGAGTTTTTTTAAGTTGATGGGTGGTTTTTACACAGCCATTTCTTCCACAATTCCTGTCGGAATATTCTCTTGTCAACCAAAGATGCTCGTCACAGCAAATAACTTCGGTCTGATCTGAAAAAATTACTTTATTTACTTTTAATTTTCCCTGTGGATAAACTCCCAAAATTTGATGAGCTTTTCCATCGGACCCAATTACTAATTGACCTTGTTTTAAGTCTCCCATCCTTTTCCAACCAGTTGGAGTCAACACTTTAGAATTGACTGACTCGGCCTTTCCGACCTCTGCGGGGCCGCCAATACGAATGACCGACCCAGTTTTAATCTTGACGTAACTATCAAGTTTTAGAGAGCCAGATGAGATCAAGGTTGGGTGTGAAACTACTGAATTAAAATGAGTAGATTCTGTTTCCTTAAGCTGGGACACCAATAGATTCTTGGAGATGTCGTCCATCGTCTTTTCGCTTGGAGAGTTTGTTTGTTTGGCCATAGTTTAAAAAATCTTTCAAAGTTCGGAGTTTGTTTATTATAATAATATCTTCTCCTATTTTACCAGAAGCAAGAGGGATTTCTTCTTTTTTTGGAAGGGAACTTTCTTGATTTTTTTTAAATTCTAGCAGTTGATCTGATAGATAATTTTCTCCCAAATTTACCGTGAAGAACAATAATGAGTCAACCTTATACCCTTCTGGTGGAGGAACTACTAATAGGAAGTCTTTACCGTACTTCGCAATCAGGCGATTGCAAATTTTCATTTCTCGACCCCAAATTGCAGGGATTTTACACCCCTTCATATTAGTTACAAGACGAATGACAATCTGTTGCTGAATAGAAAGTTTACGCTCTTTTTTGATTGGCCCGCTCATTTATGTCAGAGCTTACCATACGTTTGGCCAGTTCGTCAAGAGAAATTTTTGGCTTCCAACCCAAATCCTTTTGGGCCGCAGATGAATTACCAAGTAGTAATTCTACTTCATTTGGACGATAAAATTTTGGATTAACCCGAACGAGTATTAGGTACCTGCCATTTGGCTGAACTTGGGCAAAAACGTCTTTTTGAGGGTCGTATGGAGCGGAGCCACACAAAACATGACCATTAATCCAAGAACCTTCAATTCCAGCGTGTTTAAAAGCAAGTTCAACAAATTCTCGGATGGTATGAGTTTCACCAGAGGCAAGAACATATTCTTTAATGTTTTTTGCTAGATCATAATACATTGTTTGTATTCCGTCAAATTCACCAATCCAATGTAAATCTTTGTTGAATTTTTCCTGATTAAGCATTCTCCAAACACCATCAATGAAATCCTCAGCATGACTCCAATCACGGCGGGTATCAAGATTTCCAAGTTCAAGAGGTTCAAAAGACTGTTTATTATCAAGAGCCTCTTTGATACGAGCTACCCCTTGAGTAATCTTTCGAGTAACAAATTCAGGTCCACGACGTTCTGATTCGTGGTTAAAAAGAAGCCCTTGAATGGCATACAAATTGTATGATTCTCGATACACCTTTACGAGAAAGTGGGCAGACGCTTTTGCAGCTCCATAAGGTGATCTTGGACGAAAAGGATGTTTTTCATCCTGTGGAGAATATATTACATCCCCAAATTGTTCGCTACTACCAGCATTGTAGAAACGACATAACGGTTGATATTTACGAATCGCCTCCAAGCATTTCAAAACACCAACCGCACCAGCCATAAATGTTTCTTCTGGAATTTTCCAACTAATACCAACGAAAGATTGGGCAGCAAAATTAATAAAATAATCAGGTTTGATTTCTTGAATAATTGTATCAATTGAGCCTCCGTCGCCCAAATCTCCAAATACCACATTAAAATTTGGATTAGTTAGAAGATGATTGTAATTCTTGGTATGAAGATTTGATGTGCGGCGTACCATCCCAAAAACTTGGTGTCCCAAGTTTAAGCAATATTCAGCCATATACGAGCCATCCTGGCCCGTTAATCCCGTCACAATGATCTTTTTTTTCTCAGTTCCCATGTTTATAATACAGGAATAAAGTCAATATAGTATGATTTATTTGGCACAAAAAATCCATATGTTTCTGGATTTGAAATAATATTTAGAAATTGATTAAACCACCACTGAATAAACACTGCATGGCTGTATTTGACGCCGCTTTGTATTGAGTAGCGTACTCTTGATTGAAATTACCAGTAATCACTTGACCAGTAACACATGGACCAGGGCTTTTGGCCGTATCAAAATAGAATGAAGTGCTGGCAATGAAACTTTGTTTCCATTCCCAATTATTCAAAACGTATGATTCAAATTCGTTGACAGTGAGACGAACATCTTCATAAATTGAAGACGCCATCATACTGATGGCGCGATCATAATCACGCGAGTGGTCTTCTGGATACACCAGTCCCAAATGGCCATTAATTGAGATGGAGGTAAAGTCAATGATGTCAGGTAATTTCTCTTTTTTATCAATCTTATCATTAATCTTGTCAATGGCAGTTTGAATACTGGATTGAAATTCAGTAACCTGCTTAAGCAATTTCTGTTGTTTCTCGGCAACCTTTGCTTTTGCCACTTCCCAATAACCAATAATTGCGTGGGCTAAGACAACATCATGCTTGGCTTTATTTTCAATCAAAGCCTCAAGCAGCTTTGATTTATTCATAACAACTTCATTCATATTGGCAATTGGAGATTCTCCTACGTCAAAAATTTTGGAGGGTTTTATAGCAGGTATTTTTTTTATCATAGTCATAATAGTTATGATTGTGTTTTTGAGTTTTTATTCAATAAAATTAAAATCTATAGTAAAATCTGATCCTCTTATTGCATTTGGATAATCCAATCCTTGAATTGGATATTTTCTATGTAAAGGAGTTTTTTTGTCTATTAAATTATTATTTAATAACGTAATTTCTAGGATTTCTGGGCAAGAAAAATCTTTATATTGAAACATACATCCACAATTATTTGCGTGAACATGAGTAATAGTAAAATAAGATTGTAAATTACTAATTATATCAACAAATTGACGATAATATACCTTAATATTATGAATTTCTAACACAATAGCACTCAACGTTTTAAAATGTGATATTGGATAATATTTAAACAAATCATACTCGGCTTCTTCAGCATCTAATTTTAAAAGAATTTTCTTATTTAAACTATCATTATTTATTTTTAAATGATTAAAAAATGAATCTAAGTTTGGCTGTTTAAAACCAGCTAGTCCTTCTTTATGATAAATCATACCTTTAGATAATGTAGGAGAGTTTACTGTATGGTCGTATAAATGTACTGTAACATTTGGATTTAATTTTAATAAATCTTCTTCAAATGATATATTAGTCCCGACCCCATAAGTATAACATAATTCTATATTATCTATTGCTTTTTGATTTAAAATATATCCACCATCTGATTTGACTCCTAATCTTATAAGTTTATCGTTATCAACTGAATAGGGTCTTAATAATTCTCGTAATTCATTCACATTTAATTATTTTTTAATATTCTTTCAAAGCTGTCAAAAAAACTGGTTAACATATTATCCTCACTAAATTCTAATGACGACTCATAACAATCGTATTGATTAAACTTATTATAGAAAGTTTGCACTAAATTTAGTGAAGAATCTAAAATAGAGCCATTTTTTTTATTCACTAAAGATGGCCAAAATCCTATATTTGTTGTTGCGATAGGAGTACCATAAGATAATGATTCAATAGCAGATAAGTTAAATGGAGTTGGCCAAAAATGTAAAAAAGTACAAAGTTTAGCTTTTTTTAAATAACTAATTTTTTCTTCTTCACTTATCTGTCCAATATACTTAATAAGACTTCCGTCTACATAGTCCATTAATGGGTATTCATTATCAATAATAGGGCCAGCGAATACTACTGGTATGTTATTAGCTTTGCATATTTTCGCTACTTGAATAGAACCAAAACATTGTACATGTCTAGTGCATTGAAATATAAAATCTTCTTTTGGATACTCTCTAAATTCTGGTATTTTCTTTCCAATAACTACTTTATATGTTTTAGTATTAGGATTGCTAATTCTAGGTTTTTGATATTCATTAAATAATAAAAGATTACTATTTCTAGGATGGCAAGGTTCGTTATATCCTACTGCCCAACAACATACTGGTTTATTGCTATTAATTCCATAGTTAGCATGATGATGGACAATTAAGTCAAAGTCTTCTATCTCTGGAATAATTCTTTCAATTGGCAATCCAATTCTAATATCCTGTCTTTGAGAACTTTTTAAAGAATGGCAATTAGATTTATTTTCAGAATCAGTTAGGTTATTAAATGACTCAGGATTAGCAAAGATATGAAAATCCTTACTATATTCCTTAGCGGAGGACGCAAAGATTCTACCGCCACCATATCTTTTTGGAGAAATAGAATAGTCTTCAAAAAAGTTATCTTCGTTAAAATCAAGGTATGCTATTTTCATCTAATATTTGTAAATGTTTTACAAGATTTTCAACAGTATATTCCCATTTCCATCTATTAATAATAGGTTGTCTTGTGTTAATTTTTTGATAAGTAGTCCAATTTTGATAAACATCTAAAAGAGCATTAGATACTGTATCTATATCAAAATCCCAAAAGACAGGAATTTCTGGATATTGAAAAGTTCCATAATAGTTTTTCAAACCATATTGTTTCTCTAATTCAGTAACAAATGGAAACATGTTAATTTCGCCTTTAGGAGCAATCATCTTGGCAAATGAACTATCAACTAACTCGTTAGTTGGGGTGACGTCGCCAGTAATACACAAGTTATTACAAGCACAGCATTCTAATAATGGAAGACCAAAGCCAGCCGAGCGTAAAAGATTGATTGTAGCATGACTTTTACTATACAAATCTCTCACCTTATCCACAGTCCAAAATTCATTAACAATCTCTATATTATTACAATCTAAAGTCTTAATAAAGTTTAGCAGAGTATCAGTAAAAGACACAGCATCTTTAATAATTAACTTAACACTAGAATTATTTCTGAATGCTTGAGCGAATGCCTTAAGAGTAACTTCAAGACCACTTCTTACTGAACCATGCGCAACGTGGCAAAATGTAAAAACATTAGGGTCTTTAGGTTGCGTTTGATTCCAGAATTCGGTATCGCAACCACCATAGATGGTAAAGGCATTATAACCATATTTTCTCCATAGATTAGTAGTATTATTACAAAGACCAAATATATTTCGTCCTTGTGCAGCTTGCAGTAAATAATATGGAAGAGTGTTATTAGTTTCCCAAACGTTAATATAAAATGATTTTCGTCCAGGGACTCTAAATTGAGGGTCTAATGAACCGCATTTACCATACCATTCAGCCGAATTAAAATCAGAAAAATGACCCATTTTTTTCAGGGTTCTATTCATATTATAGGCGACAGTACCAAAACTACTCATTTTTAAATGATAGTTTGGTTCCATTATTTTAGAGTCACCGTCGTAAAAAAATATTTTCATATTTGAAAAGTTGGACTATGAGCCACTGTATCTCCTTCTTGTACATTGGAACTATTGATACCACCACCATTAATATGATCTGCTACACTAGGTTTTAAATTCAAAAGTGCGGCATATTTATTAGTATCTATTCCTTCAAATTCAGCCCACTCCATCCACAATCTACTTAAACCATGACTCATAATACCATCATAAAGATTTTTGATATTACTATCTCTACTAGTTACTCTATTTACCCAATCAATATAATCATTTGGGAATGTTTGTTTGATTTTATTAACAATTTTCCAATTAAGATACATAGTACCACACGAGTTAGAAACTAATTCAAGAGTTTTTTCTCCATATAACGTTTGTACCTGAAATGGCTTATACAAAATCTTTCTATTAAGGTTATCATAACCGTAGTCTGAAATCATTATATTTTTAAAATCTATATTTATTTTTTCTGGTTTATAGAAATCTGGATTATCATATCCACTAAAACCAGCAGCAACTTGTCCATACTCATTATTTTCAAAAATGTCAAATACTGTATCTATCCCATTTTTTGAAAAGATATAATCGCTTTCGATAAAACTAACTGTATCTGGGTTATGGATTTCTGCTAATGCAAAACCAATTTCAGCAGCTTTACCATATCCTACATTTTTGTTAAGAAAAATTAAATCTACAGATAGATGGTTGTATTGTGCTCCAAAATTAAATAGTTTAGCTTTAAGTTCTATTTTAGAAGCATCATCAATAATGATAGTTCTATCTGGAATTGTCTTATTATTGTCAAACAATGTTTTAAAACATTTTTGTAAAATTTGTTCCCGATTATGGGTATAAATAATGTAAAGGTTTTTCATGTTATGTTAATCTTTGTATATTGTAGGTTTTACTAATTGATTTTTCAAATAATAGTTATCATCTAACGATAATTTTCCATCCTACATTTTTGTGATTGGACTGGAAAACCTAACTTTGTATAATCCTATTTTCATTAGAAAGTTATGCCAAATATTTGATTCCAATTTGTTTGGTTTGCTCGTATAAGCTGTAACATTATTTTCCTATCCATTCCAGTAGTAAAGGGATAGTAAATATTATTATAAACTACACTAGAAATTTCTTCAGGACTTAAGTTAAAAGGAACACATTCCTCATAGTCTTGCTTCCATCTAATAAGATGGGCAACTCTAGCAAATTCTTGGTCTAATAGTAGTCTAGGGATACCAAGATGGTAAGCAATGTGACTTGGACCGTTATCAACAGTTAGACAGTATTTACTTTTAACAAGAACATCTAACGAGTTAATAAAAGGAGGATTATCGTCAATCACTACATTAGGCGGAAAACTGTCTTTTTGGTCAAAATTATAAGTTATGGTTTCAACCCACTTTTTAAGATATGGAAAATATACGGTATAGTTTGGAACTTTTTCAGCTACTTTAGTAATAATTTCTTTTAAATCGTTTCTAATATATTTATTAGCAGATGAAGTGAGAGCACAATAAATAATATTTTCTTTTAAAAGAAACTTATCAGTAAGAAGTCTAATTTTCTTAATAAGAAATGGAGAAGTACCAATTAAGTCACACTTAAGTGCCATAGGATTTTGAAATAAAAGCTGAGGAATATTATAGGTAATATATTCCGCATCATATTTATTTTTAATTTCTTCTACTAGATTACTATTATGCAATAGTGCGTTATTTTCAGAGTAGTCTTCTGAAATTCTTTCTAAGTTAAAATCAGAAAAAATAAAATTTAAAGGGTTAAATACTTCTCCCCTAGTTGAAATTAGATTTTGATGTGAAATACCGTGATTTGTTAAGACTCTGGATACTTGAAGCGATAGCATACAGTCGCCCAACCCATGAGCACCTATATTAAGAAATTTTTGTTTTTTATTTTTCATATACAAATTTAAAACCTCACTAAATTAGAACAAAATTCTAAATTTTTATTCAATGTATTGGTTAGTCGTTTCGTCGAAATGGTATTTGGCCCGAATCTCGGGAGGGATGTAATCAATGAAAGCGGCATCCAAATAGTATTTAAACGTTTCTGGATGCCATTGTGAACCGCGCAGTTTGTGAAGTTTTAGGCAGTATTTATTTAATCGATTAATTGTCCATATTTCAGAGGCTTTCACAATTTACATATTATGGAACTAATGGGTGTTTCTTACCACCTGTTTTTTTAGCATAGTCAGAAACAGCTTTGGCTTTAATTGGGTCTATACCTCCGTGTTTCTTTGCCCGTTTTTCAGAAAGTTCCGCCGATGCGTCCCATAAATCCCCTTGAGTTACATGCATTTTACCAGTCTTCTTGATAAACGCCTGATTGTCGAATGGGTTAATATCATTCATTGTAGGAGTATCACCTGTTGCAAGAGCAGGAACGGCAAATATACGGACCCATTGAACCCCGTCTTTTTCATAAATATGAGTTTCACTCATAGTCTGAATTACTTCTTGGACTTCTTTCGTTTTTGGATGTTGAAAAATGTATAGAGCCATATTTTAATTAAATTTATTAAATTTTCTTTTGAGTAGAAATTTTTTGGAATTTTTATACATCCATTTCTTTAACTTAGTAAGATTATCTATTCCAGTAATTCTTAATCGAAAGATATTTCCTTTTTTTTGTATTTTATTACAATTCACTCCAAATCCTTTAAGTATTTTTAAAGTTGATAATAAAAAAGACCTAGTTCCCAAGAAAAAAGCTTGTAATTGACCGTGACTTTCAGTAATACATCCGTCTCCATCGAAATTACCACGAAGAAAATGACTAAGTAGTTTTATTGGAACGGTCTTGGGAAATTTGAGGACTAGACTTTTTCTAGGGATACAACCGTGTTTAATTAAATCTTCTTTCATTTTGGGTGAACAAAAATACAAAGTAATTGCTTTTTTGTGGCTTGGATTTAGATAAACTGGCTTGTCACAACCAATAGTTCGTTTAAAAAGCTCTATATTATTGATTTTGAGTCAAATTAAACTGTTTTAAAATAACTCATTTATTATTTAATAAACATATCAGTTAACTTACCTTGAGAGGCTTGAAAGATAACCTTACCATCCTCACCATCAACAGGTATGAAATTTACTTCAATATATCCTTTTGAATTTAAAATTTGCTTGAATTTTAATTGTCCCTCCAAATCCAATTCAACTTGACCACAGATATTTTTAACTCGTTTGGTGAGGGACTCGGCACCTTTAAGAATATCAACTTCTGCATATCCAAGGTGGATTTTTAATAGGTCAATTTGTTCCTCAGAAACATAATTAGATAAATAGAAATCCAAGGAAACTGCTGGTACAATTGCATCAGTTGAACTCTTGGTAATCGCGGGAAAAACGTTTGAAAAATCAAAGTAATTTCCTTTATTGACTTTTGGAAATGACAGATTCAAATACGTTTGAACTGGAAAAATAGCCATTGGGCATCTAATAACTTGAGGTAGTCTAACATCGCTTGTATTCTTTATGAGAATGTCATAATTTTCTGTAAACGGTTCAACTGCATAGACTTTTCCAGCTCCCAAAGCGGTCGCTGCGAATGAGAAGTAACCCGCGTGGGCACCAACATCAACAATTAGTGGCTTTGTCTCAGTATCTTTGAAAGCTCTTACGCGATAACTATTTGCGTAAAAAATCTTGTCGAGAATATACTGATCATTCGAGAAACTACGGATTTGCAGGAGTGGTGTCATTTTATATTCGTATTCATATTAGGTTGAAAGTTTGATAATATTGTCAACAAAAAGTTCTTTATTGTATGTTTGTTGAAGGACTAGTCCCCCAACGTTCAGACGATTGGACTCAACTTTTTTAATTGTTGTTTCGCAGGCCGCGATGAAATCATCCTCATTCCAATCGAAGATGTTGCCCTGATTGAAAGCATCACCCTGACGGAAAAACATATTGTCAATAGACGAAACCTTACCAACGGGATTCACAAGCGTTGCCATTGAATCGTTCACCCAACTCTGATATCCATGAGCATTCAAAATAACAGCATGTTTACCCATGGCGACCGAATGAAATTCAGGAAGACCCCACCCTTCCCCACCAGACATACCAAGAATGATGTCGGCACTATTCAAAAAGTCATTATAAACGAAGTTTTCCTTCATTACAGGAAAGAATTGCACATTAAATGGTTTGTTGGGGCCAACAACTTGTTTAATCAACTCGTGATTTTGTTTCTCGTCTAAAAATGGGTTATAAGTGGCGCATTGCAAGAAATATTTTTGGTTATTTCCGTATTTCTTCAACCAAGTCTGAATCATTTTGGCGTGGTGTTTTCGGCGTTCAAATTTTCCACAGATGTTAAAAACAATACGCCCATCTGTGTGATATTGTTTATTAAGTTTTGAAAAATTGTACGAATCAAACGCCAGAGGAATAAATTGAGATTGCGCCCCAAACATCTTGAAAACGTCCACCGAATATTGACTAGAAAACAATGTGTTATTATTTTTAGCTACATTAATTTCTACCTTCGTGGGATTGTCTAGCTCATAGAAGGAAAGAAGAGTTTGTTTTGTTCCAAATGATTCTAAACTTCCATTCAAATGCCACAATTTAAAAACAGGAATATCTCTGGTGTAGGTTTCATATGACTTGTTGACTTTTGATTGCAACCAAGTCTTGAAATCATTACTGGTATTTTGGGCGCTTAGATCAGCCTGTCCTCCGAGAGGAAATAAATACAAATCAAGATCGCTTTTTCCAGCTAATTCCTGCTCGTGTAAAGTACGCAAAATGAGAGTAGAAAGCTGGCCGAAGGACACGGCATTGATTGGTAAATGTAATGCTAATTTCATTTTAAATAGTCAAACCAACAGTTTTAAGGCTTTTGGCTTGAACGAAGGCGAACTTAGATCAGTTCGTTTGCGGATTCATCAGTCGCTGTGGGGACTGGGACGGATGGTGCTGGTCGGCTTGGTGCCGTACTAGCCTTGGCAGTTGGGGCGGGAGCATCACGTTTCTCAGAAATATAAATTCTAATATCGGGATGCGTATCCTTTTGTTTATCCTTGTTTTTAAAGCCGATGAAGGCCACGTCTTGGTCTGGAAAACCTGGAATATTCTTAAGATTCAAAGTACCAGAGATATAAGATTCTCCCTTGTTACTTTCGCGCTTCCACGCGCATCCAAGTTCTTTTTTCTTCCATTCAAAAACCTGCGGTTTGGTAGTAGTTGTAGATGTCATAGTATTAGTTGTAATTGTCAAAAATGCAGTGCATCATGACGTATGTTATGATACATTTTTTGGAGATTTTATTCAAAGAATATCGGAAATATTTTCGCTTTTATATTTTGCCCGCAAAAGGACAAGACCTTTGTTGTGAAGATTAATGGCGGTCTGAGTGGACAAATTCATTTTTTTTGCAATCTTGTTCCAAATCAATTTCTTATGACCAAAATATCTGAGACGAAAAATCTCAATAATACGATAGTCTTTTAATTGTTCAAGGAGGTTCAAAAGATAAAGAAAATTCTCCTGGGCACGTTGCTGGCCGCTTTCATAATTCATTTTTACCTGATTATCTTCAATGTACTTGTGTACCTCGGTATCAGAGGTTGGAAGGATAAACCTGCGGGAGTTAATTGAGTTTAAACAAAGGTAACGGGCATAGTTACCAATCCAAGTACCAAGTTTTGTTTTCTTACTGGGTTTGAAGGAGGATACACAATGGTAAATAATAAAGGTTTTTTCGTCAAATATGTCCTGGGGATTTATTCCTGATGCAGACAATATTGATGAATATTTTTGGCAAATCTTGTAAAAGATATTCTCATATCGCCTGCAAACCTCAGTAAAAGCATCACTATGAGCTTCTGATTTGATTAATTTGACGAGCTCAAGATCAGTTTTATCAGTTAAATCAATGGTTTGCATTTATAAATCTTAAATATCAATCAGGCAAAAAGCTCACCATTTAAGTCTAATTACATCCTTCTTATCTCCCCATGATAGATGTTTTGGGTTAACACATTGAGGATTATTACAACTATGAAGTACAGTTAATTCTTTTTGCGGAGCTGGACCATTTACCTGTTCGCAAACTATTACATGAGGGTATTGTTTCTTTTCGCCTACGAAAATGAAACCATATCCATCTTCATTATCTGTACCAGTCCAATTCCAACAGTCAGATAAATTATCAGGAAAAGCCACATGTCTAAATACTCGTAATAGTAGCGGAGCATTTCTTTTACATGGATGATCATCAAGATTTTGATCAAGTTCATCATAAAGTATTCGCTCCTGGGTATCCATCAGGGCCATAAGGTTCCAAATTGCGGCGTGAAGATGCATTTCATCAACCTGACCCGCCCAGAATTTTACCATGTGCCTCATAGCTGAGTCCATATACCTTGATAAAGGTTGCCCCTTTTCCCAGTTACGATCACCATACTTTAATGCACCATCCTCAAGATGTTTGGACATATTAATAAGTAAGCTCATGGGTAATAGATCGAATCTACCTTTGCCTTCGCGAGTATCCCTTTTCGAGCCAGTGGCAAAATCTTGTCTAACGCCGCTATCTTTGATCGGTGTGGTTCCAAGATTTTTCCGTGGCATAGAAGCATTAGCATTTAATAAATTTTTTGGAACGCTCATAATTATAAGACAATATTAATTAAAATTTATTCAATGCGGATTTAAATGTATCTTTCAAAAAATAACGTTTACATTTAAGGTACGACCGCGATTACTCTGCGTTTTAAAGTACCTTAATAAGGTACGATTACTATTCTCTGCTTTTTGAAGTACCTTAAAGATATGACGATTCTGATCTATTTTAATAAAATTGAAAATATATTCTATTTTTAAGGTACTTTAAAATGCAGAGTAATCGTAACGTACCTTCTAACGTACTTCAAAAAGACTGGGTAATCGCGGTCGTACCTTAAGTGTAAACGTTATTTTTTTTAAAATTCTCTTGAAAATCAGAATCGTCATATCTTTAAGGTACTTCAAAAAGCAGAG
>Ga0224559_1000601_pt1 | contig 23183 bp, 16 predicted proteins | sample 714S33034metaG_FD_180676 | JGI IMG/M metagenome (GOLD analysis project Ga0224559, IMG submission 180676) | Peat soil microbial communities from Stordalen Mire, Sweden - 717 S3 30-34 | ecosystem: Environmental > Terrestrial > Soil > Wetlands > Peat | place: Sweden: Norrbotten County, Stordalen... | reverse complement strand
TTTTCAGGGATTTTCTCTGAGCCTCTCAAGGGACTTGAACCCTCGACCTGCTAATTACGAATCAGCTGCTCTACCAACTGAGCTAAAGAGGCGATTTTTACATTAGGGTCACAAAATTTTGTGACCCTAATGTAAAATTGTCGGGATGAGAAGACTCGAACTTCCGACCCCCACGTCCTCCCAAGTCTTGTGAAATTATGATGTATTGCATTGGTTCATAAGAACTTGAAAGAACGTCAAAATTTCAACCCTACTTTCTTTTTCGGGGCGGGGTTACGAATGTGGCACTCAACCCGCTATTTTTTTCAGTGCAAAGATATAAAGTTATTCTTTTTGACGAGTAAAAAAAATGGTGTGATCCAGATGATATCCTCCCCTTCACCTACACAACTGACCCATTTGATACTCTTACAAAAATGAACCCCTCCAGACACCAAGTTCTGAAAGGGGTTCTATCCATCTTTTATGAAATATTCCCTTGCGGGATACCTTATATATTAATTCCAAAAACTCATTTTTTTAACTCAATGAAGATGCATAGAGTTTTCCCTTGAAAAACTTTGAAAAAGAACCATTGAATTGTCAAATTTTGGTCAAATATATTTGAAACTTGAAAGTTTCAGAGCTTAAAAAACCGAAATTTGGAAGTCTAAAAGTTATAAAAAGCGGCACTACTGAATTTCTTATGGGTTTTACTTTAATATCTTAATATAAATATTAAAGTTATAGCTTTATATTTGCAAAAATTATTTAAAGATATCGCTTTATGAAAACTCAAGAATTGATTTTAGAGCAAACTGACAAGAGGATTCGAAAACTGGCAAAAACAGTAGCCGATAACCCACCTCAAGGATGGATTTACAGTATCCGTAAAGCTCTTGGGATGTCCATGAGACAATTAGGTATGATTGCTAAGGTAACGCCTCAAGGAATAAAGGATATGGAAGACCGTGAAAAAAATGGCAATATTACCATTGCCGCTATGGAACAACTTGGCAAAGACATGAACATGAGATTTGTCTACGGTTTTGTTCCGTTGGAAGGATCGCTGCAAAAGAAGATTGACAAGCAAGCACTTGCCATGGCAAAGAAGATTGTTTCAAGGACTTCAAACAGCATGACCTTGGAGGATCAAAAGGTCAGCACTGCAATGTTAAAGAAATTCATCAAAGCTAAAGCTCTGGAAATCAAACAAAATAAATTGAAGTCACTTTGGGAAGAAGATTAAACTTTTTCATAGTGATTTTTGGATTCCTAATACAGCGAGGCGGGTTTCCAGCAACTTGTAGTACTTCTTTTTCATCTCTTTTGATAAGAAACTGATATCTATCAATTCCTTCCATTTTGGAACATTTAAGGAGATTGCCTCAAGGACTTTATCAACACTCTTTGTAGTTAGCTCGCATCTTTCCATGCCAAAATAGTTGACCAGAATGTTGCGGGTCAAGTGCTTCTTTTTTCCTTTTAGAGGCAAAGCAATTTCTTCATCCTGCTTCTTATATTCTATGGTCGAATTGACAAGGTCGTAACAGGGCGACAGCGTTACTTTTCCATCTTCTGTGATAATAGAGAAGTTTTTTAGATGCATGTCTTCATTACCAACCAGATAATTGAAGAGGGTAAGTTTGAAGAGAGTCACTTTTTCAATTGAAGGGAATGTACAGAAATCATCGATCACAGTAACAACCTTTTCCATGCTATAGTCATACTTTGTGTCCCGACTCATGCCAGCCAACTGCGCAAAATCTTCAACTGGGACTTTATCGTTCTGCCCTTTTCTGTCAAATCTTTTGATGAAATAAGTCAGTGTGCGATCTTTTGACCAGATTAAACCGTGTAATGGGACATCCAAGCCAATCTCACTTGCAAGCCTCATGGTCAGGTCTTCATTCTCTGGCATTTCAGGATAAAGATGATGCTGGGGTTTGAGGATATATTTCCCGCCTGTATCAACAATTTCAAATTCCCCGTCTTTGATGCTCAATTTTGCACTTAGCTTGGGTTGTACTCCTTGAATAGACATCTTTGATGCACGGTTATATGCTTCTCTTCTCTGTTCTTCGGCAGTGTATTCAAGTTCCTTAAGCACCTTCAAGTCGGGCGATAAAAGTCTAAGTCCAGCCTCGCTGTATAAATTATCTCCACAGGGAGCATATGTAATCGGACAAAAGTTCATTCAGTAATTTCCTTAACTGTAACAGCACCAACCATATCTTCTCCAACAGCCATCAATTGTGAGAAGTAATCATTTTTATCAATCTTTTTGATCTTGAGCAATCCTTCCAATTGAATTCCTTCTGGTAATAGCCCGTCAAAGAATGCTGGAAATCTGTCGAATTTGAAGGACTTTTCCTTTATCGGCATTGTGCGTGAAACTTCAAGACCATTGTATTGATCCAGATATTCAAATTGGTATTCCTTATCTTTCTTCACTTCGATAAGGATTCCAGCCTCAATTCCTTTTACATAGACCTTAGCTCTTCTCATTTTCAGGGTTTTGTAGATTCTCCATTAGAGGGCTTTTCAATAATATCTTTATGTTCAGCACTTTCAAAATCTTTCGCAGGGTATCCAATTGTACAGATTCCTTTCCCATCTCAACATCAAAGATTACGGTCTTTCCAACCCCTGCAAGTTCTGCCAACTGCACACGACTTAATTTGGCAGCTTTTCTATGTATCCTTATTATTTGTGCCAATTCCTGAGTCTGTTCCATTTTTTACCTTTATAGCGGCAAATATAAGCACTTTCTATTACACAAACAAACTTTTAGCAATATTTTACCGCCAAAGCAGTAAATTATTATCAAATAGTCCTATTCTTTAATAAAAAGACTATAAATTACTGCTATAGCGGTAATATGAACTAATCTGTTTTAGTTGATTTCATTTTGGATATAATTGGTTAGAAGGTGCTAAAGAACGAATTAACTATTTGTGTTTCTTCGATTTTGTTTGTTGCCCTCTTTCCCATTTGTCCTTTGCCTTCGCTTCTTCCTTGGTCTGCCATTGCATATTTGAAGGATCATCAGCCCCACCTTCACTCAAGGGAACAATGTGATCAATCACATAACCCTTTCTGCCATGCGGGTACCCAGTTTCTTTCATAAAGTGCTCTCTTGCTGTCGAACTACGTTGAATATGACCATGTGAATCACGTTTTGCAGTCGTGGAATATGTGCTCTTATGGTGACCACTTGTTGTATAGTGAGAAGATTTTGGGCTTGTAGAATAGATGCTTCTATGGTGACCACTGGATGAATGCTGATATGAAGAGTGACTGCTGGATTTGTAGGATGAATGAGAAGAGGAGTGATAACTATGCTGGGCAAACGAATACGAAAGCGATAATGAAAGGATTATCGTAATAGCAAAGGTGAGATTCTTTGTCACAACTTTCATGTTACCCAGATTTGATGGGAACAGGTTGGGTGACACGTGAACGGGGTTACGAATGTGGAACTCAAGTCCGACAAAATTGCGATGTGCAGCAAACAAAAAACCCTCAATCCATCTCCGCTTCCGCTTCAAAGAATTAAGGGTTTTTGTCTGATTTTCAGCCTTTTCGAGATTTGATCTTGAGAAATTAATCCCTTCTCTAAAATACTGATTTTCAGTTACTTGTCGGGATGAGAAGACTCGAACTTCCGACCCCCACGTCCCGAACGTGGTGCGCTAGCCAACTGCGCTACATCCCGGTATTTTTATTGAACTGGCTGCAAAAATAATACTTTTTTCTTCTTTCTTACAGGAATTTTGGAACAGATGAAAAAGCCAGGGTGAAAAAGAAAAAAAAGAAATCAGGTATAAAGAAATCGCTTAATCTTCTGGGTAGGTGTCTTTTTAAATGGGACTGGCTGTATTACAACCACCTGAACACGGGAAAATTTGTTGACCCTGCTATTCACGTATTCCTGCAACTCTTCGATCAACTCCTCAATGATATTCTCTACATAAGCCGAAACATCTTTTTTAAGATGCTGGTATCTCAGGGCAATCTCTTCCTGGTTAAAATGGACCATGGCAACAAGTTTCCCTTTCTTCTGAACAACAAGGGACTCGACCACGAACCTGAAATTATTAATTACTGATTCGATCTCCTCAGGATAAATATTTACTCCGTTAGCTCCAAGAATGATATTTTTAAGCCTTCCTTTAATGTATAAGAATCCCATTTCATCCAAAACCCCGAGATCTCCTGTCTTGAACCAGCCATCATCTGAAAAAACAGACTTGGTCAATTCGGGTTCTTTATAATAACCCATCATGACATTTGGACCTTTGGCCCAGATTTCCCCTTCGCCTGTTATAGGATCGGGATTATTTATTTTCAGGGTCACACCTTCCATTGCAGGGCCTGTAGACTGGAACTTCGTTATTTTTGGATTTGCACCTGCTAGTAGCGGCGCCGTTTCAGTAAGCCCATAACCGATTGCATAAGGAAACCTGGCTTCAATAAGAAATTTCTCTACATTTTTATCCAGCTTCGCTCCACCTATTCCAAAAAACTTGATTTGGCCGCCAAAAGTCTTCATTAATTGTCTGCCTGCTAATTTGTTCAGCATCTTCCTCATCGGTGGAATCCGGTATATTACCCTTGCGATCCATTTTTCCTGAAATGCCGGTAGGATTTTATTCCGGTAGATCTTTTCCATGATCAAAGGAACCGAAAGCATGATGGTGGGTCTGACTTCCTGTAATGCCGGGAGAAGAAGGGCGGGTGTGGGTGTTTTTCCTAAAAAGTAAATGCAGGCTCCGCTAAGCATTGGCAGAATAAAGCCAATCGTATTTTCATATGTATGTGAAAGAGGTAATATTGACAGGAATCTGTCATTTTCAGAAATGGGTTGTATCACCCTGCTTTTAATTGCAGTAAATGCAATGTTCCGGTGTCTCAGCATGACTCCTTTTGGCGTGCCCATTGTGCCTGAAGTATAAATAATGCCAGCCATATCATCTTCCCTGACGAGATATTCTCTCGCCGGCACTGCATCCGGTTCATATCTATATTTATTACCCAAAGCCCCTTCGAGGGAAAAGTCTTCCATGTCGATTCTGAACTGAAGTGCGTCCGTTTCAATATCACTTAGTTTTGGCGAGAGATTATCAGAAACAATGATTGCCTTTGCTCCGCAATGATCCAGGATGTTTTCAATCTCTTTAGGAAGAAAATCTGGCAGGAGGGGAACGATGACCGCACCCATAAAGGTTGTGGCAAGAAAAGAAATAACCCAATTTGGCATGTTGGTTCCAAGAAGAGCAATTCTGTCTCCCGGAACAATACTCATCTTTTCGAATAAGGCGATAAGGGCATATATTTCCTGCTGGGTTTCACGGTAAGTTTTTGGTTTTTCCCCAACCATTGCAATAAAACCTCTGTCACCGAAGTTCTTAACCGAATCAGTAAATAAAGCAGGAAAAGTTAAATCGACAGTTTCCTTCATTCCGGAAGTAATAACAGCCGGCAAAGGTAAGATTTATTCCTTTAAAACATGTATTTTTATACCTTAACATAAAATTAGTGACTATGAAGATCAAAATGTACCAGGTTGACGCGTTTACAGAGAAGTTGTTTGGCGGCAATCCTGCCGCAGTATGTATATTATCGGAACCCTTGAGTGACGATCTGATGCAAAAAATTGCCGCGGAGAACAATCTTGCAGAAACGGCATTTGTGATCAAGACGAACGACTCTTATAGGATCCGATGGTGCACTCCAAAAGTTGAGGTTGACTTATGTGGACATGCAACATTGGCCAGTGCCCATGTCCTTTTTAACCATCTGAATCATCCGGAGAAAACAATACGGTTCGCCTCCCGGAGTGGAGTCCTCGAAGTAAGAAAGGAGGACCATATGCTGGTCCTGAATTTCCCTGCGGACATCATTCAGAGAAGCTGTCTGCCTAATAGTATCATCGAATCTATGGGTATGGCTCCCGTTGAAATTCATAAAGGAAAGACGGATTTCCTGCTGGTGTACGAAAATCAGAGTCAGATTGAGATGCTTGATCCTGATTTCGCCAGACTTTCTAAATCCACAGTCAGGGGTATAATCGCCACTGCAAAAGGTAGTGAGATTGATTTCGTTTCGCGGTTTTTCGCTCCTAAAGTCGGCATCAATGAGGATCCAGTAACGGGCTCTGCTCATACCACCCTCATCCCCTATTGGTCTGCAAGGCTTGGGAAGAAAGAAATGACAGCCATTCAGCTATCTGAACGGCGAGGCTATCTGGAATGCAAAGACCTTGGAAACCGCGTTGAGATAGGCGGTAATGCAGTGACATTTATGGTCGGGGAAATTGAAGTTTAAAGTACTATAACTTATTTCTTTCCCTCCTTTGTCATGATCTCAAATCTGATGGTTAGAGATTCACCATCCTCGTCAACAAGGGTAAGGCGATGAAAGCCTTTTTGAGGCGATAAAGCCATTTGATGGATTTGTATTGTCGTTCCTATGAATTGATCGTCCAGGTGCCAATAAATCATGTGCTGTGGTTGCCGCTGGGCAACTTTAAAGACCGCACATCCCGGTTTGCCGTCAATGTCCACAGGTATGTAGATCCTGCTATCGGGATGAGGATAAATCATATCCATATCGTGTGACTCCGAAGGACCACATCCTGGTTTAAAGGGCGGGAGAACTTTATAAAATGGATTTTTATTCCGGTAGTACCATTCCTGAACAGGTGGCAGGACAAACCAGGATTTATGAACCATTTCAGAGGGAGAGACACAATTTGAGGTTACCTGCCATGTTTCCGTCTTGTCTAAGTGAACAATCTGATGAAAAGGACACGGAGGAGTAAGAAGCCCTTTCTTCTGGACCCATATTGTATCTGTTTTTTCACAGATAGAAGCGGCTCTGAATCCGCTCTGATGACAAATACTTACCCGTTTCATGTCATTATACGGCATCTTAAACCAGGTAGTATATGGCAACGCCTTGAATATATCGAATAGGATAGGAGCTGCTGTTCCTATTCCGGTCAAACCCGGACGCCCTTCTCCTGAGGCATTGCCCACCCAAACTGCCACGACATATCCCGGCGTCACACCGATAGACCATGCATCTCTGTTTCCAAAACTAGTCCCCGTTTTCCATGCAATCTTTGAGGAAGAAGAAAACTGCTGCCATTCCTGTTCTTCATCAGGTCTGGCCACCTCGACCATTGCTGTGAATGCCAGGAAAATTGAGGCTGCATCGAATACCTGACTGTTTGATATTGGCACTGGTTTAATTGATTCCTCTTTTTTATAGTATTGAGGGGGATGAAAATCATCCCTGTCATATAAACCAGTCTCATTGTAACGATTCAGGGTTCTTGCCATCGAGGCATAGATGCCTGCAAGGTCCCATAATTTTGCCTCAGCGCCACCGAGGATCAATGACAGGCCGTAATGATCGGCAGGCTTTGTGAGTGTGGTCATTCCAATCTTCCTCAATAAAGAACAGAATTGGTCATACCCGTAAGTTTGTAACATCTTGACTGCAGGTATGTTCAACGACCTGGAAAGTGCCCGCTGAGCAGGAACTGCTCCATCGTATTTAAGATTATAATTCTCAGGTATAAATCCCCCTATCTGCATGGGTATATCCGGAATCAATGTGCTGGGTAAAATAAGGCCATCATTCAGCATAGCAGTATAGAGAAATGGCTTAAGGATGCTTCCTGTACTTCTGGGAGAATTAATGACATCTACGTCATTCCCATTTTCATCCTCATTCTCACTTGGTATATTCCCGGCATAAGCCAGAACATTACCTGATCTTACTTCAAGAATAAGTGCAGCTGCATTTTTTATTTCATCTGCTTTTAATTCCTGGTAGTGCCGCATAAGAATTTCATTGACCTTCTCCTGTAATCTTATATTCAAAGTTGAAATAATCCTGTTTCCGGGATGTCCTTCCTTAATTGCTCTTTCGAGTAAGTGCGGAGCTAGTTGCGGCAGGGGAAATGGTCTCTGCGGTAACATCTCAGATTTGGCCAGCTCGCAGGTATTCTGATCTATTACACCGGAATGGTACAAATGCTCTAGTAAACGGTCTCTTTTGAACTGAAGTCTGGATTGGTTCTTACCCGGATAAATGAGTGCCGGACTATTGGGCAGAACTGCTAGTGTAGCCGCTTCAGCCCAGCTAAGGTTTTCGGGAAAGACTCCGAAGTAACGCCAGGCTGCCGCATCAAGCCCTATAATATTGCCCCCGAAAGGAGCATGTGAAGAATAAAGCGCCAGTATCTCACTTTTACTATATCTTAGCTCAAGCCAGATAGCTTGGGTCATCTCGCTAAGCTTCTCCCAGATTGTTCGCCGTGCATTTTTTCTGGCCAGGCGTATTACCTGCATGCTTAGCGTACTTCCACCACTGACGATCCTCCCCTTTCTTAAATTCTGAACTATAGCCCGGATAATAGAACCAGGATTGAAACCAGGATGATAATAGAAATATCGGTCCTCATAAATTATAACAGCTTTTTTGAATTTTTCCGGAACTTCTTTACGCTCAGGAAATCGCCACTGCTGATCCGCGGCAATCTTTGCTCCCAGAAGGTTCCCGCCACAATCAAGTAAAACTGTTGAAGAAGGCTCATGAAAAATTCTCCGGGATGGATAATAGATGATTACCAGCAATATAAGCACAAGTGGGAATCCCCACTTGTGCTTCAGTAAGAATTTCTTTGACTTTCGCCAAAATGAACTCCAGGAAATGACACCGGCTTCTTTTATTATTTTCCTGAAGGATTTACTTCTACCCATTTACCTGGAATTCTGGCATTTATTGTATTATCATACATGGCACTGCAATAAATTGAAGGCAGATAAAACCGTCCAAGGTATGTTGAGTTAAGCATAATCCTGAATGTTTTTGAGTGATTCGGCTCAAGATCAAAATAGGTATTTACCCGGTCATCCCGTACATCCTGATAAGTGAATGAAGAAGCCTGTGTCCCAGTCTGGGCAACTTCACTCATCCGTGAATTGATAATTTCCCAGCCTGATGGAAATATCTGCGTAATTACCAATTGGTTATACGTTCCACGTATTCCGGTATTGGAAACGGTGACCTCTGCAATAAAATTAATACCCTGCGGCAGGGTCGCCGGATCGACCTTTTTACCGTCAGTCGTAAAATATGCTGCTGAAAGGGTAAGTCCGTTCTGTGAGGATGTCATATCACCTTGTGCCGGAATACCTTGTAAAATAATCCGGGCAAATAGGATATTTTTCCCATTATTCTTTATTTGGAATGCACCTTTACTGAATGATTTATTCAAACCCATGTCAGCAGTGACTATAACCTTCTTCGTCTCTATTTTAGTTTCACCTCCCCCGTTCAGCTTGTATACGGCAGAGATTCCGGACCCGTTCGTTGTACACAGGAACCGGCTTACAGCAATGAGGCAGTAAGCAGTAGTCTGTGTGCTCATCCATTCATCCTTGCTCATGTCTTCAGAAATCATCTTAAAAAGATCAGCAGATTTTTGTTTCATGTCCATCAGGCAAAGAGTTTCAACTATCATAGCCTCATCACGGATATCCGAACCATACGACCAGCTAAGTTCCCGATAGGGTCTGATGATCATTGAAGTCGCTGCAATAAGCTTTCTGGCCTCTTCAGGCTTACCGGCAATCTGGTATGCAGCGGCAAGACGCCATTTGGCCTGGATGGATAAATTTCTACTCTCAAGCAGTTTATTCATGGCTCCCAGTTCGGGAGATCTCGCCAGGGCAAGCGTATAAAGTCTGTAAGCCTGTATTAGGTCATCATTTTCATACGAAGCATTATAAGTCCAGGAAATAGCCTTTTGTTTTTGAAAATTTTTCCATGATTGCAGGAATCCAACAGGCAATGAGTACCCTTTTTGCTCAGCCTCAAGGATAAAATGGCCTGCATAACAGGTTCCCCAGTCATCTGCATAGGTTCCACCGGGCCAGTAAGTAAGTCCACCATTGGGTAATTGAAATAATTTCAGCCTGCTGATCCCTGCCCTGATGTTATTTTCAATCTCTTTTTGTCTTGCCGGTGTAAGATCCATCAGGTCGGCAAGGAATAGCTGTGGGAATACCGATGAAGTGGTTTGTTCAATGCATCCGTATGGGTATTCAATCAGATAATCCAGTCTTTTTTCAAGGTTCATTGGCGGAACTGATGTGATTTCAATCTTTCCCCTGTTAGTACCTGCAATACCCACAGCTTGAAAATTTATCTCCCAGCTCTTTCCAGGCTCAAGAATAGCCTCTTTTAAATCAGTAACCATAGGATTAGGACTCCTGACGTCAATCTCTATCTCATCCGATGCGGTTTCTTTCCCGCTGTTTGCAAGGATCTTGACTTTCCCAATCCCAATGGCATCTTTTACCTTCAATTCAAACATAACGACGTCATCACCTGGTTGATTAAAAGTCAGAGTTTGAACACTTTTGCCTGAAACAATGAAGGATGCATTCGTCTGAATTTGCACGGAAACATTTTTTATTGATTTATCCATTGCAAATACCGTCACAGGTAGTTTTACGGTCTCTTCCGGTCCGACAACCCTCGGTAATGTTCCCAAAACCATCAGCGGTTTCTTCACTGCTACAGACTTTTCAGTGCTGCCAAAAGCGCCATTATTGCCTGCTACCACCATCACCCTGACCGAACCAACATATTTCGGCATCATGAATGAATGTGTCCTCGACTGTCCTTTTTTCAACTCAAAAGGACCAAAGAATCTGACCACTGGTCTAAAACGGTTAGCTTTAAGACCACCCCTGTTTATCTTGTCCTGATCCCCGCCAATGCTGAGAATCCTTTCAAGATCACCGCTGTACGCCCCCATGACCAGGTCGAACAGGTCCCAGGTCTTTATTCCAAGAGCCTCCTTGGCATAAAAAACATTCCAGGGATCCGGAGTCTTAAACCGCGTCAGATCAAGGAGACCTTCATCAACAACGGCCAGAGTATATGTCATCGGCCTTCCGTTTGCCTCACTGATGATAATACTTGCCGTTTTATCCGGAGTTAACTCATTTTTCATATTGATCTTTGGATTCAGATGAGAGTTTGGATCCTCAACCAGAATGGGAATGACACCATAAAGACGTATGGGAAGATCATTTTTGGTTTGCGCATGAGGCTGGAGAAGCGTCACCGATGCATAACTATTCGGAGCCATGTCCTCCGTGACTTTAAAAGAAAACTCCGTCGAGCCTTTCTCTGAATCTACCCAAAATGATTTGATAATACTGGAACTCTTTTCAATCGATATTAAAATCTTTCCCCCTTCTGAAGAAGGAATCGTAAGTTTAACATTCTCACCTATCTTGTATTTTGGCTTATCTGCTGTAAAAGTCAGCATTTCTGCAGCCTGCTTTTCACCTCCGCCTGCACGGCTGTATCCGTATGAATCGAAATAAACCAGACGCCCCGTAACATGTCCTGATCGCTGATCTGTAACTCTGATAAGGTACCTGCCCCAGTCATCATCCTGTATTATCAACGGCAATTTTGCTTTCCCATTATGAACCGCAAGTGTCATTGAATCAGCAAGCTGATGATATGATGTGGATACAAAATCTGCTGAAGCTGCAGATTCGGAGTTATCCCACCACCATCTCCATTCCAGTTTATAGACCTCGACTTTAAACCTGTTTGAAAGAACCGGATTACCCTCTGCATCTAAGTTGAGCAACCCGATTTCATAATCCCTTCCTGTGTATAACATCTTGTTATTGTCCTGAACTTCCGGGACTTGAATGCCTGCATAGGACTGAAACGGATAATAAGGGATCGTAAACTGGTCAACACTGAAATCACCACCCTCTTCAAAGACATTGGTCTCAAAGTTGGCATTCAGAACCCCGGGTGCAGCTTTTGTCATTTTGATATCCGGATAAAATGAGACATTGCCGTTGTCATCAAGCTTCCCTTCGAAGATATTCTGGTTTTCTGAGGAGAAATTTGAGACCGGATCGTCAAAACAATATCCCGGATAATTTTTAAAAGTCGTCCTTGCTTTTGTTAGTGAAAGCTTTATGGTTGCCTTAAGTTTCCTGGCCAGAGCCCCTGTCAGCCATTTGGCAGAAAGCATAGCATTTTTATGCTGTCCTTTAACCAGACGATCCGCACCAAAAGTGAAATTTATCTTTAACCGGTTCGGCTTTACTGTCTCAATTTTAATCGTCTTTTCGAATTCAACACTGCCAACTTTGACTTTAGCCAACCAGTTACCTGTAGGAGCATCGGCATCAGTCGCAGTCTGGAAATTGTAAAATCCATTGAGTGATGATGCTTTTGTGATCCGGGTTATGGTCTGTCCGGCGGGATTATGCAGTGTAAAAGTGACGGGATGATTCTCCGGAAGACTATGAGTTCGGTCTTCCAGGACAAACATAAGATAAAGGGAATCTCCCGGCCTCCATACTCCTCTGTCTCCATAAATAAATCCCTTCAACCCTTCCTGTACCTCAGTTCCGCCGACATCAAACATGCTAAGGGACAAAGAACTTCCCTCTGCAAGTTTCAGGTAACCAGTCTGTTTGTTTTTCTTGGCAACGACGACAAAGGGTTTTCGTTTTAATTGAATGATTCCCCTCCCGTCCCCGTCACTGGTCACTGAACCAAGGAGTTGCTGCTGATAATCATAAACCTGGATATTGATACCGGAAAGCGGGCGGGCAGTAATGATATTTGTCACAAATACCGTGAGATTTTTATCAGCACCGGTCTTTGCAATCAGACCCAGATCGGAGGCAAGGACATTCCGGGACACTGATTTCCCGCTGTAGTATGAAGAACTGCATGGGTCATCGCGTTTATTCCAGTCATAATCGTAATATCCTTCGTTATCATAAGAATCATCATCGTAGCTTCCATAGTAAGACCATTCTTTGAAATCTTCTTTGGTCAGGTCTCCCCAGGTGGTAAGCTCTGTCTCAGATTTCCGTGTACTTTTTTCCTCACAGGGATAGGTTGAATAATCTTTTTTAAAGCTCAGTTTAACTGAATACATTGCTCCCGGTTCTGTCCTGATCAAAGTCGACAAGTCAATCGAGAACCTGTTCCATTTCCCGTAATCAACAATATGGGTCAGGGGAATTGTTTTTTTCAGGACAAGACGCCCTACCCTTGCAAGTTCAGATTGTCCGTTCATGTCATTCACCTGCAGGAATTGAAGAATATTATCCTCATAAATCCTGATAACCTTGACATCAACAGCTTTCAGGTTCACAGCTTCAAAGGGAAGCATAAGTCCGTTGGAAGAAGGCATGATTACCCCGTTTCCGACAAACCTCACATTGGGTAAAATATTCTCAAATGTTACTTTTTCCCGAACGGCTGTCCCCAGGTCTTTCCCTTGTATATTTTTCAGTGAAGGCTCAATAATTAGTTCCGAAGCTCCCATCGGAAGCTGAGCCGGAAATATCCTGATCTCATTATCCTCAACACTATACCGCACATCAAGATGTTTCCCAAACTGTATGAGTCCTGCCAGGTTCTGGTCCTCAAGCAAAGGATCAGAGAAACGGATTGACAGGTACTGCTCTTTTGACTGGATAACGCTAGCTCCGATGTATTTAAAAACACCCAGGGGAAGGATTTCTATATTCAATTCTCCTTGGTCCTTTGCATCGATTGGTCTTCCATTCCATTCAAGTCTTACGTTTGATTTTTCATGCCCCCTTTTCACCGAATCGACCTGGAAGATGAATTCCTGTTTATTTTCACTCAATGACCATGTTATGGGCAGGTTGGTCCCATCCTGGCTCGCCGTCAGGACTTTCTCAACTTGTTTACTGTCAGCAAAGTCTGCCGTTAACAGGGTACCGTAAAGCTTTTCCTTGGTCAGATCAGTGTTCTTATAAGCTTTGTGATTGATAACCCTGACTTCGAATTCCTGCTGAAGGGTCTGAAACTGAAACTCAAATACACCTAAAGGGTCCGGAACTTTCAGCAGCTTTGACAGATAGAACTTTGCATTGTAAAATTCTTTCGACGGTAAAGGTTCGTCCGGACGGAATTCCAGGGTCCTGCTGTCTATCCAGTAAAGCTTTCCCTTCACAGAAGGTGAGAAATCAATTAATTTTTCTTCAACAGGCTGGTTAAATAACACCGAATCAACAAATTCGGTCGTCAACCGTATCTTGATCGAAGCATGGGTCGAGATCACACCTGATGTAAAAGCCTCAATATATTGTCGGAAGGCAGGATTTACGGCATGAGGGACATTTTTTTTGCACGATGGCATGAGGATCACTGTCAGGATCAACAGGATAGAGAGTCTGAGATGTTTCATGGTAAAAAATATTTTTACTGTACAAACTTCTTTACTCTGCGCATTACTTTCAAAGGGGTTTCAACGATCACCATATTATAAAGCCAGGAGGGAACATTTCCCGCAGGATCGACAAACCCTTCAAGGGTTAGTCTTACCACACCATTTCCCATTGGCTGGATCGTCCACTTTTGCCAGTATTTTTTAATGCGGATCAGGTCAGGCTTTTCCGGTATCATATTGTCAAGAGGTGTGGCGGTGATCGTTCTCTTACCGGTTAAAGGATCAATACTTACATTGGCCTCTACACATAGATCCCGGTCAGTAAAAGGCCATGGAACATGATATATAAGATAGTATTGGAAGTATTTATCCTTCTCAAACGAAAGCACCTTGATCTCCCTGAGATTTTCATCCCACCAGTCGTGATTCTTAACATTCCCGACAAGGTCACAAACTTTCTCCATTGTCGATTTTACATCCATTACCCCCTTGAATGATTTTAAAGAGCTACCTCCTTCTTTACGCGTATAAAGATTAATGCCGTCTTGTGACTTCACGAATGTCCACGACTGGGCAGGCAGATCTGTTACGAGAATAGAAAAATAAATACAAAATACCAGTCCCAAACTTAACTTATAATCCTTCAACACACTGAAATTTTCCACAAAGTAACTAGTTTCTTTTTAAATTATAATGTTAAATCTTATATTTTGAACTTTTATAAACCATCAGCAAATATTTTGTATCTTTCAGATCATACTAATTTTTTTTCTGATTGGATTGCATCCGGCAATAATTCCTCTGAACACCACGTTTGTAAATTGCATTAAAGTAATCAAAGATTTGTGTGAATGTTTACAGACTGATTTAAACTATTGAAGTTACCCTTTACAAATAATCAAATTCGGAAATGCAGGAACATCAGGCTCCGGGGAAAACGGATCTTTCTGATCCTGTTGGTTTTATTTGCCATTCCTTCCTTCTCCTTCTCTCAGTCATTACAGTCATTGATAATTACAGCACAGAATTATCTCAGGAAGGGACAATTTGTGGATGCCCTCGAACATTTGAATTTCTCCATCCAGAAAGAACCCGCTTCACAAGAACTTTATTTCCTGAGAGGTTATGCAAAACTGAATCTGGAAGATTATATCGGGGCTGAGGAAGATTATAATGAGTCAATCCATTTGTCCCCTTTCCAGGCTGAGGTTTTTGTAGACCGCGCCATCGTAAGATCTGAACGCGAAAATTATGCCGGAGCAATCGAAGATCTGGCTGATGCCCAAAAACTTGATAGCACTAATGTTGACATCTATTTCAATCGAGCAAGAATCAAACTCATCCTGAAAAAATATTACGCCAGCTTAAGTGATTGCAATACTGCTATCCGGCTGGGTTACCCCAATGAAAGTATCTACATCCTGAAGGGAAGTACAGAATGGGGATTAAAACGATTCGATAACGCTATTGCCGACCTCAAAAAAGCAATTGAGATCAATCCTTCCAATGCCTATTCTTATGTCCAAATAGGTTCGATCTGGCTGGACCAGAATCGCATTGATTCTTCTATAATCTATTTTAACAAAGCCCTTCACATTGATACAAACAATGTTTATGCACTGTTCAACCGTGCGCTGGCTCGGGTGAAGATTCCGGATTTCAAAGGTGCCCTGGGAGACCTGGATACAGTAATCAGGCTTTCTCCCTATAATTCTTATGCCTATTTCAACCGTGCAATCATTTATATCGACAGAAATGACAAGGCCAGTGCCATCAGGGATTTTACCAATGTTATACGCCTGAACCCAAATCACATCGTTAGCTATTACTACCGGGGTATGCTGGAAGCAGATCTTAAAGAGTACAGGACTGCCCTTGAAGACATGGATAAAACGATAGAACTGTCTCCGGAATATACCGATGCCTATTATGAAAGATTTAAAGTAAAAAGTGAGCTGAAGGATATGAGAGGAGCCCGGGAAGATTATGAAAAGGCAATGGAATTAGGTAAAAAGAGTCACTATAATCCGGACAGCCTGACAAAAGAAAAGAAGGATTATCTGCAAAGCCTTGAGAAACTTAGCGGTGATTTTGAGCAAATGAACTCGATGACCGGGAAGTTCCAGGATCAACCGGTCTCTATACAGCTTATGACTTTATTTAACTTCTACTTCGATAAAGCTCCATTTTCTCTTCAACGTTTTTATGACACCTGGTCTAAAAAACATTATCACACAAATATTCAAGGGTTTACAACTCATAATGAACTATTTGTAGACTCGGTTTGCAGAAAAGGGATCATCCGTGAAACCCACCTTATCGATTCCCTTCCCGGCCAATCAGATCATTACCTCAGAAGGGCAACTTATTATGCCGCATTAAGCCTGTATAACCAGGCTTTCAGGGATCTCGATACAGCCAAAAGCCTGGATAGCAACAATGTTTTAACCTATTTTGTCAGGGGAAATACCCGTTATGGCCTGATCAGGCTCATGCATTCCCTTGATACAACCCAGAATATGCTCACAATAAACAAGGGTACTGAACCGGCGGAAAACAAAGCCCCGGGTTATGATATCCGTTACGATTCCGTCATTGCAGATTACACCAAAGCCATTAGTCTTGATACCGGTTTTGCATTTGCCTGGTACAACAGGGGGATCGTTTTCAGCCGGAAGGGCGACTTCCGGAAAGCTATGGACGACTTCTCCAATGCAATTGAGCATCTGACGAATTTTGCAGAGGCTTATTATAACCGTGGGCTGGTCAGCGTTTTACTGAAGGAGAACCTGACAGGTTGTGAAGACCTTAGCCATGCTGGTGAGCTCGGAATTCTGGATGCTTACCGCGTGATTAAACGAACGTGCTACAAATAAATTACATTTGCAGACTTATCTAAACAGGATTACCATGGATAATAAAGGACTCCTATGTTTACTGACGGTTATCCTTTGTTCATTATGTAGCTTTAACCCTGATTTCGGGCAACCCAATGTAACCGATAATCAAAAAAGTACTCCCACTCCGGTAAACAGGCAAACAGGATTTTATAATGTGACAACATTCATCCCGGTAAGCTTTAACGGTCAGTTTCTCAGCGGAATACAAACTATTTGCGGATACAGGATCAACAGTCACCTTGCTGTCGGTGGCGGTATTGGGTACGAACATTTTACCTCTCTCCTGACCTATGAGAATTTTAAAGCAGATATGAGCCTCCTGCCTGTATTTGCTGATATCAGGTATACTTTCTTCGATCAAAGATTTTCTCCGGTAATTGCTGTTGACGGCGGATATAAGTTTATGTTGAAAAAAGCCGTTACACAGAACCGCATCGATACTACCCTGGGAAACATCGATGGAATCCCCTCAAGAACTGATTATCTGGATAATAATGTTTTCAGCCAGGGAGGCTTCTTCTTTACGGCAGAAGGCGGCGTGAAAGCCAGGGTCTCAAAAAAGCTTGCTCTTTTTCTTTCCGTCGATTATTCCCTGTGGCAGGTGAGTGGAGATTATAACCTGACTTCCCAAACGGATATTCTGGGATCAGATGGCTGGGTTTTGTCAAACCCGGTCACAACTACTGAAAATTCAATTGCTTACGTTCATATTTTCTTTATCAGGCTTGGGATTGCTTTCTGAGTTCTCTATTTTAATCTTCTGTAAACCATCCCTTCTAATAGCCAAAAGGGTAATATGGATGCTATTCTAAGTTGCAAGCTGTTGTGTATCTTATAGATACGCCTTGTTTTCTTTGTGTTGGCGATCTTTACGATCCATCTCGCAACGACCTCAGGCTCAATGGTCTTTCCTATTTCTTTGGATGCAGTGGATAAAAATTTGCCAAAAGGAGCTTTTAGTGAAGAATCTGGATCCGGTCGCTCAATATTCCTGACATAATCCAGGAAAGGTGTGTTGATAGCCCCTGGCCGTACAAGGACGACATCGATTCCTAAGAACCTGAGTTCCTGCCTGATAGTCCGGCTGTAACTTTCAAGAGCTTGTTTTGAAATAGGGTAGTTCATAAATGGAACATTGATCTTGACGGCTTCACTGCTGATATTGATGATCCGACCTCCAGGTTTTTTAATGAGAGGCAGAAAATTCTGATTTACCCTGTAACATCCGAATAAATTGACCTCAAGGATCTTTTTAAATTGGGATACCGGCGTTTCAGATAACGGGAAGTAACGGTCAATCCCGGCATTGTTTATGATCAGATCAAGCTGCGTCTTGTCTTTCAATAACTTACCGGCAACAGAACTGACGGATTCATCTGAGCTCACATCCATTGTAATTGAAGTAATCATCTCATCCTGAATTCCTTCTGATATAATCTTGGGCTCAATGTCAGTAGCGATCACTTTCCACCCGTTTACCCTGAATTCCCTCGTGAGTGCCTTTCCCAGGCCACCCAATGCGCCGGTGATTAAAACAGTTCTTGAAATCATTAATATTTTTTCGATAAAGTTACAGTTTTAATAAAACTACAAGGCGGCTTTTATTTGAAAAATCAGATATTTCAGGTCTCAGATATGATAAAACTCTACCTTTGAATGGCCGGAAAACATGAAGATTTTAAAAAGGTCCGGATTCTTTTATCATGCTGTAATAGAAACTTTTAATGAGCACAGCGCTTTTTACTTTATCTCTTTCCCTGTTTGATAGTCTTTCTACAACGCAGCAAATCATCATCTTTATTCTGTTACTAACGACCCTTAAACCTTTGCGGAACAGCATGTCTTATCTGGTTGGATTGAGTGGGGCCTATATTGTCTGCGGAATTGTTGGCTATCTTCTTATTGATCAATTACATGTATTCCTTGGCAAATACTTTCCTTCAACGGCAAACATGTCCAACACCCATTATTACGAATTTGAGTTTGCAACAGGGCTCATTATGACTATCTTCGGATTTTGGTACTATCGTAAAAAGAGACATGCTCCTCCGAGCCGGACTCAGAACATGCTGGTTGCCAGGCTTAAATCAATGAATCCCTTAGCTGCATTCCTGATCGGAGTCTTTATTTCTGTTTCTTCTTTCCCGGTTTCTATTCCTTATATTATTGCTCTCGGAAAATACGCCTCGCTTCATATGAGTACCACCGCAGCCATCGGAAATATCCTGCTTTATAATTTCGGCTATGCCCTGCCTATGATCATCGCCTTTATCATCTACTTATTTGCCCGTAAAAGGACTGAGGATCTGAATGATACACTTCATGAGAAAACCCGAATCCTCAATGTTCAGCTCACAACCTGGGCCCTGGTTATTGTCGGGATCTTTTCCATGATCGATGCTGGCTTTTACTTCACCATCGGACAAGCACTGGTAAAGGGGAGATATTTTTAAGGGAGTTCTGAAATCTGAGAAGTCTTTGCTGAGCGGAATTATAAATTCCGCTCAACACTGCAATATAGATATTCGCATTACGCGTCACTTCTTACCCCGCCTCATGAAATTTACGTATAGAAAATCGAGGAATGTCTTGACATATGGCATTTGACAGTTGACAGTTGAGACTTGAATTTTGGCACTTGACACATGACACATGGCACTTGTCCTTGCAGCGGGAAAAAGAGTTTTCTTTCGTTCTTTCTTTTGCTCACAAAAGAAAGAACAGTAACACCACAAAACTTCAAGAAAGTTAAATATTTAGTAGCACAACTCACTAAAGTGACAGGTCAAGAAATGTGACTAAGCCAAGGGTCCCGATACCGATCGGGATGCGGTTATGAGGCCCGTCCTGAGGACAAAGGAAAGAGATAGCACGAAAAAAAGACCAAGCAGTAGAAATTACATTAACGCCCAAATCTTTCAGAACGACAAATATTTAGTAGCACAACCCTTCACAGTGACAGCTCGCAATCCGACAAATCGTAACGCATTACCCCCCGCCTCATTATCTATTTGTTAACCAATCATATACTATCGTCCTTTCGTCGGTCATTCGCCCTGAGTTCGACCAGGGTTCGCCCAGGGTTCGACCACCCTATACCCATCCATAGCCCAACCCAAAATCAACTTTTTGGACCCATTCCCAACAAAAATGAAAGCTAAACAGCTGATTTTAAACAAAAATAAACTGCGTAGACATACCGGTCCCCAGTCTGATTTAAGAAACTTAAAGAAAATGTCGGATTTTAATCGGAAATGATCCTTAACCCTTAAAACTTAACCCTTAAAACTACCCCCCTAAAAATGGCACCCCGTCAATTACTAAAGTCTCAACTTTCTTACTTGGTTCCTCATTCCTCAACCTTGTCGCCGGTATTTCCTTCTCATTCTCCCAGGTCGAAAGGTTCACTCCCCGCCTCCTGAGTTCCTCGTACCCGCTGGTATCAATTCCCTTTATCTTTTTTGCCCTGTGCCTCAACATGTAATCCCTGATGGCAAGGTTCCATGCATTCTGTAAGCCCTTAACCCTCAGTTCATACTTACACCGCAACGTTGGATCTATGATTACCCTCTTTGCATAAATAGTTGCATCACCGAAAGTTACATTGTTTGCAACCTGCTTCTCACTCCTCTTTCGCCCCTTCGTGTAAACCGGGTACCTCGAAGAAACAGTCCTGCCACGGATAACCCTGTAGATTTTATCTTCAAACCTACCGTGAGTATTTAGAAAAATAATATCAGTAACAAAAGCCATTTTGTAAGGGTCCAGGTTTAGCAGACAAAGATAAACACGAAAACCTTTAATTCCAAAAATATTTCCGATTATTTTAAGACCCTTACATTTTATAAAAAACGTCAGTTTCTATAAGCTTTTAACATAACATCTGTAAAAATCCGGACACCTCCTCAAATTATTTTTATATATAATTCCAAAATTCGGACATTTTCATTCCACCCTTTTGAGTCATTTGCATATTTTTTCGAATAAATCTTATTTTGATGTGCCAGACTCCCCCCTCCCTCTTGGGGGAGGGGTTTAGGGGGTGGGGTCATTGGCTAAGATGTTGAGGTGCCTGGGTTAATTCCCCGTCGTTTGCAACGAATGAAAATAAATTTCCCGATTTGATACCTCGCTGCTTGCGGCTGGGTAATTCATTCCAAATATTTAGTAAATTTGTATATTCATCCTCAAACACTATAACCATGCGCTGGATTTGCTTGTTATTAATAACTCTGTTCCTGTCGGGCGGACTTATTGCTCAGAATCAGAAAATGACCAAAGAAGCTAAAAAAGAAGCTTCACAGAAAAAGAAAGCAGAGAAGGAAGCAAAGATTGAGCAACAATTCAAAGCAACCGATACCCTTCTGACTTCAAGAAGGTTTGTCCTTGAAGCCCAGTTCCTTAGGAACAACAGAGGTATGAGAGTTGATGTTATCTCGACACTGAACTTTATCTCTATCGATTCTCTCCTGGGAGTAATCCAGGTTGGAAATCCGCAACGGGTTGGCTATAATGGTGTTGGAGGAGTAACAGTCCAGGGCAGGGTAATCAATTGGAAACTTGAAAAAGATACAAAAAGGAAAAGTTTCTTTCTCGTCATGACCATCCAGGCCAACATCGATATTTATGACATCAGCATAACGATCGATTATAGCGGCTATGCCTCCGCAACCCTGAATGGAGTCAATACCGGGAAGCTGATATTTGAAGGTAACATCGTTCCCAGGGAGAACTCTTCAGTTTTTAAAGGTCAATCGCGATAATTATAAACTCTCCTCCACTGACTAAAGCTTTATTTGATGAAACAAATCTACCTCCCATTCTTTTTACTCTTTTTGACAATTACAGGTTTCTCCCAATCAGATTTCCGGAAAGGATATGTCATCCTTAATTCCGGTGATACTATAAACGGATTCCTGGAATACCGCGGAAATAAAAGTAATGCCAGGAAATGCGTGTTTGAAAAGAACTTTCAGGATCCTGCTACCCGAAAAGAATATACCCCTGAGGATCTGCAAGCCTATCGTTTTTTTGACAGTAAATATTATATCTCCAGAAAAGTTAAAATTGGTGAATCTGAGAAGTTGCTGTTCCTTGAATATCTGATCAAAGGGAAAGTTGATATTTTTTATTACAGGGATGAATTAGGGGAGCATTACTTGGCGCAGAAAGATGGCGGTAGGCTTGTCCCGCTTACAGATGAAGAAAGAATGATCAATGTACTCAATACAGAAGGGCAGGGATATTATGATAAGCATTATCTTGAGGAGTCAAAGAAATACATTGGAGTTCTGAAATATTTATTCCAGGAAAGTCCTACGATTAGTAAGTCTGCCGAAAATACATCTTTAACCCATAAATCTCTCATCAAAATAACCAAAGACTATCATAATGCAGTCTGTAAAGACGAAGCATGTATTATTTATGAGAAAAAAGAGCCAAAGATATTTGTGTATCTCGGACCCGTAATCGGTGCAAATCTTTATTTCCTGAGCAGGGTGTCCAATAATTTTCTTCCTGAAAAATACTATTTCGCGGATAGCAAATGGAAAACATCTTTCAATCCATCCATCGGGGTATCCTTTAGTTTCAATCTGCCCAGTCTTAATGAGAGAATGTATTTGCAAAATGATCTCATGATGACCATGGGAAATTCAAAAACGAAGACTTCCTATGAAGATGAAGGAACAGGTGTAATTTATGATAATGACATTTCTTATACCCGTTATTCAATATGTAACGCGTTAGTCTTTAAATATGAAATACTTTCAGGAAATTTCCGACCGGAAATCATTTTCGGCGGATTTGCCGACCTGTCTTTTAAAACTGATTATTCAAGAACTTTGAATGAGACCATTAACGCTTTATCCCTATCAAGTGGTTCATATAACGATTCACCATTCTATCCTTTAGTTTACGGTTTGACTGTTGGAACAGGCTGTGTTATTTATCTTCATAATAATCAAAAGATATTTATTGATTTGAAATACGCTTCCGGACTGGGAATATATCCAGCCCTGAAT
>Ga0224559_1000600_pt1 | contig 23195 bp, 17 predicted proteins | sample 714S33034metaG_FD_180676 | JGI IMG/M metagenome (GOLD analysis project Ga0224559, IMG submission 180676) | Peat soil microbial communities from Stordalen Mire, Sweden - 717 S3 30-34 | ecosystem: Environmental > Terrestrial > Soil > Wetlands > Peat | place: Sweden: Norrbotten County, Stordalen... | reverse complement strand
CTTACATTCAATAGGATAATTTCCCCTTCATAATGCTTCCATTTAAAGGAATTAAAAAGCATATTACTATCTTTGATTTTCTTTTTATTCTATTGTATCATTAGAAAGGATTTTTTGCAACGGAACCGAAAATGAAGCCAAAAAAAGAGAAGCAGAAATGTAGCTTGAACAAAAATGGGTTGAGAGTCATACTTTGGGTATAATTTCATAGCATAATAGACAAGGATTATGAGCTGATTAGAAGATTTAAAACAACAACTTCATAACTTCATGATTCGTATGTAGATCTATCAGAAAAAATGAAGTGGTCTACATAGACAAAGGATATTTTGGAGCAAAATAAAAAGGTCATGCTGCATCAATTAAAAGAGCATTAAAAGAGTATTCTCAGGGAATTAGTGGTATGATTAAGAAACAAGAGGATCAGTTCAAAAAGAGCTCCAAGATAACTAGTTTATGTAATAATTAAAAAAAGATATTCCCAGCAGAAAAAGTTCTTCCCACTACTATTCAAAGAGTGAATCAAAAAATGTTGTGTAATGCTTTTTGTTATAATCTTTACCAGTTGATAACAGATAATAATAAAATAATAGTTTAAGGATGTCTGAAGCTCGCTTTATAATCAAAAAATAATGAACAAGAAAAGAAAAGGGAGATCAAATACAGAAATTAGAAGGAAAGATTTGGGCAGAGTTCCATAGAAAAAAAATTAGCAATACATCGGAATCAACTTTAATTTAGAAATAGGCAATCTCTAAAATTATTCCTTAGGAGATAAGCTTGCTTAACAGATTGAAGTTTTTCGGTTGTACATCAATCAGCATATAAATTTTACAATGTTAACATCACAAAAAGAGGATCAAAAGTAGCAAGGTTTGTTCGATACAGATTAATGTGATGGCAGCAAGAAAGAAAAATAGCAAATTTAAAAAATTTTTAAAAATAAAGTAAATCTCAAGTGAACATGTAAAAGCAATTACTGTTCTAGGAAAGAAATTATCATATTGATATTACATCTGAATACAGATGGGAGAGATATACGAAGATGAAACAGGATATATAAAGGGAGAAATTCATAAGAGGAAGATTGTTAGGACAGGTACTTTTCGGTTGATGAACGTATAAAAATAATTAGTGGAATAATTATAATTCAGGAAAAGAGGACTTGAAGAGTGTATATGAGGAACAGGATCTTAGGTATTTTTGTTCAAAATTAAGCAAGAGCCTCGAAATTTCAGGATAATACCAAAATGTTTTTAAGAGGAGAATTCTAGTTAAAAGTAATAATATAAACAGTCTCATTAAATTATATAAAGTTTAGCTCAAAAGTCATGATGATAATGGATTAAGTGGATTAAATTACTACTATTTTAATGTAATCATGCCATCAAAAATAAAGAGAAAACAAAATAGGAATGTTGCCCTGACTCTAATAAGTAGAGAGCTTTACGAAAATGAAGCCTTTATGAATATAATGATGCAATGGGATATACTAAATATATTGCAACTGTATATAAAAGTTACGACATGTATCATCCTTCCTATTTAATACCCAAGTAATAATCAAAGGAAAACAGTTAATATATGAGATTTATGGGTGGCATATTTAAACTTAATATAGAATTTAAAAAACGCTGCTTAAATATGTCCGAAATGTTTAAATTCAGTAGAGTGCCAACTTATTAAAGAGGACTAATAAAAAAATTTAGAGAGTTTTGAAGATTATCTCTTAATTCTGCTTAAACGTAATAACAGGTATCTACCCCCTATTTAAAGGGTGGGAAATCAAAGTAACTTATTTATTAGAACAAATTCAGTTGAGGGGATTGATTGCAATCTATAGTACAGGACGCAATGAAATTCAGTGAAAAAGAGAAGGAATATCGAAACAATTCATCTTTAGATGATGAATTTGATGAATTTGGTCAACCGAGAATCATGATTATCGGATGCGGGGGAGCTGGGAATAATACTGTAAACCGGCTCTATAATATAGGAATTGAAGGTGCGGAAACGATTTGTATCAATACAGATAAGCAGCACCTTGATAATGTCAGAGCCGATAAGAAGATTCTGGTGGGAAAAACACTTACCAGGGGATTGGGAGCAGGTGGTTATCCAGAGACTGGGAAGAAAGCTGCTGAACTTGCAAGAGGCACCCTTGAAGAAGTATTAAAGGATGTAGATCTAGTTTTCATCACCGCAGGTCTTGGTGGCGGTACAGGAACAGGGGTTGCTCCTGTGGTTGCCGAAGTGGCAAAAGAACAGGGAGCAATTGTCGTAGGAATGGTATCTAGCCCCTTCAGAGTTGAAAGAGCTCGCATATTCAAGGCCGAAGAAGGCCTTGAAGAGCTTCGCAGGGCAGCTGACACTGTAATTGTACTGGACAACAACAGGCTACTTAACTATGTACCCAACCTTCCTATTGAACAGGCTTTTTCCGTAATGGATCAGCTAATTGCCGAAACAGTAAAAGGAATTACAGAGACAATAACAGTACCTTCTCTAATAAACCTTGACTATGCAGACATCAGGACTATTATGAGCTGTGGTGGGGTTGCAGTAATGCTCGTAGGCGAGTCAAAAAGCCAGGACAAGAGCACTGAAGTAGTGCGAACTGCTCTAAATCACCCCTTGCTTGATGTTGATTACAAGGGTGCAACTGGAAGCCTGATCCATGTAACTGGTGGGTCTGACCTGAGCCTGAAGGAAGCTGAAGAAATTGCTTCCATGCTTACCTATGAACTTTCCCCGAATGCCAATGTTATTTGGGGTGCAAGGATAAGGGAAGGTTATGAAGGCAAAGTGAGGGTAATGGCAATTATGACAGGGGTCCAGTCTGCCCAAATACTAGGGCCGCAAGCAATATCAGGAATCCTGGAATCCAGATCCGAAATTGATCCCATTCAGGGAAGAAGGTTCGGAAAAATGATGCATGCAGGTCAAAAAGGAGATACTTCAGAGACCTTAAGAAAAAAAAATGAGGAATCCATCATTGATTTTATAAATTAATCAAGCTGAAGGCAAAAGTCCGAACCATCAACGCTGAAAATTCGGACTTTTTATCAGATATTTTTTCCCAATCTTTTTCTAACAGATACTCTTTTTAATTAGCGGTTCTATCTGAAAGTATGAAAATTTTGATTCCAACAGGGCGGCTTGCTGAAAATATCGTCCGAAAATCAGTTGGAAAAAAAGCCGATGTTCTAGTAGTAGATATTGACATTGCCGCCTTCATTAACCCTAAGATACTTATTAAAGCATTTCAAGAAGCAAAAATTCCAAAAAATTACGATCTTATTCTCCTTCCAGGGCTTGTAACAGGAGATTTTTCAGAAGCTTCTGAGAAATTGGGATGTAAAATACGACTTGGACCAAAGCAAGCCTATGATCTTGGTTTCGTCTTGCAGTTTGTTGAAAAGATAGAGTTTTCCAAAAAAATTCCAGCCTGTGAGTTCCTTATCGAGATTAGAAAGGAAAAGGCTTTAGAGCTCATAAGACAAACCGAAGAAGAAGCTCATTCACCCCTTACACTGAGGGGAATAAAAATTGGAGGAAGAGCCTGCATGAAAATTATGGCTGAGATTGTGGGGGCAATGGACTTAGATACACACATACTTCAGATAAGAATCGAAGCTTTTATCGCCCGTGGAGCAGATATTATCGACTTAGGAGCCACATTTAATACTCTGCCCTATCAGGTTCGGAAAACCGTATCCATTGTAAAAACCATCACTACAGCCCCAATAAGTATTGATACACTTGACCCCGAGTTGATAACTGAAGGAGTTGAAGCAGGAGCAGACATTGTCCTTAGCTTGAACAGCACAAATATGGGAATTGTAGGCCCTATTGTTGCAAGAACAAGGACTACAGCCGTGATAATCCCTGATGAGGGAAATAGTCTGGAAAGCCTTATCAGAAATATAGAAGCTGCCAATAGGCTTGGAATTAAGAAAATTATAGCTGATCCTGTCCTTGACCCTATGGGTCATAATATAACTGAATCGATTGTTCGTTATTATGAGTTTCACAGGATGTATCCCCAAATCCCTGTATTCTTAGGAGTTGGCAACGTTGTGGAACTTATGGATGTGGATACCATAGGAGTTAATGCTACATTATGTGGAATAGGAGCAGAAGTAGGAGCAAGTATCCTTTTTACCCCCGAATTTAGTAATAAGGCGCAGGGGTCTATCCAGGAACTTAAAAGGGCATCTCAAATGATGCAGCTTTCCAGTATAAGGGGGAGTTCTCCTAAAGATCTTGGGCTTGACTTGCTCTGCATTAAAGAAAAACGCCGCCGTTTTGACTTCTCCCTCCCGGGAGATGCAATCCTAGCCAGAGCTTCTAAAAACTGGCATTTAGACCCTGCAGGTCCTATCCGCATTTGGATAGTACAAAATAGCATAAGTGGAGATGGCGGAGTAATCGTAGCTGAGCATGAAAAAGCCTCAGTAGTAGGAAAAAATGCCAAAGAAGTTATGGATACATTGCTTGAGCTAGAAATTGTCTCCTGTATGGATCATGCAGCGTATCTGGGAAGAGAATTAGAAAAAGCCGAACTTGCCCTGTACTTTAATAGAAGTTATGCTCAAGATGATGTATTCTGAGAGAAATGCAGACAAAAAAAGAGATGTGAGAGAATGAGACTCGAAAATGAAGACAAAGAAGCAATTTTTGAGATAGCCGCAGCGCGCTATTTTACAACACAAAACTGGAAATGGGTAAACCTGAATAAAGATTTTAATAGGATTATCAAAGCTTTTGATGAACTTAACGAACAATATGCATCCTATTCCTATGTGAGTAGGGACTGGTATATAGAGAATATGGGTTCCAGGAACCTTCATATGTGCAATAGCTGGGAAGAACTCAAAAATATGGTTGTATTTCTGAACACTCATGGAAATATTTTTAATTTCCTTGTCAACACAGGAAACGGAAAATCTTTCTGCATCTTAAGCGATTCTAGAGAATTGAACGAAATTCAGGCAAACGCAATCAAAGAAGGTCAGAAACTCGGATACAATGCTTTTGTGTTCTTAGCCACGATTCCGGAAGAAATTGATTTCCAATTACTTCAGGTTAGGGGAGTTAAATAAAATATCTAACCTGTTTCAGCTTTCTTTTGAATTAATGCTATTGAGGTGGAGAGTCCTTTATTGAAAGGTTATTTGTAAACTGCATTTTTGTATTGGCTCCTTGCTAGAGTTCTTCCTCAATATTCGTTTGATTTTATTTTCAAGATGCAATAAATAAATGCCATTTTTCTGTCTTTTTGTTCCGCACTTTGTGAGGGCAGTTAGAGAAGATCTTCCTTATGCATGCAAACACAAATATTGTTACATTGGAAATTTGATTATGAAAACATTATAACACTTAATGACAGACGAACCTTGGAAGAATTATCCATTTAAACAGATAGACCATCTATTAGATTCCCTTTTGAGGCTGATCTTGTCTTCTCTGGCTAGCCACCCAATAGCCATTAAAGCCATCTGGGAATCGAAACCATTCATATTCAAGTGATTCTTTATCTGGTTCAAACTACATTCCCCTTCTTCCAACCTGTGGTACAGCACTCCTGCGGCTTCCCCTACTTTCATGTTCATGTACTCTGCCATTCTTATCACCGATATTATTATCTAAATCTTACTTTTTTTGAAATATGATATCGTTTTTGGAATTGTAATTGAATGGGGAAAAAATATATAGATATGTAAAATCAAAAAATTAATTATAAACTCTAGAAATTGATTTGGAAATCTACCTTGAAACATATTACTGAATTTCTTACAATAAATAAAAACCTCTTTCCTATAGTAGATGAACTGAGAACTATTTACCATCTTCTCTTAGGTTTATCGTAAAATGTGGATTTCTTTTCAAATTCTATACAATTTGTATTGAACGTGTCCCAGTTCTTTTTTGCATCTACCATAAAGTATCATTTTATAATTAGATGATTATTTAAGGCAATCAAATTACACATAATTTTATCGAATCAAACAATTTATCTATAGACAAATATTTTTCTGGAACTAATTTTAATTTTTTAAAAAAGAGAACTCGTTCTGCTGTCTGAGTATGTATTGATTACTTCTAATAGCCCAATCCACCCTGCATAAAAGAAGAAGATGAAAAAAATGGCAATTTATTGTTGAGGTACTCTAACAATCAATCATAAACCATTTTTCTCACATAATTCTCCCGGGTCTTCATAATATCTACTTAAGAGAATTTTCAAAAAACCCCGCTATTTTGAAAAAAATTTTATTGATCTAAATGAAATAATTTAAACTAATTTCCAAAGTGAAGGCCTTCGAGGAACTTGTTGAATGTTTTGAACTGCCTAAGAAGCATTTCCTACCTTTGGTAGTATCTGATTTGGAAAGTGATATTATTCACAGTATCGTGAACCAACTTTTTCCAGGGATATTTGACGCTGTAAGCAAAGAGACGAAATCACAAACTCAAAACCTTGTACATATCCTGTTCTAAATCAATAGAGCTCCTAAAAGTCAGATGAAAAGAATATATAATCATTGAAAACATCATTCTAGTTAGAAACTGCAAAAGAAGTTGAAATTTATTGCATAAGAGTTCCTACATACTAGAGCCTTCAAAGCTTTGTAGAGCAAATCTTATAGTAGATAGCAACAAAAAAACTGATCGAACATCTCCGAGATCTTTAATCTGCTTTTAGGACATGAAAAGAAGTAGATCTTTTCTTCAAAAAAGAGATTGGGAGAGCCTCAGAGAGTCACAGTAACCTTACAGTCTCCAGGTTTGTGAGAGCCCGAGTCTCAATCTTGAGCTTCTTGTAAATCGAACTTGCAAGATCAACACAAGCCTTTTCATCCCCGTGTTCGGTAAAAACTCTTTCCGGCCGAGGCTGCATTCTTTTGATGTAATCCATAAGTTGCGCTCTGTCTGAGTGACCAGAGAAACCGTCTACTACCTGAACTTCCATGTTCATTTTCAGAATCTCAGTGTTCCCGTTCCTTCCTGTCATCGGAATTTCCTTCCATCCTTTTTGGATCCTGCGTCCAATTGTCCCATCGGCCTGATACCCTACAAATACAAGAGTATTGTGTGGATTTTCGGCGAAGTTTCTGAAATAGTCCATAACAGGTCCTCCGTTCATCATGCCTGAAGTTGAAAGAATTACACAAGGATGTGGGTTCTGGATTATCTTCTGGCGTGCCTCATGAGAGTCAACGGGCTTAAAACAATCGGACAGGAAGGGATTCTGACCTTTCTGGAAAATCAACTTCCTCAAATCATTGTTTAGGTATTCGGGATGTGTCGCATGAATTGCTGTAGCCTCCCAGATCATGCCATCAAGGTAGACAGGTACTTCAGGAATCAACCCTTTCTTTATCGATTCCTCGAGTACTATCATTACTTCCTGGCTTCTACCCACAGAAAAAGCTGGAATGAGAGCAATTCCCCCTCGTTCCACGGTATTCTTGACTACCATCTGCAGGTGTCTTTCTGCGTCCTTAAGTGCAGGCTGAAACGCGTTAGAATTCCCATAAGTAGCTTCACTGACAACTGTTTCAACTCGAGGGAACCTATTAACAGCAGGGTCGAAAAGCCTGGTTTTCTCATACTTGTAGTCACCCGTAATAACTACATTATGAAGCCCGTCTCCAATATGGAAATGGGAAATTGCAGAACCTAAGATGTGACCAGCATTATGGAAAGTCAATTTGATATCTGGAGCAATATCTGTTACTTCCTCATAGTCCAGAGGAATTGTATGCTTGAGGGTTTTTGCTACCATCCCCGACTCGTAAGGAATCTTTTTTCCCTCTTTTGCCGCCACATCAATATAATCGAGCTGGAGCAATACCATCAGGTCCCTTGTAGGAGGTGTGCAATATATAGGTCCTTCATATCCATATTTGAAAAGCAGAGGAACAAGCCCCTGATGATCCAGATGAGCGTGAGTAACTACTACGGCATCTATCTGATTCAAAGGAAAAACTTCAGGAACATAGAGATAAGGAGTCATGTTTTCGTCTGAGCCTATATTGACTCCGCAGTCAATCATAATTCTTGACTCAGGAGTAGAAAGTAGAAAACAACTCCTGCCAACTTCTTTACACCCCCCAAGAGATGTAATCCTCACCCATTGATCTTTTGATGTACACTCTTTATGAATTTTCCTCCCCACGGATTTAAGGATTTCTTTTCTTTCCTTGAGGTTGTTCCTCATGAATTCACGGATATTTTTTACTGTACGGGATTTGATGGGAGGAGTCCGAACAACCTTTGGAATCCAGCCGATTTGTTTTGTGATATCCCTAAGGGTTGCCCCATGTTTTCCTATGACAAGACCAGGCTTTTCAGCTTCAACGATAACTTCTCCGGAGTCGGGGTCAAAATAGTAGCTCGATATCCCTGATTCTTTAGGAACAACATCTTCGATTATAGAAATAGAGTCTTCAGGAGTTGCAAGCACCCTTGGATCTGGACGCATGGCAATCCGCGTTCTGAGTTCTTTTGCGAGGTTACGGATAATGTTCCCGTCATCTGCGAATTTGCGGGGCTCTTCTGTGTATAACACAAGTTGAGGCCCTTCAAATTCGACGTCAGTAATTGTAACTCCTTCGGGTAGATTTTTCTCAATTTTATGCTTGAGGTCTAATAGCACATCTTCAATAGGCATTAAGAATCTTCCTTTTTGTCAAAAAAATGAAAATTATATATTTAAAAAATAATAGGTTGAAAAAGATGTTAGTTTAATCTTAATAAAAAAACCAACAATTCAAATTTTTTAGTTTAACAAAGCTCTTATGGATTTTACTTCTTCGGGATCCAGCCTTTTGAATTTCTCCTTAGTAATTACCACTACATCTATATTCTCTCCTGACGCTGAATCCCTTTTAGTTGCATTATGGATAGCCCGGATAGTGAGATCAAGACCTTCCTTAACAGTCATATTTTCCCTATACTGGTCTTCAAGTATTCCGTATGCCATGGGAGAACCAGAACCAGTAGCTGATACCCTTGTTTCTTCAATGCTTCCACCAAGCGGATCTAGTGAGTAAATAGCAGGGCCGTGTTTATCAACTCCACCTATCAGAAGTTGGACCATCATAGGGTAGTAACGGTTGGCATTTAAGAAATTTGCCATTAGAGTTGCAATTCCTTTGATTGTCATGGATTCGTTCCTGCGCATCTTGTAGAGTTGGGATTCCACATTTACGAGCCGCACAAGTTGCTGGGCATCCCCGACAGAACCAGCAGTCGTCATTCCTACAAGATCATCGATCTGATAAACCTTCTTTGCGGTTTTACTTGCGATGAAATTCCCCATTGTGGCTCTCTGTTCGCTTGCGAGGACTACACCGTCTGTACAAACTACTCCTACGGTAGTTGTGCCCTTTAGATATTCGTTATTATCCATAAACATACCCTCATAATAAGTTAAAAAATGAGAAAATGTCGCTAAAAAAATGCTTTAGTGAGGTGAGAATTTTTAGTTTAAATCACAAAATTTAGCAATCTATTATCCCATTATTAATATTGCTATATATAAGTTTTCCGTCTCTGTTTTACTAAATGCGTTTGTAGTCTAATTAAAAAGAAGATTTGGAACAATATTTATTTTTTATTCAAGTATCCATCTTTCCCTATATCCTAAAAAAATCTAGAATTTAGTTGGAAAGTCCATCTACTTCTTCTGCGAGTTTTTTAACCCTCTTAATAATTTTTTTTGATACTTTGTTTCTACGCATTAGTGCTATTCTCTCCTCTATGGTAATCCTCTTAGTTCCCTTAACAAGATTATCTGCATGGGCAACGATTTTTTCTTCGAGGCTGCGTGGGAAATAATCATCTTCCGGAAGCCCTAGATTCCTTGCTTCTTCTTTAGATATTCCCGCTCCTATATGCCTTTTTATTATTTCGGAGACCTCTGACTCTATTCCTCTGGCTTTAGCCAGCTTGAAACCTTCTACAGCATGAGAGATCTCATGAGTACAACATCTTCCAAAATCGTGTAGTACAGCCCCTAAATAAATTAGCTCAGGGTTTATTTCGTGTCCTTTTGCCTTCAATTTATTTGCAATTTCAAATGCGAGAGAGGCAACTTCTTCGCAATGCTCGATAACATTAGAAGAACATCCTGTTTCTTCAAGCAACTTTATAGCTTCTGCTCGAGTGATCAAGACATATCTCCTATATTGAACTAAGATCGTCTACGCGTTTCTTCAGAACTCCTACAAAGCGAGAGTTGTCATAGTAAGCCAAGTCTTCTCCACACATCGGGCAGAGAAACTCAGTTTGTGTGGCTTCGTTAAAAAGAAGACGAGCACAGCCTTGAGGGCACATATAGAAAACATTGTCTTCCTCAAATTCAAAGCGAATCTTTAAATTTCTAAGAAGTTTTTTCTTTTCCCTCATAAGCTGATGCTCTATGTCAGAAAAGTTCAGGTGCCAAAGATATGTCAACCATCCACTGTTTGAATCTCTCTCCCTACGACAGATTGCGAATTTATTTTCGTAAAGTATAAAAAGAGTTCTTCTTACAGTGTTCAGCAGTACTCCACTCTTTGCCGCAATCTCTTCATCTGTAACATCGCCTTCAGGCATATCTCCTATCATTTTGAGCCCCTCTTCCCCTACAAGGCTCGTGAGGTATCCGCTAATTACCTTGTCATTAAGTTCGACCAACGTATTCACCTTAAATCCGTATATGAATTGCACACATCTGTATTAAAGTTTATATTCCGCTTTCCAGAAACTTACATGGTCTGGAAAATTACAACTTTAGCAAGATTGAATTTTACATTCTTCCAACAAGACTCAGTCATTGCCTCTATCTTTCGTTTGACTTTCAATAAAAGTATCTATCCTTTTTGCCCCCCTTTCGAGGGACAGGACTGCATCTTCCCTTGTAGAGGTGCATGAAAACAGGGAAGTGAGAGGACAGTCCGGCTTTACAACAGTTCCTTGGGGAGGGATGTCGGCGCATTTTTCCCTAATAATAATGTCCATGAGCTCTCTGTCTATAAAAAATTCCCGGTCTGAGTAAAAAATCCCCCTTGCAGCAAAACATTTCGCATTCGGTTTGTCTGGAAGTTCTCCACTGAAGCAGTCAACGTGAGCTTCAAAGAGATTAATATCCATTGCCTTCTCGACAGTATCGAGACTTCCCTGAAATCTTGGGTTTATCTCAAGCACTACAGGCCCATTTTCCGTGAACAGAAAGTCCACTCCATTAGAGCCCAGTAGCTTGAATCTTATAACCAAATCTTCAGCAAGTGCTTCCATTTCTTCTGCTTGCTCAGTCCTGAAAGGCGTTATGTTTCCACAATAGGCAAAGGGAAGCCTCGAAAGCCAGGATGTACCTATTAACTGTTCATTCACAGCTACTGAAAGAGCTTCATTCTTTGTGGACAGCAAAGAGACACTTGAGGGAATACCGTCCAGAAAATCCTGAATAATGACTGGCTGATCAGTGAGTTCCGGATCCAACCCAAATAACTCATCTAGTACAGATAAAATCTCCTGTTTGCTCTTAGCAATCCTATTGTGGATTCCTCCTCCGCCTAAGGCAGGTTTAATTATGACTGGATATTCAATTGTATCTAATTCTTCAGGAGAATAGCAGCGAGGGTGAGAGATACCAAGAGCTTCAAGCCTTTTAGAAAGGTACAGCTTATCGGAAGCTTTCTGCACAGCATCTGGAGGGCTGGCAAGAAAGGGGCAGGGAAAACTATTGTAATTAACCATCCCCAGACCAGAACCCAGTACAATGGCATCAAACTTCAGCTCGAATGAATCCATTTTGACCTTTATCTTAGAAAAATCAAGTTGATGCAATTTTTCTGCAGTTCTGAATTCAAGAAGAACCGAAGCATATGCACATTCTTGCAGGTCAAGATCACGGAATGCATCGATAGAATAAACATTATAGCCAGCTCTCCTCGCAGAGCAGACAATATTTCGGGTGCTAAATCCTATTACAAGAATATTCTGCATTTACCCTCGACTATTCCCATTTTGTTTTCCAGAATCTATGAACGTACCAGAGCAAAGATTCCGTAAGGAGTTTTCAAGACGGGAATTTCACTTCCTGCATCAGCACTGAATGACAAAGGTTTCTTTATAGCCACAGTCTCATAGCTCTCAGGATCAAGTACTAGAATCGCTTTTTTTTCTATTGAAACCAGCACGGTCAAAACCACATCCTCTATATTAGCTACTTTTTCTGCACCTTTCAGTTCCTCAGGGGTTGAAATGAATCTGGAGCCATCCTCAAGAGAAATCCCATTAACCTTTTTTCCGGAACTTTTGATATAGATAATCTTTCCTGTAAACATGACTACATCTCCTGGACTGAACTCAGGAAGACGAATTGCAAAAGTAATTCTATAAACATTTTTACCGTCTCTCATTCCTATAAGAGTAGGAGATTCGGCAAAGCTGCCACCCAATTTGGAGGTGATTAAGCGGCAGACCTGCCGCCCGACATTCATAGACCCCATATAAAGATCTAGCCCTTCTTTCTTTTCTCTGATTTCACTTACAAATGCAAGGCGGTAACCTTTTTTCTTCATGCTCTCTATGACTTTCCTAGAGATGATAGAACAACGCCTTTTTTCCTCTTCAGTTGGGAATCTACCTGCTGCTCTGATCTGAATAATGGCTTCAAAGTACCCTCCTGACTCCCTGCTACACATATCACATGCCTTTCGCTGAATCCGTACTTCAGTTTCACCCACTCCATGGACAAGTTCTTCATTGATCACCGCATCGACCTCAACCCTCACTGTGTATACATAAGGCGTAATCTCTTTGGGTTCGAGAGATATCTTCACATCTTTTGCCTCAATGTGAATTAGAAGAACATTTTCTACAGCATTGAGCAGGACATACTCTATGTTGCCAATATTTTCCCACCTGCTCTTATGAAAAAATGCTCCACAATTTGAGCATAAACTTACATGGAGAATAAGTGGCAATTCAATAAGTTTGAAGGTTTCAAAAAAACAGTCCCTACAAACAGAATCACAAAGTTTACTACATTCTCTCCCGCATTTCGGGCATGTTACTGAATTCATCTGTAATCCTTACTAATAATCTTCTTGGAGTAGTAAATTTAAGAAATATTTAAGAAGCAAAGTTCCTGCAGGATATACTTGAGCAGTTCACCTGTTAAGTTTACTTATGATATTTAAAAATAGCTGGATTTGATATATTATCAGCGGGTACCTAAACTCCTGGAATTCTATGGAATGCAAAATCAACAAATCAGTAGATGCCATTATGATTGATTTTGAGAAATAGATAGTTAATAGAACTTAATAGATAGTTCTGTTATATAAACATGTATATAACAGCCACATTGCCCTACTTTCGATAGGTATTGCAGTAAATTGCCACAATTATATGATATCTTATGACAAAAACACAATATAAAAAGATGAAATAAGATATCAAAAGGAAATAATTCAAAAGAGGAAACTTTTGAGATTTAGATATTTTCTTTTATAAACTGATTTAGTTTGGGATATGGATTACTTATGCAGAAACAAATGTCTGTTGTGATCTATTACTGAGATTGAAGCCAACAGATTCAAGAAGACTGAGTTTTCTGAAAAGCTACAAATTAACTAAAAAGAAAAGAACAAAATCTCAATTTAAAAAAGAAAAACGTTCTGTGTCAGAAAGACACAGATGTTTTCAGATATTAAAATACATCCTGACTTATTTTGGTGGCCAGTTCTTTTCCATCCATCCGGGGATACGGCCAGAGTCCATTGGACCAACCTTGACTTTTGCATCAAGTGCATCTTCGAGGTCACCCTGAATACGAGCTGCAAGACCTGGAATTATAACAGTGTTATGATTCACGTCTTTCTTGAGGTCGAAGCCAGCCTTATCAAAGGCATCCTTTACTTTGGCAGCAGTCAGCTGACCACCGGCAGCAGCAGCTTCCACACCAATACCATCGGTGTCAACTGCAAGCAACCAGCATACGATGCCATTTGCTGCGATATCGCTCTCTACAGTGTAATATGTAAGAGCGAAGTTGGTGGTGAAGAACACTGGAGAGTCTTTATCAGGTTCTCCAACCTTATACATACCTCCTTCCACGGAGACAGGACTCCTCGGATCGGTGTAGATGGTCTCGGCAAGATGCACTTCTGGCAATACGGCATATGCCTCCATGCTGTGGAGGATCATTATGTCAGCATACCTTATGGTGAAAATTGAAGCCAGCACGGTTTCCCAGTAAGACGTGCTAACAGGATCTGCAACTCCTGCCATCCAAGCTGTTAACGGAAGAGCCATGATCGGGTATGCGATATCGGTATCTCCCATGATACCTGCTCTTCGGATCTTCAGGAAGTTGGTGAAGGAGTCCTTTAGGCCTTTACCGCTCGGATAGGTTCCCGGATCAAGCACGATGTCCTTGATACCTGCTTCTGCGAAGGTCTTTGCAAGGGTCTTAAGGGCATCTAGGTCGTTGAAGGCTGAGACCACAACAGGAACCTTGTACTTAAGGGCAAGTTCTCCAACTTCTTTCCAGTTATCTTTGTTTGCAGCGTAGAGCAGTGGGTTTTTGTCCTTTGCGGCCTCAAGTCCTGCCTTCAGGACCGCGGGATTAAAAGAACAGAAGATCATAGGCAAGCCTACTTCTGCTACCTTCTTGACAGCAGCAGCAAACTTTGTCGGGTCGTTGGAAGCAGCCCTAATTGCCACACCATCTACAAGGAGGTTACGTCCCACATAGAATTTTTTGAAGTCAGCTATCTTCTTGACTCTTTCGATAAGATCAGCTTCTCCCATAGTGTCTGCAACGTCGAAAAACATCTTTGTCTTGTTGAAGAAGGTGAGTTTGTGACGGTAAAGGACATCGTCTCCACCGATCTTAGCGGCTTTTTCACCTACTCCAAGGACAACTTCTCGAATTTCAGGAGCAAGGAGCCTCTCAAGTTCTGCAAGCTTCTTTGTATACTTTTTCTCTTTGATTAGTGGAGGACAGTCTGATGGCTTGGCTGATCTGTCGATCAGCTTGGAAGCGAAGGCCATACATGTAGGCTCACCGCACTCCGTGCAGTTGGTTTGTGGGAGGTACTTGTAAGCTTCTAGTGGGCTATTTATTTTCATGTTTTACACCTCCGCTTCGATCCAACTGGCGATGTTAACAGGCTCTGCCTCGAGTGTACCGAATAGAGTCTGAGTTATCTGCTTCAAAACAGCTACGGCTGTTGGATGCATCATCATGAAAAGATCGTTCCCTGCAATTGCGAGGGACAGACCTGTGACGATTTCCCAAATCGGACCTCTGTATTCTCTTGGACCCCAGTCAGAGTCCTGTCCCAATGGAGAACCGACCATCCATGATTCACGGGCACCCCATGCGTTAGTGGTACCTGAGGACATCGGGAATGTCAGTTCATCATCACCCATTAGGGCTGCAAGACGAATGCGCTCCATATTTGTGTAGGCGTAGTCGAGACCATAACCAAGGGCTGCAGTTGTCGGGTCCATGATGATTCTGTCTCTGGGAACATTGCACTGCTTCATTAATTTCCTGTTCAGTTCCTTCTGAGCATTCATATCCAGCTGAGTCCAAGAAAGTACATCGTGATCATATTTTAGTGCAGCCTCTGCAATCTTGGCGTAGTCGAGGTTCAAGCTGGCAGATGCAAGGAGACAGCGCTCGCCTTCAGAAACCTCTGCTGCTTTTGAAAGAACTTCGGGATCCTTCTGCGGATTTCCGGAACCGCCTATCGCAATTGGCACATCCACAGCCTGTAGAACTTCTTCGACTGTCTTGGCTGCGTCCTTTGCAGATGTATCCTTTACGAGTGGATCGGTTGAAATCAGGTGAATAGTGATCATATCGGCGTTGAATTTGTCAACGTTCTTCTTTGCCCATTCTCCTGGGCTGTCCATGACTTCATCATAGTTTTCCTTGACAGCTTTTGCAAGCCCGATGCGCATATCGAAAACATCAATTGTAACCTGGTTTCTGTGGGGCATTGGAGCGTCAAAGTAGAATGGAAGAGCTTTTTCACCGCCTACTATTACTTGCTTTCCACGGGTTCCACCGTCTGCAGAGGTATTACCTAATGGGACTTCTTGGATCTGAGTTGTCCATTCTGCGATCTTTGAGACATCGAATTTAGCAGGAATAAGGTCTTTAAGTTTCGGAGCTGCTAGTGCTGGGGATACCCCAGGAGCGACTCCTCCTACTGCTGCAGGGGCACCCATGCCTACAGGAACGCCAAACATACTAGCAATTCTCCCGAAGTGCTGTGCAAGCATTGCACTCTCCTGTCCGAGGATAGCAGCAAGCATCGGATCAAAGCCGCCTCCGCCTAGTAATCCACTAAGATCAATCTCAATGTCCCCTTCTATCTTTACACCTTCAAGGGATAATATTTCCATGCCCTTAAACATGTCTGTCACTTCTGATAATTTAACTTTCTTTGCCATGTAAACCTCACCTTTTCCGTAGTTTTCCGTGCTGATGAGTGACTGAATAAATAGAGATATTATACAGATTTTACTCCAGATTCTTCCCATTATGGAAAGAAGGATTGGGACATAAGTAACCCTGCTCGTTCCTTTACATGAATTGGGTATTCAAGCTTGAAACGGGCAAGAACTTTGTTCTCCTTTCCGGCACGGCTTCTACAATATCCAATGTTAGGAATTGAACTCGGGCTAGAATCCCAGTTTTTGTACTATTTTTTCTACTTCTATTGCAGCAGCCGCATCGTCCGGAATTTCAAATAGTGGTACACCTTTTATATCCATTTCCTCGATTTTATGGTCGAGGGGGATCATACCTATCAGATTAAGTTTCAGGTCACCAGCCAATTTGACAAGTTCTTCACGATTAGATTCTGTAACTTTGTTTGCAACAACGTGAATTCGACCAATATTTGAACCCAGCTCATCTACAAGTTCATGAATTCTTTCAGCAGTCCGAAATCCCCTCCTAGAGGCATCAGTTACAACAATAAGGTCATCGATGTCTCGAATGATCTTCCGGCTAAAATGCTCAAGCCCGGCTTCAGCATCAATAATAACCACTTCATAATTCATGACCAGCTTATCTATGATACCTCTTAAGAGGTTATTCACGTAACAGTAACAACCTGAACCTTCGGGCCTGCCCATAACAAGAAGGTCGTAGCCAGGCATTTCCTCGATAATCTCATAGACTTTGCTCTTAAGTATGGATTCCTTATTCATATCGGGATTATCAGGCCTCGGTTTTGTAATTTCAGCCTGAAGAGCTTCTTTTGCATCCCCTACTGTTTTAACTGTATCGCAGCCAAGAGTCTCGGGCAGGTTAGTGTCGGCATCTGCATCAACTGCTAATATAGACTTCCCTTTTTTGGAAAGGGAGCGTATCATAAGAGCTGATACCGCTGTTTTGCCAGTCCCACCTTTTCCCGTTATTGCAATTGTTTTAGTCACACAATACCTCATTCGATTTTTTTTTTGTCTTGCCGATAACCTGTTCGTCACTCAATTATTTCGATTACTTCTTCTCGCTGATGACCATTCTTTCAATGGATATCTTTGCCTTCTTGAAGGTGATCTTTATTCCACCAGTTTTACCAGCAGACATCATTGGCATTGCCATTGGCATTGAAGCCATTGCAGGCATTTGGAAGCCAGCAGACGGCATCATCATCCCTGGAGCTGATGTTACAGCTACTTCCTCTTCTTCTTCCTCTTCTTCCTCTTCTTCCTCTTCTTCTTCAGCAGCTGCCCAGGTAGTAACTACAGGGTGATTCTTCGCCTGGAGGAAGGCTTTCAGAGACTGAATGTCCTCTGCATCTTTCTCGGTTGCGATCTTATCTATGATCTCTGCAGGGATGGTTTCTGCTATCTTTTCCTTGAGCATCGAAGGAAGCCAGACAACTCTGTTCCAGCCGCCATCAGCCTGGATAAACTTCGGTGAGTAGAAATAGTTGACACCGATACCAAGGAAACCTACAATCTGCTTCCCACCGCCGGTCTGACCGGCCATAGTGGAGAAACCAATACCATTAGGAGCCATCCCCTGATACTCTCTGTTAACCCAGCCAATTCCATCAACTTCAGGAATGAAAAATCCGACTACTTCGAAGCAGCCACAAGATGTGTGCGGTGATTGGAAGAAGGAGTGAAGTTTAATCTTGTCAAATTCATTACTTGAAAGTTTCTTAGCGATTTCATTTACACCAGTGTATTCACCAGTATTGGCGTCTAGAAGGTCACCTTTAGCTATTTCAAATTGTGGGCCTTCTGGATCAACCTTTGCTGCTGCACGGCCATCGAACCAGTTGATGGCACCACATAGAGAAACCCTGTCTGGAGACACAACACAAACGTTTGTCGGAGCAAAGGACTGACAGAGAGTGCATCCATAGAAAACTTCCACGTCTTCGTCGTGGAGGTCTTTTGTTCTAGCATCTCTTGCCTTGAAAATTTCCTTTGCAGTTTCCATCTCCTTCTTAACTTCTTCTTCTTTGGTGTAGAAAGTAACCTGCATTTTCTCGATAAAGGGCAACTCTGTCTTGAAGAGCATCATAACAGCTTTCCCGAAAGGTTCAAAAGAGTCCATCTTTTTTGCAGTGTCTTTGGAAACTCTCATCCAGACGTCATACCTCTGGTTCAAATGCATTATGCCCTGGCAGTAGTTAATGAAATCGTGGACACGCCTTTCGACAACAGACTCGAGGTCAGTTTCTACAAGTTCTCCGCCGATGTTGAAGATCATTGCCCAAGGATAAGTCTTGCCCTCTTCCATATCTTTGAGGTCGGGACCGACAATCGTAACCTTATCATCTTCAATCTCATCCATGGGTTTTGCTCGGACAAGTTCGAGCCCGAGAGATTTCGGGCCACCTAACTCAACGAACATTCCTTCCTTTCGTATTCTTTCTCCTTCAAACATTGGGGAAATCTCAAATGGGTATTCTACCATTGTGTTTTCGCCTCCTTAATCAAATTTATAAAAGGTCAATTATTTCGTCCAATGCAGCAATGTGATCTTCCCTGCTAAGATTTCCGAAAGACATTGTTGCGTTCTGGATGTAATGTTTGTCTATTGAAATTGCTTTTACATTACTGAAGTTTTTAGTTGCAGATAATACCTGGTTGATATAATATTTCTTGTGGCCCAGTAGAATGATTGTGTCATAGGTACCACTGCCATAAAGTCCAGGCCAGTTATGATCTGTCAGATAGAAGCCAAGCTGATGCAAGTTAATGTATTTGGCCTGAACATCTTTATTGACAAAACCAGGCATAGAAGTACCTGTTGCTGCAATTGGGATGTTTTTTGCCTTTGCAATCTTCACTGCACGATCCAAAATATCAGGATCGAGAACTCCAGTTCCGACTACTAAAAGTGGATTCTTAGCCTTTGAAATCAGCTTGGCAGCAACTTCTGTTGTAATAGCTTTTGAGGTCTTTACACCGTAGGTGGTAAACAGTTTAGTGTTTTTGGTAGTATCAACCATCTTCAGGCCTCCTTGCAAAGTCTCTTAAGGTTAGTCGGCTGTGCAGAGACATCAAACTTAATCTTCGGGCCGGAAATGATCTTCTTCTTCTTCCAGTCGATTTCCCATCCATGCTCGGATTCAAGCTTCTTCAAGAGCATTTCACGCTTGGCGAGTGGTAAATCAGCTTCAGTCCTGACAAACTTCCACCAATCTTCAGGTATGATACTAAGGTACTTCTCACTTAGTTCTATCCAGTGGGTTAACTTAATGGATCTGCCCATGTTATTGTCAGACACACGGATACAGTTCTTTGCTATCATTACACAGGCTTCTTGCCAGGTTTCTGCAGTGGTAAGGAGGAATTCTGGTGATGGCGGAACTGACAGTTCTGAACCGTTTCTGCTGTCGTAAACTTTCCACTTGCTGTCATCATAGGTCTTTGCGATCAACGCTCTCCTATACTTTCCACTGTGAGGACCAAGTACTGCAGGGATACCATACATGTTACATCCAGTGCCAATAGCAGCTGCCTTCTGGGAGTATGCACCCCATGCAAGTCCTACTGCACCGACGCGGTTGAGTGTGTAGTCTGCAATCTCGGCAAGGTTGCCTGAAAGGTTTCTTCCAGCAAAGATTGCAGCGACCTTATGGGCTGTACCTGAAATGTGAGCGTTCGACACACATGACCCAGTATTAAGGATGTTACCTTTTTCGAATCTACCTGGGAATCTCTCGTAAAGAGTCTTGCCGTCTGCATCTTTGAACATACCAATGTCCATTGCAGAACATCCGGAAACCGCAATCAAGTAATTTCTATTAAGAAATTCCTCTGCAATGTTATACACATCTTTGGTGCCTGCAGGGTAATTGGAACATCCAATAATTGCAATGACACCAGGAGTAGTGCCCATAACCAGATTCAGCCCTTCGGCCCTGATTTCAGCATCACTTACCTGACCTCTTCCGGCTCTTACCAGACCCTTCTCTTCTGAGATTGCTTTCAATGCCGCCTTCTCAATCAGGTTAAGGACAGGGATCTCCTTGTTGCAGACCTGCTCGCACCTGCAGCAGCCTATACAGAGATCATGCAGCTCTTCGAGAGCAGAGTAGTCCCCTCCTTTGGCTACTGCAATTGCTTCGGGGATTGCCAGCTCTTCTGGGCATGCAAGTGCACATTCTCCACATTCCACACACTTGGAAACGAGCTCTTTCATTTCTTCGTCTGTGGGGATGGCTGTGAGCCCTTCTGCATCGCGGATAGGGGCCATTGCAAGAGCAACTTTGGGAACAAGTTCTCCGAGTTTCTCGTAGTCTAGCATCACACAGCCTGGCATCTTACCAGAAACCAGGTCTTCGACGATTGCATCGACATCATCATTGGTCCTATCTGGCAGACCGTACATAATCTTTTCATTAGATGCGATGATAGGGATCTTAAGTTTCTGGCCCTCCTCAACAAGGTCAGCTCTTACGCACTGTTCATCGAGAACGATGACGTCAGGAATTCCAGAGCGTACTATTTTTAACTCCTTTGAAATGGTACCGACTATCTTTGCATATGGGGCTTTCCTGTCTTCCCTCTTGTACCTAGTCATATCGAATGCGGTACAACAAAGACCTCCAATTTCCACCTTGTCCGTCAGGTCATGGTCTTCCATGTAGTCCATGATATATGTGACACCAGCAACGTTGTGTCCGATAGCAATTATAACTGGTTTCGTTTGATCGATTGTCCCTATACCAACTTCCACAAGAGGAACATCAGGATCAGACTTTGGGAATCCAAGTGCAGTAACCTGAGCAATATCAGAAACTTCCATGCCAACATGATCAAGAATTCCAGCAAGCATTGACTTGTTATCGTAGTCAATAGCTGCTCCTTCCTGTCCTGCATGTATGGTTGCAAGCAGCTGGCCTACCTCTTCTTCAACATATTCCATTATGGGTTTAAGGTCGCCGAGAGTCTTGGGCTGTTGACCTGTGACAAGCTGAATGTTGGGAGCAATTACATTTGATGCACCCATGTTAATCGGCATGTCTTCCCCAAAGATATCAATAATGTGATTGAGTATGTGGCGACCATGGGCACTGTGGCATGCACAACCTGTGAGGCAGCGTAGTAGGAACTCCCTTGCAGTCTGACCCTTCATGTCAATACCACAAGCACCTCTCTTGTTTCCTTCCAGGTTACACGGTCCAAAGGTACAGTAACAACACTGGTCACACATTGGGGTATAGACAGGCTCATAGCGATCGAACAGAGTAAAACTCCAGTCCCTTAATGTTGCAATTGAGGGAAACGGAGTCGGACCCATGAGACCTGTTGTTTCAACAGCCCCTTTTGTTTCAACAGCCGCCTTTGCTGCTCCTACAATATTATTAATAGTGATCTGAACAGACTCCAGATCTTCTATAGAAAAACTCCCGGTAGTTAGCTTGCTCATATGAGCTTTTCCTCCTAAATTTATTTTAAGTGATTTTCACCAAAACGACTACAGTTTAGGATATTTGCCATATTTATAAATAGTCCAATTTTTTGCGTTTGCTTCAAATCACAGTTCACTATATTAATTTTTTGTGGCAGTAACGATTTTACACTTATTTTTTAATATTCTACGCATTACCAACGTTTTTCAAATAAAACCTTTTTGAGGATATGTTCCCTCTTAAAAGTTTTCAAAGGCCTTATTCTCTTCAAAATCATTTTTACACCCTTAGCTCAAAGAACTGTTTTTGCCAACGATTGAGACCTTAATATTGAGCAGAAGTCGCTATCGATGGATAATGAACAATAAACAATGACTTAACGTAACAAATGTATATAACATTTTCTAATTTGTAACGTCCTATTTCGATAAGAGTAAAATGAAAATATCCAAAAAAAGAATAAGTGAATCATCTCTTCCTGTTGCTACGCAACTAGTAAGAATCTCCTGGTTCTTTCTTTTTTCATTGAAAAATCAGTATTGCTAATTCCATGTGTTCGTAGGTGTCAAGAAACATGAAATTTTGATCTTTACCAGATAATTATTTAATTTTGATTGCTGCATTGATATCCATAATCATGTTTTGCCTTGTAATCTGGGGATAACATCCACTCTCTTTCAATATAATTAAAGTTATGATACCTACAAATGCTTACAAGTATAGAGGATTTCGATTTATTTCTAATTTTTTTCCTTTGAGTGAATCTTGTCCAAATCTTTCTACCTAAATTCGTATTTAACCTAATTTTTACTTTTCCTATTCATCATTCATTGATTTTAAAGCGAGCTTCAAACATCCTTAAACTTTTCATTTTATAATCACCTTTTATCAACTGGTAGAGATTATAACAAAAAACTTTACACAACTCCTCAGATTCACTCTTTTAACAGTAGTGACAAGAACTTTCCCTTATTAAAATATCTATTTAGTTACTGCATAAACTCTTCCCCTATAGATTTTTATGAGATGATGAGCTTGCTTCTTAATATATCACCTATTTCGGTTCCGTTGCAAAAAATCTGAAAAAAATATGTACATCTATAAGTAATTAATAAAAATCAAAATATTCAAGGAAAATGTACTAACATTATAAAACTATACCAAACAATTGATTAATGTATTTGACTTCATTAAGAACAGAGTAACTTAGATTATTGACTTGTCCTTTTTTGATCATATTCATAGCTTCAATTCCTTTTAAAGTCTTATTAGCATATCGAAAAGACT
>Ga0224559_1000599_pt1 | contig 23218 bp, 15 predicted proteins | sample 714S33034metaG_FD_180676 | JGI IMG/M metagenome (GOLD analysis project Ga0224559, IMG submission 180676) | Peat soil microbial communities from Stordalen Mire, Sweden - 717 S3 30-34 | ecosystem: Environmental > Terrestrial > Soil > Wetlands > Peat | place: Sweden: Norrbotten County, Stordalen... | reverse complement strand
CGCTGGCTGGTCGTCTTGGAAGCGCCCATGGCCATCTCCTTCGTCTGGGCGATCTGGCCCAGCGATGCAGCCAAACTCTGGCGGCGCATAGCCGTTTTGGCCGCCTGCGCGCTGGTCTTCGTGGCGATGACCTCGGTCGCGGGACTGATCTTCTTTCAGATTTGCTACCCGGAAGACGCCGTGCCGGCAATGCTGGACGCGTATCGCGCCGGCCAGGGCTTTGGCGGTACCGATGAGTACGAGCCCATCGGCGCCGATAATTCACTTGTTGCCACCGGGCTGCCTTTCTCCTGCCTGGTCAGCGACCCCGCAACCGTGTTGGGCGAGGGAGGAAACAAGGACGACATTCAGCCGGCGTGGGATGCCGAACAAGCCAGTTGCGAGGCCACTTTTGGCAGAGCGCCTTATCCGGGGAAGACCCAGTACCAGCACTTGCGGATTGCCGCCCTCATTCCTCACGCCGGCTATCTGATTCTTCGCCTCCGCACATACCCGGCCTGGCGCGTGAAGGTCAACGGCCAACCGGCGGAATTTGCCCCCGCTCGCGATGACGGCCTGATGGTCGTGTCGGTTCCGCAAGGCCCAGTCGACCTCACCGTCGACTGGACGACCACCGCCGATATTGTCGCCGGACGCTGGCTGAGCGGCCTGGCTCTGATCTTTGTCACAGCTCTATGTGTCCTGGAGAGAAGATGGGGCCACGCTCGACTATCATGAAAGCAATGGCTGTCGATGTGAAATCGCCGATTCAAGACAGTACCGAGTTGACCGACCGGGCACTGGAAGAGCTGATCCCCAGCGCGGAGACCGTCCCGGCGTCGATTCACAGCGCCATGCGCCACTCCGTCTTTGCCGGGGGCAAGCGCTTGCGCCCGAGGCTGGCCTACGAGGCCGCCATTACGATTGCCGGCACGCTTCCCGCTGGCATTGAACGCCTCGGCGCGGCCCTGGAGATGCTCCACACCTACTCGCTCATCCACGACGACCTTCCCGCCCTGGACAATGACGACCTGCGCCGCGGCAAGCCCACCTGCCACGTGGTTTTTGGCGAGGCCATCGCCATCCTGGCTGGGGACGCGCTGCAGACCCGCGCCTTTGAAGTGCTGGCCGGCCTCGACTCCCCGCCCGCGGCCACCGTGCAGATCGTCGGACTGATCGCCAATGCCATCGGTACGGTTGAAGGCATGATCGGCGGCCAGGTTCTTGACCTGGAAAGCGAGCACCTCAAGCCCACGCCAGAGCTGGTCCAGGCCATACACCGCGCCAAAACCGGCGCACTGATCCGGGTCAGCGTCGTAGCCGGCGGCGTCTATGCCGGAGCGGCCTTGGAAGACGTAGCCCGTCTGACCCTATTCGGCTGCAAGGCCGGCCTGGCCTTTCAGATTATGGATGACGTTCTCGACATGACCGTCGATTCAGCGCACCTGGGCAAGACCGCCGGCAAGGATCTGGCCACGGAAAAAGCCACCTGGCCGGCCGTCTTTGGCCTCGAACAGAGCCGCCGCGACGCCGCACAACTGATCGAAGAGGCCTTCGCGGCGCTCACGCCCTACGGCCGCCGCGCCGATGGACTGAAATCGATTGCCCGCTACTTCGTCGAGCGGAAGAACTAGCCAATGCTTTCCGAATCCGAGATTCTTACCGCGTTGCGCGATTGCTTCGACCCTGAAGTGAAGCTGAATCTTGTCGATTTAGGCTTGATTTACAAGGTCGAGACTGGCCCCGATCCGGATTCGACACCGGCCTGGCCGCGCCAGTGGGTCCGGGTGACCATGACCCTGACCACGCCGCAATGCCCAGCCAGCGGGCTCATCTTTGAGCAGGTAAACAATCGTCTGGCCGGAATACCCGACATTAGCAAGGTCGAAGTCGACCTGGTGTGGGAGCCCAAATGGACGCCCCATCGCATCAGCGAAGCCGGGCGCAAGCAGTTGGGAATATAAAACCTGCATTCGCCTTGGGAGCCTGGACTGGTTCCAAAAGAACCCGTTGTTTTGAGGGGCACTTCCGAAATGACTTTTCGGGAGTAATGTGCGTTGGCTGAAGATTTTGAACATTCCCAGGTCTCAAAATCGAGAATCTTCGACGATCTCAGGACAGGGTCTGGGGCACCCTCATCGTAGTGCAGGAGAGGTCGTCGAAAACCGGGCCACTCGTCCCAAGTTGTTTATTTTCTATGACTTATCAGATATGGAAAAACGTATCTTGTTTGGTTTCTATCACTTAGCCAAAAATAGGGGGGGGAGGGGGTATCAGGCGCGCCCGGCGCCCTGCTCTCTTCGGCTGGGCTCGCTTGCCGCGCCGACGGGGGCCAGGGGCTGCAGGGCTTTGATCATGGCGGCTTCTCCGTTCACGGGGAGTTTTCCCTTGTCTCTTCTTCTATTGTGCGCCGGCGGTGAGTTATTTTCTGCAACCACCTTTCGACTTCGCTCAAGGCAGGCTCTGCGGTGGGGCGGACGGGACTGGCCCCTTCGACTCCGCTCAGAGCAGGCTGTCCAGGCGGACGCAGATGACGCTGTTCGCGGATTCGCCTGGGGGTAGCGCCCACTCATCGAGATGAATCCGCCGACCCAAAGGGTACCCCGATGGGGCACAATCCCTTCACTTCAAACGATTATGCGAATCGATGAGTGGGCCACCTGCCAAATTCTTGTCACTCAACGAGGCTCATCCAACTTTGGCGCCTCCGGCCTGGGCGGCGGCACGCTCATGGTTTAGAGCGAGCAGCCGGGCCAGAATTTCCTCCTTGGGCAGATCGGAGGGCCAGCCATATGCGGCGAAGACGGCTTCGTCCAGTGCGCGATGCGCGTTCGCCAACCACTCGGGACGCTGATTGTAGAGGTTGGTCAGCGTGCGGCTCTTCAACTCCTCCGGCGAAGCGCCCGGCGGATTCAGCCACGCATCCCGCAGCCGCACCAGCTCCCGCGCCGCATCTGCGATGGCCTTGACCCGAGCATCCTCCTCTTCGGAAGGCTCAGTGCCCGGTGGCCATGGGAAGGGAAACGTATCGAAGGTGGAATTTGGCGTGTAACGGAAGCCGCTCTCTGCTTCTCTTACTTGGGTGCCCTGGGACCGCGCCCAAAGCTCGTGGATGCCAGAATGAAGTACACCGAAAAAGTAGTCGTCCGCACGCGCAAAAGCAAAAACTGCATGATCCGGTATCGCAGCCGAATGACGCCAGTCGAAGATGCGATGCTTTGAGACGCCGGGTGTCAGGATATACCTCGCTTTCCCCTTCAATGCATGCCTAAGCTCAGGCCTTGGCTCTCCGTGAAGCCACCACCGCTTGCTATAGCCTTCGCGCTTGTTCTTGATTCTCACTGGGAACACATGTTTCATTGCGTACTGGAAAGGCAGTTCGTAAAGAGCAGCCTGCGATTCGGAGAGTTCCGTTCCAAAGTCGATAATGTAATGGCCGCGCGTTCTTGCCGTGAAGTCCTTTGCATTGATCCAGGGGCGAACCACGTCGGAATTGGGGCGGCCGTTGGGATTCAGAGGCGAGTTCAGCATCTTTCGAGCCAGATCGGGCTCAAGGTCGAAGGCTCCGACCTTTGTGGTTCCCATGAAACAAATGCCCCTATTCTCTTCGAGGCGAAGCGCAGAGGTCACATCCGTACCGTCGGTCAAATCAGCGTGGATGACGGGAACAACCTGCCCATCGAGACTGTAACCATCTTCGGCCCGTGCTCCGAACCCGATCATGGAGACATGAACGACAGCCCCTGGGAGTAGCCACTCGCGATCACTCCAAGCCCAGAAAATCGGGGCCGTCTCTTGAATGCGGTCCAAAACCTTCCGGTTTGCTCCGCCGCGAATTGCCTGAGTCGCCAGCAAGCCCACCCGTTTGGTTGGATCAGATTCCACCTCCGCGCGCGCCTTCTCAAACCAATAGACAACAAGGTCCGATTCGGCCTTTACTCGACCGTCATAAAGCGCAAAGAGGTCGTCAACATACTTATCTCCCAATTCCCTCCGCAGCCGCTTGCCGCCCAGAAACGGCGGATTGCCCACAATAAAATCCGCCTTCGGCCATTCCGGCTCATACGGTTTGCCCTCCGCATCGTAACGAAGAATCGCGTCTCCGTGCTCGATGTTCGCCAGCTTCTCCAGAATCGGCTCCCGGTCATCGTGGACCGCGTGTTCATGCTTCCATTGCAGGAAGCCGATCCACACGACGATCGAAGCCAGTTCGTGCGCATAAAACTCGGTTTCGATGCCGAACAGTTGCCGGGGCGAGACCATCTTCGAGAGCACCAGAGAGATGCCCTGCTCGGCTGCAAACTGCGTCGCCTCGAGCCACAAGTCCAGCATCCGGCGCAGAGCGAGGTAGAGAAAGTTGCCCGAGCCGCAGGCGGGATCGAGAACCCGCACGGAGGTCAACTCCTCGATCCATGCGCCCAGCAGCTTTTCCGACGGCAGATCGACGCGCAGGCGCGCCTGGCGGTGGTTGCGGGCAGCCTCCTCGGCCCGCTCGATCTCCAGCGCCTCGATCATCCGCTGCTTGACGCTCTCCCAGCGCTGTTTGAGCGGCCGCACCAGCACCGGCTCGATCAGCAGCAGGATGTCTTCTTCGCTGGTGTAGTGCGCGCCGATCAGCGAGCGGCGCGCCGGGTCCAGCGACCGCTCGAACAGAGTACCGAAGATGGCCGGAGCGATGTGCGACCAATCGTAGTTCTTCGAGACCTCGTAAAGGATGCCCAGGTCGGCAACGTCGAGCTGGATCACCGCGGCGTCATCGAAAAGTCCGCCGTCGAAGTACTTGATGGTGTGTTCGCCAAAAATGCCGTCCGGCTCGCTCATCGCCTCGAAGAGCAGCTTCAGCTTGCGCAGAAACTTCCGCGGCAGAAAGCGGTCGTCGCTCTGGATCATGTTGCGGAAGACGCGCTCGGGAAGCAAACCGATGGAGTCGGCAAAGAAGCAGAAGAGCAGCCGCATGAGGAAGTGCGCAATCTCGGCGCGCGTTGCGCCCAGGTTGCGCTCTTCAAGCTCCATCCGCTCGGCCAGCTTGCTGAAGAGCTTGGCCGCCTCCTGCGTTACGTATGCGTCGGTGTGCTCCGGCCGCAGAATGTTGTAGTCGCCGAAGAGCGCGCGTAAAACTTCCAGCGGAGGCAGCGGGCAGCTCGCCGTCACCTGGTTGCGATTCAGTTCGTCCAGGTTGAAGCTGTAGACGCGCTTTCTTGTGGCCGTGAAGTTGGTATGCACCTCGAAGCGCTCGAAGTCGCAGACCACCAGCAGCGGAGGATTGCCCAAATCCTCGCGATAATCGTTCAGTTGCTCGTAGGCTTTTTGCAGGTTCTTGTGCTTGCCCTTGTATTCCCACGCAAAGTGGTCCCGGAGCCAAACATCGGCAAAGCCGGTGCCGCCGCGGGTCTTGCTCACCCGCTTTTCAAAGGCGTACCGGTCTCCGGTTGGGTCGCTCTCCGCCGGGCTCTGCTCGCCCAATACCTCGCACAGATCGCTGAAATGCGATTGAGCGCTGGCGCGCTCGGACTGCGCGTTGATCTTCCAACGCTGGACGAAAGCTGCGACGGTTAGCGGCATGGTTGCATGGGTAGTTTACAGCGGTGGCGGGGCGCAATGCAGGCGAAACCGGCAGAACCTGTTGACCTTGTTGGCCCCTTTGCGCGGAGCGCGCCAAGGAATCCAACCGGCCTTCTGTTCCCTGCTTTTCTCAATCGAAGACGACAGTCTTATTCCCGTAGCAGAGGATGCGCCGGTCGAGGCGCCAGCGGACGGCGCGGGAGAGAACGATGCGCTCGAGATCGCGGCCGCGGGCGACAAGATCTTCAACCTGATCGCGGTGAGAGATGCGGGCCACGTCCTGCTCGATGATGGGGCCGTCGTCGAGGATGTCGGTGACGTAGTGGCTGGTGGCGCCGATCAGCTTGACTCCGCGGGCGTGGGCGGCGTGGTAGGGCCTGGCGCCGGTAAATGCGGGCAGGAAGGAGTGGTGCACGTTGATGATGGCCGCCGGATAGCGGGTGACAAAGGAAGGGGAGAGAATCTGCATGTAGCGGGCCAGGACGACCAGTTCGATTTTGTGGGAGGAAAGCAGTTCGAGCTGGCGGGCCTCGGCCTCGGCGCGGGTGCTGGCGGTGACGGGGACGTGCTCAAATGGGATGCCGTAAAACGCGGCCAGCTTTTCCACGTCGCGATGGTTGGAGACGATGAGGGGGATCTCGCACAGCAGCTCGCCGGTGCGCCAGCGATGGAGCAGATCGGCCATGCAGTGGAGGTACTGGGAACAGAAGAGGGCCACACGGGGCAGGCGGCTGGCGGAGGTCAACTGCCAGCGCATGCCAAGCTCGGCGGCGAGGGGGGCGAAGGCGGCGCGGAAGCCTTCGAGATCGAAGCGGTCCCCATCGAAACGGGTCTGGCCGGTTTGCGCGGTTGGCTGTGGATCGGAAGCGCGGCCGGCCAGCCTTTCGCTGGAGCCGTCGAGCGCCCACTCGACGCGCATGAAAAACAGGCCCAGATCGTGATCCTGGTGCTGGTCGGCGTGCAGAATGTTGGCGCCGTGCTGGTAGAGCAGCGAGGAGACGCGCGCCACCAGCCCCTTGCGGTCAGGGCAGTCGATAAGCAGAACGGCCGAATCTTTCATCTTCGTTTCAGATTACGCCACCTGGCGCTGCCCTCAGGCATTTGCCCTCGGAGTTTTGGAGGCTTGGAGGTTTGGCGGGGAAAAAGCGCCGGGGCAAAGGCTGCCCCGGCCATGCGCGCGCAACGCATTGAAATGCTTTGCGACCTGAAGATCAGGCCGCCGTATCTCCGCGGATCGCCAATGGCGCGCTCAGTTGCTGGCGCAAGCTTCCGGCAAGGTCCGCCACCACGCGAAGCTTCTCCGCGATAGGCGCCGGGACCTCGGTGCCGGACAGCGCCAACTGCGAGTGCAGCAATAGTCCGGCGACGGTGGTCTTCAATTCGTTTTCGATGGCCGCCGCTGCCGCCCGGTGGGCCAGCGCCTGTTCCCGTTCACGGCGGTGCAGGGCGGCGCGAATCTCGCGGATCAAACGGGTCGCGCCGGAGAGCGCGAAGTTGATCTGCAAAGGAATCGCCAGCCCGGCGCGTTCCCACACCGCTTCAGCCGAGGCCGGATCGCACTCGGCCATGGTTTCATCCAGCACGACGGCGGAAAACTCCCGGTGGCGCAGTGCGGCCAGCGCGGCTTTGCGCCCCTCCGCCACTTCAACCTCCATGCCCAGTTGCGCGCTCACCACTGCGGCGCAGTTTCGGGCGCCCTCCACTCCGGTCACAATCAGAATGCTCATTCCCAGCTCCTTGTTCCGTATCCCGTTTGGCTTCCGTATCCCGTTTGGTTTGACGCCCGATCGATCCGGCTGCGGGCAGACGTCAATTCGACGCCGGCCTATGGCGGTCCCCGATCTTGCCCCTGGGCGCGATTGGCTCCGGCTGCCCGGTGGCCGGTTACTCCTCGCGCAGGGGGTCGGCGATGCCGTATTCCTTCAGCTTGCGGTACAGAGTGGTCTTGCCGATGCCCAGCAGCTTGGCGGCCTGCAGCTTGTCTCCGTTGAGGGCGCGAATGGCTCCCAGAATGGCATGGCGCTCAAGATCGGCCAGAGTCTGGACTTCGGGTGCGTCGCCCTCCGTAACCGGTTCGCCGAGTTGAGCGGCGCGCCTGGCCTCCAGACCCTGTTGCTGAAGCTGGGTTGGCAGGTCGCCGAGATGCAGCACCGGGCCGGAGGAGAGGGCGCAGGCTCGTTCCACCGAGTTTTCGAGCTCGCGCACATTCCCCGGCCAATCGTGCCGCATCATGGCGCGCAGAGCCTCGTCGCTGAGCGTGAACTTGGTGCCGTGCTCGCGGCTGATGCGGTCCAGAAAGTGCGCCGCCAGCAGCGGGATGTCCTCGCGGCGGTCGCGCAGAGACGGAAGCCGCAGATTGACCACATTGAGACGGTAGAAGAGATCCTTGCGGAAGGTGCCCTTCTCCACCATGGCCGCCAGGTCGCGATTGGTCGCGGCCACAATGCGTGCCTTGATGGGAACGCGGTGGGTGGCCCCCACCGGCCGCACCTCTTTCTCTTGAAGGGCGCGCAGCAGCTTGGCCTGCAGGTCGAGAGAAAGCTCGCCGATCTCATCGAGAAAGACCGTGCCCCCCTCGGCCGAGACCAGCAGACCGTCCTTGGACCGGTTGGCTCCGGTGAATGCGCCCTTCACGTAACCGAACAGTTCGCTTTCGATCAGCGTCGGCACCAGCGAGCCGCAGTCGACGGGGAGAAACGGCTTTTGGGAGTTGGGTCCATAGGCGTGGATGGTTCTGGCCACCAGTTCCTTGCCCGTGCCGCTCTCGCCGAGCACCAGCACCGGGTGCGTGCTCTGGGCGACTTTGGAAAGAATGCGGTAGAGCTTCTCCATCTCCCCCGACCGGCCGATCATGGCTCCCAGCCCCTGCGAGAGCCGCAGCCGCTCCCGCAATTGGCGGGTTGTGGTGTCGGTCAAGTGGGTGGCGGCGGCGCGATCCAGCACAGTCGAAAGCTCGTCCATCGCGAAAGGCTTGGTCAGGTAGTCGGAGGCGCCGCAGCGCATCGCTTCGACAGCCGCATTCACCGACCCGGATGCGGTCATAGCGATCACCGAGGTCTGCGCGTAGAGCAGCTTGACCTCGGAAACAAGCTCCAGGCCGTGGTTGTTCCCAGCGGGCAGGTTGACCAGCAGAATGTCTGCCGCACGACCGCGCAGCAGGCTCCGCGCCTGGCCCAGATCGCCCGTGCTTTCCACCGCGTAGCCCAGGCTGGCGGCGATCTCGGCGCAGGCCGAGCGGATGGCCGTGTCGGCATCGACGACCAGCAGGTGCAGCCGTACCGCCGGCTCCGGAAATTGCGTAACTTGAGGGACAAACTCCATGGTTCGAGTGGTGATGACTGTTTCGAGCATTGTATGCGCCTCGTGTGTGCCTGGGTGAATCGTGTCAGTGACGAAAGTCGTGGTGCCGTCGGTGGGACTGGTTCCTTGTGCGTCTTAAGGGGTGCGAACGGGCAGCGCGATCTCGAAGCACGCTCCCGGCTGGGAGCGGTTTACGGCGTGAATCCGCCCGCCCGCGCCTTCGATCACCGAGCGCGTGATGGACAGGCCCAGCCCGCGGTGCGCGGCCGGCCAGCTGCCTCGCTCTGAAGAGCCGCGCGCATGCGTGGTGTAGCCGGACTCGAAGACCTTGTCCAGCGCCTTGGGCGGGATACCCGGCCCGTTGTCCTCGATGGTCAGCGTCAGCCGGAAGGTATCTCCCGCCTGCGCAGCCACTTCCCGCAGGCCAAGCTGGATCCGCCCCCCCGCCGGCATGGCCTCGGCGGCGTTCTTCACCAGGTTTACCAGCACCCTGGTCAGGTCCTCTCCGGTCAGCCACACCGCCTTGGCGCCGCCTTCGACATCCACGGCAAGGGCGATCGACGGGCCGGCAAGGGCAGCCAGAAGACTTCGCGTGGCCTCGAGCTCTCGAGCCAGATCGTCGATCGGTTCGCCCGGCATTGGGTCCCAGCACCGGGTCCGATCAGGGCGCTTTGGGTCCAGCCCGGCCATATCCAGCCTGCCCAGCCCGGAACCGCCTTGCCTCAGCTTGTCTGCTTCGAGGCTGTCGCCCATCGAGCCTTCCGTCGGAGGCCTGCCCTGGATGCGCAGCCCGGCCTGGGAAAAACCGCCTCCTGGAACCGCGCGGGTATCGATAGCTACCAGCTTTTCTACCAGCCGGTGGCTGGCCGCGGCCACCAGCCGCAGCTCGTTTCCATAGTGAAGAAAGGGAGTGGCCAGCACCCCCGGCTCCTCAAGAAGATCGCAGTAGAGTCCCAGCGCCGTGACCATGTTTCTTGCGTCATGCGCTACTTCCGCAAGGGTCTCGCCCTCGCTGCGCAGCGTGGCCAGCGTCTCCACCACCGCTTCCACCCGCTTGCGCTCCGTCCCATCCAACCCTCTCGCCTGCTCCGTATGCTGCATCGCCCGATTCCTTTCCATTCAGCCTTTAGCCTTTAGCCTCTAGCTGGTCTCGCTCACCTCAGCCTCGTTCGTCTGGCCCGTTGCGTAACCGGCTAGAAGCTAAAGGCTAAAAGCTAGAAGCTGTTTCCCATTCCTGCCTGACCGCTCCGCTTTGTCCTGTTCTATTACACGTGGCGTGCCAAACTAGGACGCTCGATCTAAGTTCCTAATAAGGGAAGGGCTTACTGTCCGGAATCCAGACAGCCGTTCCAGACCGTTCAATCGAGAAACGTTCCAAAATGGAACAGCGCAAGCGGACCGAACCAAGCTAATCCATGCAGTTTCATTCGCTTATGAACAAATTCCTATTCCGGGCCGAAGAAAGGCCGAATTCCCGTTCTGGAGCACGCGCCTTCCCGGAAAACGGCTTTGCGGCAGGGCTCGCTCCCGTACAATCTCCCTATGCACGCCCCCAACAAGGTTCCTGACCCAGTCCCCATTCCTGACGCCAAGCCGGCTTCGTTCTTCCGTCCCGGTGGCCGCAGCCCCGGCCAGCTTCGCCCACTCACGCTCACCCCCGGCTTTGTTCAGACCGCGGAAGGCTCGGTGCTGGTTTCTCTGGGCAATACACGCGTCCTGACCAACGCGACCATCGAGCAAGGGGTCCCTGGCTGGCTGCGCAACTCCGGCCGAGGCTGGGTCACGGCGGAATACGCCATGCTCCCCCGCTCCACCGTCACGCGGACGCCTCGGGAGAGCGAGCGCGGCAAGATTGGCGGACGCACGCACGAGATTCAGCGGCTGATCGGCAGAAGTTTGCGCTCCGTGGTGGACATGAAGCTGTTGGGCGAACGAACGGTGATTCTCGACTGCGACGTGATCCAGGCCGATGGGGGCACGCGAACCGCCGCCATTACCGGCGCGGCGGTGGCCCTTGCCCTCGCCCTGAACGCCCTGGTCGATGCCGGAACGCTCAAGCAGTCGCCGCTCAAGCAACTGGTCGCCGCGACCTCGGTGGGCATCGTCGACGGCAAGATGCTGCTCGACCTGTGTTATGAGGAAGACTCCGCCGCCGAGGTGGACATGAACGTGGTGATGACCGCCGACGGCGGCCTGATCGAGACCCAGGCCACGGCAGAGAAGGGTTCTTTTTCCCGCTCCGATCTGAACGGGCTCATCGATCTGGCCGAATCCGGCCTCAAGGAGATCTTCGCCGCGCAGCGGGCGGTGCTGGGCGGGTGATCCTTCAGCAAGATGGTACTCAATCCCGTTCCTCCGGCGCTCGGAGCCGTGTGCTCAATGACACACGTTCCACTTCTGTGTCTCTGCTACCATAAGGACGATTCGCGTTCCTGCCGCCCGCCTGGCTGATTTTTCACCCTGCCGGACCCGAACTTGGAGGCGGCCGGATCGAACCCGGACCCAAACCGGATCCATTTGAGAAGGAGAACCTCTATGCCTCTAGTCTCCATGCGGCAACTGCTCGACGAGGCCGCCAAGGGCGGTTACGGCGTCGGCGCATTCAACGTCAACGATATGGAACAGATTCAGGCCATCATGGGCGCGGCCAAGGAAACCAATTCCCCGGTCATCATCCAGGCCAGCCGCGGGGCCCGCGCCTTTGCGCAGGATCGCTACCTCTTTCACCTCATCCTGGCGGCGGCCGAACTGAATCCCGAGATTCCCATCGCCATGCACCAGGACCACGGCAACAGCTTCGAGACCTGCAAGAGCGCCATCGAGCTGGGCTATACCAGCGTCATGATGGACGGTTCGCTGAAGGACGACGGCAAGACCCCGTCCACATTTGAAGAGAACGTCGAAGTCACCCGCAAGGTGGTCGAGTTCGCTCATCCTCTCGGCGTCACGGTCGAAGGTGAAATCGGCGTGCTGGGCGGCGTTGAAGACGGCCACGGCGCAGGCGGCACCGGCCTCGAGCACATCACCGACCCCGATCAGGCCGTCGAGTTTGCCGAGCGCACCGGCGTCGACGCGCTGGCTATTGCGATTGGAACCAGCCACGGCGCGTACAAGTTTACCAAGAAGCCAGACGGCTCCGTTCTCAAGATGGACGTTCTCATCGCCATCCACAAGCGCCTGCCCAACACCCACCTGGTCATGCACGGCAGTTCCTCGGTGCCCAAGGACCTGCAGGACGTCATCAACGAGTACGGCGGCAAGCTGAAGGAGACCTGGGGCGTGCCGGTGGAGGAGATCCAGCTCGGCATTCGCAACGGCGTGCGCAAGGTCAACGCCGACACCGACAACCGCCTGGCCATGACCGGCGCTATTCGCAAGGTGCTCTGGACCCAGCCGGAGAAGTTCGATCCTCGCGACTACATGAAGCCGGCCCGCGAGGCCATGCAGAAGGTGGTTGCCCAGCGCATGACACAGTTCGGCCAGGCCGGCCATGCCGGCGACTATGCTCCCATCCCGATCTCCGAGATCGCCAAGGGCTACGCCGACGGCAGCCTCACTACTCAACCGTTGGTAGCCGCCAAGTAACTCAGGCTGCGAGCATCGACAAAGAGGGCCACGCCGCATTCGCGGAGTGGCCCTCTTCCTGTTTCAGCCGCCCCTATCGATGGGACCCGCCGCCGCTGGGGCTGGTGCTGCTGCTGCTGGAACTGCCGGCCGCACTCGAACTGCCAGCCGCGCTCGAATTGCCGGAGCTGGATCCGCCGCTGCTGTTTCCGCTACCATGAAATCCGCCGCCGCCCGAACTGACGTTGCTCCCGCCGCTACCGTGAAATCCGCTGCCGCCGCTACTGGTACTGCTGCCGCCGCGGTCGTGAGGATTTCCGACCGAGTCGCGGCCGGGGAAGCTGCTGCCCGAACCGTTGCTTCCACCGCTGCGGAAGCCGCCCCCGCCACTGAAGCTGCCGGCCCGAGACTGCAGGTTGCCGCTGCGGTTGTTCAGGGGAGCAAAAACCGTGGCGGTTATGCCGTTCCTGGCCTCCTGCCTGGGCACCATGAAGCTATGCGACTTGGGATCGAAGTGAATGGGAATGGATGCTCGACTGGCCTCGCCGGCCTTGCGTCCCGGCTCAATACCGGCCGCACGCGCCTCCATGCGCGGCTCCTCAGCCCGTGCCAGCGGGCGCAGAGACTCGTTGCGATACTCTCTGGGAGGCTCTTTGAGGAACTCGACGGCATGGCTGGAGTCGAACTTCACCGGCTGCACCTTGATTTCATTCTTTCCGATTACCTCAAAGACAATATGTTTTGCGTTGAGCGCAGGCCGGTCTTTCACGTCGTAGGGATGCAGCGGGACAAACCCCACATGGCGCCCGCTCTTGACCCAGCGAACCGGCGCAAGGTGGTGCCGCTTGCCTCCGGCTACCCACGCATAATGTCTTCTGTGACGAATCCAGCTCCCAGCGTGACACACGGCCCAGCTATACGGTTCGACGGCCACCAACCTCCTGTCTATGACCGTGACCTTCCCGGTTATCGGGTCCTTCACCAGCCGAAAGCGCAGCGCAGCAGGCATGCATGGAAACAGAAGGTCGCTCTCGAAGTCATTCGGTTGCTCATCGGCGTCGGCCTGGGCGCTCTGCCGGCCCAGTGAAGAAGGATCAAAGGAGGCCAGCACGAGTCTTGGCTGCTGGCGGGTTATTGGTCTTCGGTTCGCGGCCTTTTCCTGGCCGGCGGCATCCTTTGGCTCCCAGCAGGTTCCATAAGGAGCGCAATCGAAGAATTCTCCCTGGCCTGCCATCTCCGCCATGCCGGGAATCGGCGCCGTCAGCCCTGAGGCTTCCATCACCGCATTTATCGCCGCTTCTCGCGTCGCTAGCCGGGCGCTCACCCACTTGTCCCATGCCACGAACTCCTCCCCACTCGGTGCGCCCGCGGCATCGACAGGCACGCCGCGCCGATAAGTCCACGTCCGGCCTGAAACAACCGAGTCTTTTGGCACTCCCGGCAAGCGCACATCGCCGCCTTCGAGAGGCGTGAGCGTCGTCGCGTCCGTAAAGCTCTCGACCCGCAGATAGGTTCTGTCGGGGTATTTTGTGAACAGCTCGTCTGTCGGAGTGATCAGGTAAAACTTCTCGCCCGCGACGTAGGGATGGATGTACAACGACACCGTGCCCGAAAGCAGTCCCAGCTCGGTGTAAGGGATACCGGCCGTCGAGTGCAAGTCGTTGAAGGTGAGAATCGAGTTTTCTCCCAGGTAAAGTGTCGAGGCGTTTTCAAACTCAATCTCTGCGCGCCCTGCGCCGGTCGCCAGGCTGAAGCCGGTTTCAAGAGGCAGATCGGTAACTGCTTTCTCCCAGCTCCCGTTGTCCGCCTTTTCGTTGGCCGCGCCCCGCTGGATGCGAACATCCCCCTCCACATAACTGATGCGCACGATCTGCGCGTAGGTCGCATTGGAATAATGCTGGCCAAGAATAAACTGCGCTTCCTTCTTGAGAGATTCGCTGGAATCGCCGCTCAGAATTGCCTCAATCTCCTTGAGCGCCCGCGGCTCATCCTGGCGCATCATGGCGTTCAGCGCCAGAAGCTTGACTTCATCGCTCTGCCCCGGCGCAATCTGCACAGGCTTGCCGGTCTTGGCCCGAATTTCAACCACCAGCGCGTCGCAATCGTCGATCCAGCGGCTCTTGGGATAGCCGCCGCGCAGTTCCGCGCAGCTATCTTCCGCCGGCTTGAATTGGCCCAGCTTGTCCTCTGCATAGGCCTTCCAGTAGAGCGCCCCATCGGCATGGTCGCCATGCTGGGCGGCCACGCCGCTAAAGTACCTAACCGCGTCGGCCCACCGGGCTTCATTGATGGCGCGCGTTCCATCCGCGAACGGGCCGCTATCCGCCGAATCTGGCGCTGAAGACGCGGCCGCTGCCAGGCCGCTCGAATCTGGCGCGCTCTCCACCCCGGCGGCGCTCAGTGGCAACCAAGCGATTCCCGCCACCAGAGCAGCAAGAATTCCAGCCTTGGTCTTCATATCGTTCCTCCCTTAACGGGCCCGTTCCCGGCTACCTTTCGACTGGCGATTCTGGCCCGCAACACGCGCACCTCGAAGAGCAGCCCATCGCTGTTCATCTCGTCCTGAAGTTTGGCAATGGAGGCGGCATTCAGGCCGCCGGGCTCGTTGGCTGCTTCGGCCAGCAGTCGATCCAGGTGGTCCAGCGCCGTTGTGAGTTCCGGATCGCTTTTCTGCGCGGCCTTTTCGCGGCAGACTTTGTTGGCCGCCAGAAGGCTGCGCGCCTCATCCCGGATCGGCGACGCCATCGCCGACGAGTCCAGATCGGCATGTTTCAGTTCCACAAGAAATCGCTCCGAGCGGTCCAGATGATCGTCCAGAACCACCACCACAATCGGCTGTTTCGTTTGCGGAACCTTCTGTTCTACCCTGGCCGTGGGTTGCCTTTGTTTCGAATGCTCCCATTGCCTGCCTGCAAAAAACGCTCCAACCACCAGCAGCGCGCAGGCGGCGGCGTAGCCCAATCCCTTCCACACGCCCCCGGTCAGCCAGCCTCGCCGCCAGCCCCGCCGCCAGCCCCGGTTCCGGGCCCGGTACGCGGCGAGTGAAGGCGCGATCGATTGCCACACCCGCTCGCCATACCACTCATCGCGGTCCGGCGGCGTCACTGGCTTCATCGCGGCCAGGTCGCTCAGCAAAACCAGGTAGGAATCCGCGCACTCCTCACAAGCCGCCAGATGCTCCTCGACTGCATCCGCGCCCTCGCCCTGGCGCTCCCCAATGGCTTGTGCGATCAGTTCCTCTTCCGTCAAGTGCTTCATATACTCACCCTCAAAGCCGATAGCCGGCGCCGCAGCTTGTGCACTGCGCGAAAAACCGTTTGTTTGGCCGCATTCGGCGCAATGCCCAGCGCGGCGGCGATCTCTTCACTCGAGCAATTCTCCACGTGCCGCAGAACGAAGGCCGTACGCTCGGTCGGCGACAGGCCGCGCATTGCGGCTTCCTGCATGGCTCCGATCTCTCCGCTCAACAGCAGGCGCTCGGGACTGGCCGCACTGTCGGGCACCTGCACCTGGTCCAGCTCAGGATCGGTCTCTTCGGCCACGCGGGGGCTCTCATCCACCCTTGAGGCCTTCAATTTGTCCAGCGCGCACCGCACCGCGATGCGGTAGATCCAAGTGCTGAAATTCGCCCGCAACTCGAACGTCCCCAGCTTTCGATATCCGCGCAGGAACGCCTCCTGCACCACGTCGTCCGCGTCGGCCTCATTGCCCGTAATGCGAAACGCGACCCGGAAGAGGCTATGGCTATGGCGCACCACTAGCGCCCCATAGGCTTCCTTGTCCCCATCGAGAACTGCTCGAACCGCCTCGTGGTCGCTGATCCCCATGCGAAACATTAGACACCAGTGTTCCGGGCGTGGTTAGGAGAGATTGCCGACGGGGAGCGCAGAGTTGCTTGGAAAGACCGCAAGGGCCGCGGGGATCTGCCGGCGTCAGTGGCTTAGATCGCAGGTGCGACGAAGGGCTCGCGCAACGGACCAACTGACGCCCGATCTCTGATCCCTGATCCCTGATCCCTGTCTTCCTGGTCCTTGTATTGGAGTTGGTACAGCTTCCAGTAGAGGCCGCGGTGGGCCAAGAGTTCCTGGTGGCTCCCCATCTCGCGCAACTGGCCCTTGTGCATGACGAGGATCGTGTCGGCTCTTTGAACAGTGGACAGCCGGTGCGCAATCAGCACACTCGTCCGTCCCTCGACCATGCGCTCGAGTGCGCCTCGGATGCGCAGCTCGGTGTCGGTGTCGACGCTTGAGGTGGCTTCGTCGAGGATCAGGATGCGGGGATTGTAGGCCAGCGCGCGGGCAAAGTTGATGAGCTGCTTCTGCCCCGTCGAGAGCGAGTTGCCGCGTTCGCGGACCGGCTCGTCGAACTTGCCGGCCAAACTGTCGATGAAGTCCAACACGTTGACGTCGCGGGCCGCCTGGCGCAACTCGACCTCGGTAATGTCTTCGTTGCCAAGGCGAATGTTCTCGGCCAGAGTTCCGGTGAACAGGAATGGGTCCTGGAGGACGACGGCGAAGTGCTTGCGCAGTGCGTTCAAATCCTGATCGCGCAGGTCTACGCCGTCGAGAAGAATCTGGCCGGCGGTTACGTCGTAGAACCGCATCATCAGACTGGTCAGCGTCGTCTTGCCCGCGCCCGTGTGCCCCACGATGGCAACGGTCTGCCCCGGATCGACAGTGAAAGACACATCCTTCAGAATCCACTCGATGCCTTCGATGGCGCAGATGGCCGCGTAGTTGGGCGCGGGTGTAGCCGCCGCGGAGATGGCCGCTCTCTGGCCGTCGGTTAGAGGTTGATAGGTAAACCAGACGTGGCGGAACTCGATGCGATTGCTGCCGTCGCCTTCGATCGGATTGGCCGGGCTGACGATCTCGGGCGGCGTATCGAGCAGCTTGAAGATGCGTTCGCAGGCGGCCATGGCGGCTTGCAGGATGTTGTACTTGTCGCTCAAATCCTGGATGGGACGCCAGAAACGCTGCGAATACTGGATGAACATGGCGAGCACGCCGATGGTGACCCCGCCCGAGAGCACGCCGAAGCCGCCGCGCCAGATGACCAGCGCAATGGCCGTGGCGGAAAGCAGCTCTACGGCGGGGTAATAAAGCGCATAAGCAAAAATCGTATCCTTGAACGCGATCATGTGCAGCCGGTTGACATCCTCAAAATCCTTGTAGGCGCGCTGTTCGCGGTTAAACAACTGCACCACCGCCATCCCGGAAATGTGTTCCTGGGTGAAGCTGTTGATGCGGGCGATGGCGGCGCGGACGCGGCGGTAGCTTTCGCGTACGCTGTCGCGGAAGAGGCGCGTGACGATGAGGATCAGCGGCAGGACCGCAAAGGCTATCAGGGCCAGCCACCAGTTGATGGTGAGCATGACGGCGGCCATGATGGTGAGGTTGAAGAAATCGTCGACGATGGCCAGTACGCCTGCAGTAAACATCTCGTTGATGGCGTCCACGTCGGATGTGAGGCGGGTGACCAGGCGGCCGACGGCGTGGGTGTCAAAGAAGCCAATGTGCATGTTCTGCATGTGGCGGAAGATGTCGCGGCGGAGATCGAACATGATCTTCTGGCCGGTCCACTGCATCAGGTAGACCTGAATGAATTCAAAAAGATATGCGGAGAGCAGGGCGCAGAGGTAGATGGTGGCCAGGACGGTGATGCCGTGGTAGGCGTCGGCGGGCAGGCGGCGCGTGAGCCAGTTGGTGGCGGGGCTGGTGTTGCCGGTGAGATAGCGGTCGATGGCGACCTTGACGAGGTAGGGGCCGGTCACATCGCTGAGAGATTTGCAGGTGACGGCAAGAGCGGAGATGGTGGCCTGAATCCAGTACGGGCGCAGATAATGGCCGAGACGGCGGACCAGCCGGGAGTCGTAAACCTGGCCGACTGGGTCCTCGTCGCGTTTTTTCGGTTCCCGCTTTTGGATAGCTTTTTTGTTTTCGTCGGCCATGCGTGGTGGGGTCGGCTTCCTCTTTCATTGTAGCGGCAGCGGCCAGAGAACAGTGGTTAGTGGCTAGTGGTTAGAGGACCTTACTCCGATGCGACTCGCTCCATTGCCGGGACAGACGCATGAGCCGGTTGCTTGAAAACGACTGTCGTGAAGAATTCGATCATCAAGCCGAATAGGCCGTTGACGAAGAAATTGACCAGCGGCATCATCCCCGTCCCCAGGGTCATGAAGAGGAAATAAGAGAAGATCGATCCGACGGCAATTCCCATGACGATGCCGTTCCAGGCCCAGGGCAGTCTAAGCCCGGAGACGCCGATGGCAAAGCCCATCACAGCCCGGTTAAGCAGGATAAACACCAAAGTGATCGTGGAGAACCTCATCATGCCGGAAGAGAACAGGAGAGATGCACAAATTCCGCCCGCGATCAGGCCGAACAGGATTGCAATCGTAATGCGCTTCATAGGTCTTTCGCTCCGATCGGAGCCGGGTTGGGCTCCGATGGTTGATACGAGCCGGCTCGCTGTTTAGTTCGAATTTTCTTGGGAGTCGGGCCGGACCGCATTGACGGGAGCTTCAGAGCGTTGTCACCGACCTATGCGCCTCCCGGTGCTATGCTTACTGCGTCGTTCAATTGCTGAACATACAAATGATCCGCGCATCAGGCGAAGGCTCTGTAGTTTATGAGTCTCAATATTCTTGCCGAACAATAACCAATGCGGCGACGAGTCTGTCCAATGATCGAGTAACAATCTGCGGGGGCTTTGATGAACCATCCACTTCATCCCAGGAATCCACGGTCTTGTTCTCATTCATTCTTCAATCTTGAACCGAAGCGTGAAAGGATGACGGCAGTTTGCTTGGCGTTGGCCCTGACTTCGTGCGGGGCGTGGGCGACGGCCGCGGCGCAGGGAGCCGGTGCAAACGTGCCGGGCGCGTCGGCTCGGACTCTGATTGCGCAACCGCTGGATGAGGCTCAGCGCACCCATTTGAAGGGCAATACGCACCCGTTGGCGCGCGCGGAATTCGACGCCGGCGTGGCGCCTGCAGGCCAGCCGATGCGGCGGATGCTGCTGATGCTGAACCGCAGCGCGGAGCAGGAAGCCGCGTTGCGAGCATTGCTCGAAGACCAGCAGACAAAGACTTCGGCGAGCTACCGGCAGTGGCTCAGCCCGGAGCAATTCGGTGAGCAGTTCGGGCTGGCCGACAGCGACCTTGCAGCGGTCAAGGCGTGGCTTGAATCGCACGGGTTCCAGGTTACGGCTGTTTCCAAGGGCCGCACGACGATCGAGTTTTCCGGCACCGCCGGCCAGGTGCGGGAGGCGTTCCACACGGCGATTCACAAATACGTTGTGAACGGGGAGGAGCACTGGGCGAATGCAAGCGATCCGTCGATTCCCGCGGCGCTGACGCCGGCAGTGAAGGGCGTGGTAACGTTGCACAACTTTCCCCGGCATCCGCAATCGACGGTGCAAGGGACGCCAGTACGCGCGACCCCGGTTCCACCGGCGCCTTTTCTGGCAGCCCAGGGTCCGCCCACGCCGTCGCCGCTGTTCACGTTTACGTCGAATAAACAGTTGATGTACGGCCTGGGGCCAACGGATTTCGCAACCATCTATAACCTGCTTCCGCTGTGGAACGCGGGCATTGACGGCACCGGACAAACGATTGCCATTGTGGGTGAAACGAACATCCACCTGTCGGATATCGCGACTTTTCGCAGCCTCTTCGGCTTGCCCGCGAAAGCGCCCCAAATCATCTTGAATGGCCCGGACCCAGGCGTGGTCGGCGACGAGCCGGAAGCGGTGCTGGACGTCTCCTGGTCGGGCGCGGTGGCCAAGAACGCGACCATCGACCTGGTCGTATCGGAGAGCACTGAGACCTCGGCGGGCGTCGATCTTTCGGCGCTCTACATTGTGGACAACAATCTCGCGCCGGTGATGAGCGAGAGTTATGGGGAGTGCGAGGCCGCACTGGGCAACACGGCCAACGCGTTCTACAACGCGCTGTGGCAACAGGCGGCGGCGGAAGGCATCACGGTGGTGATCTCGTCCGGGGATAGCGGCTCGGCGGTATGCGACGACTTCAATAGCTCTGAGTATGCCAGCAACGGATTGGCGGTGAACGGATTCGCTTCAACTCCGTACAACGTTGCGGTGGGCGGGACGGACTTCGACCAGACCGCGGCCACTGCGCCGAATTATTGGAGCGCGACCAATAACCCGACGACTGGAGCTTCGGCGCTGGGCTATATTCCGGAGACGACCTGGAATCAATCGTGCGCGGGGCTGGGTTTCGGGAGCTGTCCGACCAGTTCCACCGAACTGGACATCGTGGGCGGCAGCGGCGGCCCCAGCAACTGTTCGACTTTGAGCAGCGAAGGTGCGTGCCTCGCGGGATACAGCAAGCCGACATGGCAGACGGGGGCCGGAGTGCCGGCCGACGGCGTGCGCGATTTGCCGGATGTGAGCCTGTTTGCCAGCGCCGGCTTCAACGGCAGCTTCTACATCATGTGCGAACAGGATATGGGTTTCTTCGGGTCGTCGGAGACGTGCAGCCTGACCACCGATACCTTTGTAGGGATCGGCGGGACCTCGGCCTCGGCGCCTGCATTTGCCGCAATGATGGCGCTGGTGAACCAGAAGACGGCGGCGCGTCAGGGGAACGCGAATTACGTTTTGTACAAGCTGGCGGCGCAGAGCGGGGCGAGTTGCAATTCATCCACGGCGGCTGCGAGCGGGAACTCCTGCATCTTTTACGACGTTACCAAGGGCAACGACTCAGTGCCCTGCAATGTGAGTTCTCCGAACTGCAGTCCGGCTCCGTCTGGAGGCTATGGGATTCTGGTCGATCCCAAGAACCCAACGACACCGGCTTGGACAACCACAGCCGGCTACGATCTGGCGACGGGCTTAGGATCGGTGAATGCCTTAAACCTGGTGAATGCGTGGAGCGCCGCCGCATTTGCGCCCAGCACGACGACGCTTACGAATGTGTCTCCGGTGAGCATCGTGCATGGCCAGCCGGTGAGCGTCAGTGCCACTGTTGCCGCGAAGAGCGGTGCGGGCACGCCGACCGGATCGGTGGCGCTGATGGCTGCGCCGGCGGGACAAAGTCTCGGCATCGGCGACTTTCCGTTGCTGAATGGCGCGGCCAGCGGCACGACTACGCTGCTTCCGGGCGGAACATACAACGTGACGGCTCACTATCCCGGCGACGGCAACTTTGGCGCAAGCGACTCTGCGCCTCTGCAGGTGACGGTGGGAAAGGAGACCAGCCAGACGAAGGAGTCCATGGAGTCGTACAGCTTTACGACCGGAAGTTTTTCGTCGGCCAACTCCATCCCTTACGGCAGCATCTTTTTCCTTCGCGGCGATGTGAACGGCGCCGCGGGAACATCGTGCGCTCCGAACCCGGCGCAAAGTCAGGTTCCCTGCCCGACGGGGAACGTGAGCTTCACCATCAATGGATTGAGCGGCGGGACATACGCTCTCAATAGCCTGGGCTATGCAGAAAACCAGACTCTCTCCACGAGCTTCAAGACGTTGGGCAGCTTTACGTCTGGAACGCAGTACAACGGGGACAACAGCTATAGCGCGAGCACGGCCACGCTGAACGCCACTGTGACGCAGGGGCCGACTATCCTGGATACTTTCGAGATTAAGGATCTTCCACAGCAGTTCAACGGGTTGACGGAGAACTATATCGCGTGGTCCGGGCAACTGTTCCATGTGATGGCGGCGGCTCGCGACCAGAGCATTCAGCAGGCGCCCTCGGGGACGGTTTCGTTTTTCGAAAACGGCAGCCCGGCCTCCGGTACCGCGGTCAACACCGAGCTTAACGGAAGCGGGAGTCTTGATCTAATTGGATTTGGCTATCTGAATACGCAGCTTGCCATTTCCATCGATACTCCCGGGACCTACACGTTCACGGCGTCCTACGCTGGAGATATGTACTACTCCGGATCGGTGGCCACTTATCCGTTGACTGTGATTGTGCGGGACACGACGTTTAACATTACACCGCCGATTCCGAACGTGACCATCTCGACGCCGGGGCAAACCGGAACGACAACCGTGACTGTGGCGGGCGTGGATAACTTCAGCGGAGTGGTGAACGTGACCTGCACTCTGCCGGCTGCCATGGCCGAGGCGACGTGCGCAGCGATGAACACAAGCCTCGGCAACAACACTACTGCCGACGCGCCAGTAACGATCATGACTACCGCGCCGCACAGTTTGACGGCGAGCCGGTCAGGCGGCACGGGACTTTATGGATTTGCGGCTCTGGCATGCGTCTTCCTTTTTGCGATTCCCGGCAAGCGCAGGCGGAGCCTTCCGCTGGCGCTGCTTTTGCTGGTGTGCATTGCCGGAATTGGAGGCTGCGGGGGAGGGAGCAGCAATCATGTGCAGACAGACAATGGAACCCCGGCCGGCACTTACACGGTGAATGTAACTGCCATTTCAAGTTCAATTACCCGGACCGGGAGCTTCACCGTAACAGTGCAGTAACTCCGAGTCATGCGGTTTTTGTTTGTTCTTGCGGAGGGAGCAGGGGTCTTCAGACCCCTGAAGCAGACGCAAAAGCAATGGGCTTTAGCCCCGGGCTTTCTGCACGCAGCTGAAACAGGGCCCGTGCCTGAAGGCCCGTCAATCCGTTCCCGTATTCAGGGGCCTGAAGACCCCTGCTCCCTCCGAAAACTGCCATCTGCATCGAATCGAAATCAAGAAGGCGCGAACACCGGCGAAATTAAGATGCGTCCGCGCTCGGGGCCTTGTCTCGATAGGTGGCTCGAGTCCTGCCGGCTGATATACTGCCATACAAGGGAAGGCCGGCGATGATTCAGAATCGGCAGTGGCGGGGATG
>Ga0224559_1000598_pt1 | contig 23262 bp, 16 predicted proteins | sample 714S33034metaG_FD_180676 | JGI IMG/M metagenome (GOLD analysis project Ga0224559, IMG submission 180676) | Peat soil microbial communities from Stordalen Mire, Sweden - 717 S3 30-34 | ecosystem: Environmental > Terrestrial > Soil > Wetlands > Peat | place: Sweden: Norrbotten County, Stordalen... | reverse complement strand
GATATGCTGTAAAATCAAGCAACTCCCGAGTTGTGCAGACAAGTCTTTGGACTACTACAATCACAAGGGGCAAGGCAATTGAAAATCCCAGATTATATGAATTCGGTGTCACAGGAGGACTTGGTATTTCCTGGTGGAAGTTTAATGGTGAACTTCGCTATGAGTGGGCAGATGGCATGTCCCCTTTTGCTGCATTACACGGATATGAAAATTCGATATATTTTATAATAGGATTCCTTTTCTAATTATTTTCTTTCCATACCTACTTATGCATCTGCTGTTCTGCAGTCCATGATGCCTCATCCCACAGGACGTCATCAAGAGATGCGCCTTTTTCTTTTGCTTTTTCTTCAACTATATTAAGCCAGGCTGGGTGTGTTTTAATTTGATATACCCAATAGTCAATCTGCTCATTGGTGGGGTCAAGAAAATCAGTGAACTTCCTGAAGCTGATCTTTTTCTTTAATCCGTATAACCGGTAAACATATGCCTGCCACGTTAATTCCTTTCCCCTTAATATCTTAAGCGTATCTGGTGGACCAATGGAATCAAACATTAACCCATAGCGTTGGTGAGGGTCTCTGTATTCATAGCTGATCGCAATATAATAAGCATCAGCCCCTTTCTGAAGATCGCCCCGTGCTTTATCGATCCAATAGTATTTATGGATAAGACTCAATGCACCAAGTGAATAAACCTTTTTATTTAAAGGCCGTGCCACATAATAATCGAGGTTAGCGGCAGGAAACCATCTAAATGTCAGTATCGAGGTATTTTCCGGCATTTTATTCTCATTCGCATCCCGTTGGGATATTGCTTTGAATTTATCTCCAAGCTGCTTCCAACCCTGCAATTGAGTGGTAACATCATCAACCCCAAGTTTCCTGAGCGGAACTAACCCATAATTAATCTGAAGAACTCCAGCAATAATCAAAACCAATTGGAAACCAACGGCAATTCTGAGTGGCCATGGAACAAGTTTTGGGAGATGTCCTTTCCAATTCTTTTCTGAAAGCCAGGCAGCTGCAACAAGAATCAGTCCAAGATAAGCAGGACCGGTCCAATGAGGTAAGGTACTTCTATACAATGAAAAGCCCATGAATACCAAGGCGAGTGGCAAGCTCATAATCAGTAAGATCCGGAGGGATTGCCTTTCGAGGAATTGCTTTCGCCCGATAACTGCAAAGAGGGATAAAAGAACAATAATAAAGTTTATCGGGTTACTATAGAAAAACTGTCCGGCAATTTCGGTTCCAAAATAGTCCCACCGGATCCTAGATCCCGAGTAACCTACCCTATTTTCGTGAAAAGCAAAGCTTACGAAAGAATTCTGATAATTCCATATAATAACCGGGGAGAAAAGGGCTATTGCGATTAGAAAAGCCAAGTATGTTTCTTTAGCCTTGAACCACATACGGTTATAGAACAGCATATAAAGAAAAACCCCTAAAATAAGGAATGCAGAATGGTATTTTGACAATAAAGCCAGTCCTATTGTGATACCCGCCAGCAGGAGCTTGAGCCTGTTTGCTTTAGTCAGTTCTTTATCCGGTAGACAATCAATTAAAAGCCATAAACTTAGAAGCCAGAACAACACTTGAGGCGTATCGGGCATGATGAAGATTCCCGCAATGATAAAACAATAGATTGAAGCCGTGAACAGGAGTGCAGCATAAAAACCTGTGAGAGAATTCTTTATCTTTCTTCCGATAAGGAAAATCAGACCTGTGTTCAAGGTACCGAAAACAACGGCTCCAAGTCTCAGGAAGAATTCGTGGTCAAATCTGAGGTTCAGGGTAAACAGCTGGATGACCAAGCCCACCATAGGCGGATGGTCAAAGTGGCTCCAATCAGGGAATTTTGCGTAGGTCCAATAGTATACTTCATCATTACCCAGTTCGATAAAACCAGCCACAAAAGCCCTTAGAAGAAAGGAACCCAGCAGCAAAATCATCATTGCCCGGTTAATTCTCTTATCCTCGTTCATCCGGATTCTTCTTTTGTACCTTATGATTTCTTCGGTAGAATACAAAGATAAGAAGTACGAGCAGAGAGGGAATAGTAATAAGGCGAAGTGTCCAGGTTTTCAGATCATTAACTTCAGCTCTCAGTGAATTTAGAGGTTGAACTCCATTATAACGAAAGACAGGATTCAGGTAAAATACCGTTCCCGGACCTCCATAATGATTGAAGAATTTAATTTCTGTACGAATGTATGTGTCTTCCGGCTGAATTTTGTACCAGGCCAGTTCAGTGAATCTAACGAGCTTTTTTATTTTCCCGTTCTGACCTATAAAGGTAAACCTGAGAGCCTTTTTACTGGTTTTTACCCACAAAGTATCATTTCTTAGAGTTACGTTTTTCAGAACCGGTATCAACTTAGCCCGTTCGGCTTTCTGAGCAAAAGTCTCATTTTCTGACATATAAATATCGGCTCCAAAAGCTGCTCCCCTTTTCAAAGCGTTTAAAAGATCAGTCGATTGCAGCGTGGGGGAATTAATAAAAGTACAGCATCTTCCAATCTGGTAAGGATTGTGGATATTATGCGCATCATCATCACCTACAATAAAGACAGGGTGTCCTGAAGAAAGTGCGGCATCCCATTGAGGGACCGAGCGCCAGTTATTATCCAAAGCTTCAACCAGTTGATAATTTGACAGATACTTCATGTCATCCAGAGAGTAACCAGATTCCCAATCGGGATGGGCAATTGCAACCAGTTCATTCTGATCATGAAGGCGATTCAGGATATATTGCTTATGGTTCAAGTCCTGAAACAAGGAGTAGTCAAGCCAGAGAACTTTCCTTGCTCCAATCAGCAACTGATGTTTCTTTCGCAATCCAAAACCATGTTCATAAGCGGGGATATAAAAAGAAGAATCCTTATTAAAAGTATTAATATGCTGATAGTCAGATATACAAGGAACATCATAACCCAGCTTTTTATAGGTACTCCAAAAATCTTCTACTGAATTATTACGGCCGCTTGTCAAGCCTCCCCAAGCCCGAACGTGAAAATGAAAATTGACCTTCTTCCAATTCAGGCTATCCATTCCCTGATATGAGTTATAAAGTTTTTCTCCTGAAAAAGGTTTTGGTTCAGGGAAATTATAAACCGGAGCTATAAAATAGATAACCAGTTCGAAGGCCAGAAGGCTAATGAAAATGAAAAACAGGATTTGAAGAATCTTTTTTATCACAAAATATTAAGAATGATGATGATATAACCGTTTAAAAGAAATCCAGGAGGCAAAGGTAAAATCTTTTATGCGAAAAGAAGAAAAAGGAGGCGGATATTGAGATAAATCACAATACCACCTACTAGCAAAAGAAGAAAAGTAGTTCGTTTCTTATTGACATATTTCCCCATTACTTTTTTTGAAGAAGTAAGATAGACCTGTAAAAGGATGGTAAAAGGCAGTTGGATACTAAGGATCATTTGTGAAACTATCAGACCATAAAACGGATCCCTAATAAAGAAGATTATAATCAAAGCCACCAAAAGAGAAATAATCACGCCCAATCGGGTATGGTTGTCGTGAATATCATAGGGTTCGGAGAAGAAACCGGCAAAGATACTCCCTCCGGCCATTCCTGAGGTGATTGAAGATGCGACGCCTGCAAACAGCAAGGCTACGGCAAAGATAATTGCAGCATTTGATCCAAGCAGAGGACGGAGTATGGCAGATGCCTGTTGAAGTTCAGTAATATGATTTCCATTTTTAAAGAAGGTGGCGGCAGCCAGAATTATCATGGCACTATTGATGGCCCATCCAAGAATCATTGAGAACAGAGTATCAAAGAGTTCAAAGTCCAGCTGACGTTTAATCACCTTTTCATCCTCCAGGTTCCATTGCCGGCTTTGGATGATCTCAGAATGCAGAAAGAGGTTATGAGGCATGACAACTGCTCCCAAGACGCTCATAATGATGATGATAGATCCTTCGGGAACAGAAGGCTTTACCCATCCGATACCGGCAGCAGCCCAGTTTATATCGACAAGTTTAAGTTCATAAAGAAATGAAAGTCCGATAATTGAGACGAAGGCGATGATAAATTTTTCGACCTTCTTGTAAGAGTTAGTAAGAAGCATAATCCCGACGAAGATAAATGTGAGAATTGCTCCGGCGGGAATTGGAATGTTAAAAAGCATGTTTAGGGCTACAGCCGCTCCCAATATCTCTGCAAGGGAGGTTGAAACGGAAGCTGCCATGGCGGATGAAAGGAGGGTACGTGAAACCCATCGAGGGGTAAATTTTGTTGTAGCTTCTGCCAGGCAAAGGCCTGTAGCGATCCCGAGGTGAGCCACATTGTGCTGAAGAATGATAAGCATGATGGTTGAAAGTGTGACCATCCACAGCAACGTATAGCCAAAATCAGAACCAGCTGCCAGGTTGGAGGCCCAGTTACCGGGGTCAATAAAACCAACTGTGACCAATAATCCAGGACCGATATATTTCAAGATATCCAAGGCTCCAAATCGTGGGGCGCGCTTATCCTTAAATAAATTCCTAAGAAAATGAAACTGCATTGTCAATTACAAAAATCTGATTCAAAGATAATAAAATACTGCGTTTTCTGCTTCATGAAGGAGAAAAGGGGAAAGAATTCATTCAATACTATCCTGACCAAAGATCTTAAAGGAAGTTGCCGGGGCGGTCAATCAGGCTCATCCCGGGGAAAGATGAATATTGCCTGTGACAAATCAATTGTTGATTACCGGAAGAATTAAGGTAAGGTGAAGGATGGATGAAGGATGAGCGAAGGAAGAGCGAAGGATGGACGCAGGCAGGACGCAGACACGACGCAGGCAGAGTAAACAAGTAGCAGAATTTGAATGAGTTAGGATCAGTCCCTGGGAATCATAAAATTATAGGGTACAAATTAACATCTGTGAATGAGAAAAACCTTTGATTTTTGATTCTATTTCAAACAATTATAGGGGAAAAACGGTTAAGCTCAAGAACTTTATTTCAATCGGGTTTCAGTAAGTTTTATTTAGAATTTCTGTTAACTTTGTTCCATTCGCCGTTATTGAGATTAAAAAGCAGTGAGTGAAAATAAAGATAAACCCAGGTAAAGTTCAAATTTAAAGCTGAAGAATGAGAAAGATCAGAAATCTTTTCCTTACGGGATTGGCTTTGTTGTTGTCATTTCAGGTTTTTGCACAGCAAGGGGCGAGACAAGGCAGAACGACTGTAATTATCTTGCATGTTAATGACATGCATGCTAAAATAGACAACCTTCCGAAATTAGCATATCTTGCTGATAGCCTGAGGAAAACCAATCCTTTTGTTTTCCTGGTATCGGCCGGTGATAATTTCACAGGCAATCCTGCAGTTGACATGGCTGCAGATAAAGGATATCCAATGATTGATCTGATGAATCGTTGCGGATTCAATGTCAGTGCGATAGGAAATCACGAATTTGACCTGGGACAGGAGACATTGAATAAGAGGTTTGAGCAGGCAAAATTTCCGTTTATATGCTGTAATTTAAAGGTTGACGGAGGCACTTTAGAGCAACCTAATCCTTTTTTTATCTTAGATGTTGGAAATAAAATTCACATTGCTGTATTGGGTATAATAGAACTCAATGACAAGGGAATCCCCGATACACATCCTTCAAAGGTGACTGGAATCCGGTTTACTAATGGAATTACCAAGGCCAAGGAGTATACCTGGCTAAAGAAACAATATGGCATTCTTATTGGTCTGACGCATCTGGGGGTTGATACGGATGTAAGATTGGCTGATTCCATGCCAGAATTTGACGAGATCATCGGGGGTCATTCGCACACCCTGATTGAAAAGCCAATCGTGGAAAACGGAGTGATGATTGTACAAGATGGTTCAAATCTGAATTACATAGGAAAGACAACGCTAAGAATTGAAAATGGCCTTGTGGCGGAGCGTGATGATGAGGTTATCCCGATCACGGCTTTGCAAAAAAGTGATTCATCAGTGGCTGCAATGTGTGCCAAATACAATGATAATGAAGAATTTAACAAAGTCATTGGTATCGCTTCAACATCTTTAAAAGGATATGATGAGCTTGGATGCTTAATGACTGATGCGCTTACACATCAATTAAAGGCAGATATTGCTTTTTTGAACCAGGGGGGTATCCGATATACTTCTTTGCCACAAGGGCCAGTGCGAATAAAGGATATTTACAAAATTGATCCTTTCGGGAACCTTGTGGTAACATTTAAGATGAGTACAGAAGAAATGAAGTCGTTAATCAGTTATTCCTGGAATATTGAAAAGAGAGTGGATCTGCAGGTTTCAGGGATGAAATACAGAATAACCTCAGATCAGAAAGGTAATGTCATAAAAGTAGATCTGTTTGATAATTCAGGAAATGTTTTGAATGCCAAGAAAGAATATATTGTTGCAGTAAATAGTTATATTGCTGCAAGTTACCGCTTTACCCATGAAGATCCTGGAACAACAGGATCTATCACGACGGCAGAACTTCTGATCAATTATATCAAGGAGATAAAAAAGATAAATTACCATGGGTTGAAGCGTGTATCTCAGGTAATTAAACCTTAAAATCCAATTATCTAGAAAACAATTTATAAGTTAATTCCCTCAATCATCCGGAAAATTCTGAATGTTTCATATCAAAAATATTCATTTTCAATTAGTTGATGATCAAACATCGTTTTGTTTTATTCATTCTAAATAATCAGAATAATTGTACATGACAAATTAATAATTCCTAAATGTTAATGATAAATTAACTTATTCATTTTTAAACCACACATTGATAAAGATGTTCATTTTTTATATTAAAAGAATGATTGCATTTTGCCATGGTTTTGATAAATGAATATAAAATTACAGACAAATCCGGATTCTTTTCAATCAATATGGCGTGCAGATTGCACGCCATATTTTATTATTAATTGCTTTATAAACAAATCATTACGTTTCCCCTTAACATTATATATAGTGGTTTCCCGTAATAAAAAATTATGGATTCCCACTATTGGAAAAATGATTGTTAGCTTGTACCTTTAACTATCTTTATCTGGAGCAGGAAATAATAAGATTTTCGAACCATTTTTTTCTTTTTTCGACTGCATTGAGAACTTACAAACACTCTTTAATAACTTGATGACTGGAAAAGGAAGAACAAATTTAAGACTTCAAGGCAGGTATATTCTCAATTTCTTTGGGACTATACCTGTTATTGGCATAGCAAGTTGATCGTAAGTATTTGAAAGAATTACTGAGTACCCTCATGAGCACAACACAATAACAGGACATGATTTGAGAATCCAGTAAAAAAATGAAAGTTCGGATATGTCTGATGAGATAAAAATAAAGCCCACTGAAACTGTAGCCGAGAATGCATTAGAAAATGAGTTGAACTTTTATTCTCTCTTCAAAGAAATGACGGAAGGGGTAGCCATCCATCAGATGATCTACGATGATAAGGGAGAAGCTGTCGATTATATCCTCCGGGACGTTAATCCCTCTTTTGAAAAGAATTTAGGAATTCCCATAGATAAAGCGAAAGGATCGCTTGCAAGTGAACTTTATGGTGTGAAACCACCGCCTTATATTGATATTTACGAGCATGTAATAAAAACAGGAGAGCCTTATTATTTTACTACCTATTTCAAGCCTCTTGACCGGTATTTTGAAATCTCTGTATTTATTCCCAAGGAAAAATGGTTTGCGACTGTTTTCCTCGATGTAACCGGTAGCAGGCGCGCGGTTGAAGAGATACGTTCTGCCGGTACAAAATATCGCAATCTTTTTGAAAGCATGATGGATGGGTTCACCCGAACTGATATGCACGGAAATATTAAAGAGTTCAATTCCAGCTTTCAAAATATGGTGGGTTACAAAGAAGACGAACTACTTCATTTTAATATTAAAGATATTACTCCTGATCAGTGGAATGAATATGAGAAGCGGATTGTAGCGAACCAGGTTGTCCCTTATGGTTATTCAAATGTTTATGAAAAGGAGTACAGACGTAATGACGGGATGATTTTCCCGGTTGAAGTAAGAATTTCACTTATCAGGGATGAAAAGGGTAAACCTGAAGGGATGTGGGCAGTTGTTCGTGATATTACAGACCGTAAAAATGCAGAAGAAGAGATTGAGCATCTGCTTGACCGGTTTAACCTGGCGACATACTCAGGAGGGATGGGAGTTTGGGAATGGGATATTGTGAACAATAACTTGCTTTGGGATGACAAAATGTTCGAAATATATGGCATTGAAAAGGAAGAATTTTCAAATGACCTGAGTTCATGGGAAAAGCATTTATATCCTGATGACATTACGCAGAATCAAAAAGAAATAGAGCAAGCTCTTCGCGGTGATAAGGAGTATGATTACGAATTCAGGGCAGTTTTTAAAGATGGCACCATACATTACATCAAAGCTTATGGCCAAGTTGTAAGAAATACAGCAGGAAAACCCTTACGATTAACAGGTATAAATTTTGATATCACTGAACAGAAGAAAACGCAGGAATCGCTTATCATTTCAGAAATGTTCAATCATGGCCTGGTTGAATCTGCACCTGTCGGGATTCTATTCCTGGATAAGTCAGGACTCATGACTTATGAAAATCCAGCCATGAAGTCCATGATGGGATATCCGTTAGACAAGGAATCTCCTGTTACAGGTAAATATTTTCAAGAACTGCCTCAAATCAAAGCCGTACTGAGCAAATTTGATATTGACAGGATTCTTGGTGCGGAAAGACTAAATGCAATAGAGGTTCATTATAAATCTCTTACTGACAAGGAAGTAGATCTTGAAATTTATACTGCACCATTACTTAATAAGGAAGGGGACGTTCATGGTATCATTTTAATGTTTGTAGATATATCAAAACCAATTGCGGCCCGAAACGAATTACTTGAATCTGAGAGGAAATACCGCATGCTATATGAAAGTTTGCGTGATGGTTTTGTATTAATGGATATGCGCAAGCATATCATTGAAACCAATTCTTTCTTTCTCACGATGACCGGTTATTCGCAAGAAGAGATAGGAAACCTGGAATCCATCAGGAGTATCGTTCCGGAAAAATGGCACGTGAAGGTTGACAGGATAATTGATGATCGCTTTTTTAGCCAGGGGTATTCAGAAATATTCGAGATAGAATACCGAAGGAAAGATAACAGCATCTTTCCTGTTGAAGTTCGTTTATTCCTGCATAAAAACAAAGAAGGGATCAACGATGGAATGTGGGGAATTGTAAGAGATATAACGGAACGGAAAAAGATGGAAAATGAAGTGAAGGAGATGAATATTGTTCTGGAAGGAAAGGTTGAGCAAAAAACAAAAGAATTACAGGAGCGCATAAAAGAGCTTGAAAGATTTTATAAAGCTACCATTGACAGAGAATTACGGTTGAAAGAGATGAGGACAAGGATAGAAGAACTTGAATCAATGTTGGAGATGATCAAGAAAGGAAATACGCCTTAAAAATCTGATTAGCTTAAAAATGTTGACAATACTTGCATTGCTGACAATTAAAATTAATTGAGAGATGAAATTCGGTATCAGGCAAAAGTTGTTAAGCGGATATAGTGCAATCATACTCATATTTAGCATTGTATGCCTGGCAGAAATATATTTCATTCAAAATGTTGTTTTTTCACTTGAACGGATAATTGCTCATCCCATGGTTGTGTCACGTGCTTCACAGGATGCAGAAGTGTTAGTTCTATCAATTCAGTCGAAACTTTTCAATATCTCTTTTTCACCAGATCATACGAACCTAAACCCGCAAGTAAATGAAATCACAAAAGATGATACCCAGGTATTGAGATTGTTTTCCTTAATTCAGAGACAAATACTTGGGGGTAAAGGGAGTTCTTTGGCTATGAAAGCCAGGATGAATTATAACCGATGGGAACTAATTTTTAATAAAATAATTGCGCTTGCCAACAATGGAAATTATGAAGAGGTGAAGAAAACATTTCAGGATGAGGGGGATTACCATGTTCGTCTTCTCCAATTCCAACTGGATCAGATAGGGGACTACTCTACAAACAATGCTACATTATATACAGAAGCCTCCATCCAATCAGCTACAAATGCAAAGATTACAGGATTATTCAGTATATGTCTCAGTATACTGATCGGTCTTATTATTTCATTCTCCCTTTCATTATCAATAGTAAGGAAACTCAAGGCAATAAGCCTTGCAACAACACTAATGGCAAAAGGGAAAATCAAACAGAGACTTGAAATCACAGGAGATGATGAGTTAACTCAAGTTGCAAGCAACTTTAATGATATGGCCAATGAATTGGGAGGACTGTATGAAGATCTTGAGAAAAAAGTCAATGACCGGACCCATGAATTGAATGAGGCCAATGAGGAACTTCATCGTGTGAAAAGCGATCTTGAGGGCAAAGTTATCGAAAGGACCAAAGATCTTGAAGATAATATCAATGAATTAAACAGGAGCCAGCTTGCGATGCTTTATATGATCGAGGATATGAATGAAACCTCCCGGCAATTAAAAGCAGCACAGGAAGAACTGATACGAAAGGAACGCCTGGCAATTCTAGGAGAATTTTCAGGTAATATCTCCCATGAACTACGTAATCCGCTTGGTGTAATTGATAGTTCAATTTATTACTTACAAATGCGGCTCGAAGAAAAAGATGAGAAAGTACGGCAACATCTTGACCGGATCGGCCAAAGTGTAAAAACTGCCACTTCAATCATTGAAAACCTTCTGAACCTTACGCGGCTAAAAAGACCGACTCTCAAAAAGCATGGTATCAGGATTCTTGTCAGTGACTGTCTGGATGATTGTCAAATACCTGATACGGTAAAAGTCGTGAATAACTTTCCAGAGAAAGAGCTTTTCATACTGGGAGAGAAGGACCAAATCCGTATGGCCATAGACAACCTTGTGAAGAATGCGGTGTCAGCTATGAATGGAGCTGGAACACTAAAGATTGTCATACAGAGAACGGGAAATGGAGAAGTGGAAATTTCATTTACCGATACCGGGAATGGTATTAGTTCTGACCTGATGGAGCAAATATTTTTGCCTTTATTCACTACAAAAGCTAAGGGTATTGGCCTGGGACTATCTATAACGAAAATGATCGTTGAAAATCATGGTGGAAAAATATTTGTCGAATCGAAACCTGGAATTGGAGCCAAGTTTTCCATCCGCTTACCAGAAGTAAGTGAAAATTGAAAAGACTTAAGATGCAAGGGAAATAGCATATATTAACATTAACTGGATATCAAGAATCATTTAAAATTTTTCTATTCATAAAAGGACAAAAATGAAAAAGACTTTTACGATTCTTCTTACAGATGACAACAAGGAATTTGTTCAGAACCTTAGTGATATTCTTGAATTAAAGGGTTATAAGGTTCTGATTGCCAATGATGGATTCCAGGCTGTGGATATCGTCAGTGTTTCGCACGTCGATCTCATACTTATGGATATCAAAATGCCGGTTATGAATGGAGTTGAAACGTTTAAAAAGATCAAGAGTATCTCGCCTGCCACTCCTGTTATCATGCTAACGGCCTATGCGTTGGAGGAATTAATACAGGAGTCGATACAGGAAGGTGCATTTGCCTGCCTGAGAAAGCCTCTTGATTTTGATAAATTATTTACTACTATCGAGCATGCCATTCCAAAAGGGTCAATGATCCTGGTAGTGGATGACGACGAGAATCTATGTCGTAATCTTTTGGATATTCTTCAACAAAAAGGGTTCCGTGTATCATATGCCCTGGATAGTACATCTGCTATTGAAAAAATCAAAACAACTGCTATTGATATTCTGCTTCTTGATATGAAGTTGCCTCCTTTGAACGGACTGGAAACCTACATTCAGATACGCGATATTCGCCCGGAAGTTGTGGTTGTAGCCATTACAGGTTTTCTGTCTGAACTGGAGCATATGGTAAAGATGATGAAACAGAATGGTGCATATGCATTACTTGAAAAGCCAATTAATATTGACAATCTGCTTTCAATTCTAAAACAAATTGAACACGAGATTGGGACAAACATCATAAAAGTTGATAATCAAATTTCAGGATGAAAGATATTTTCAATATTCTGATCATTGACGATAGTGTTGAACTAACACTTTCATTGAAAGATATTCTTGAAGAGAATGGATACGGAACAGCAATTGCTCCTGACCGTAAAACCGCAATCGGGATCTGTCTTAAGAGGAAGTTCGATCTGGCGCTCATTGACATTAAATTACCTGATAGTGACGGCTTAGCGCTTGTTGAAGAGTTATCCCGGATATCAGAAATGGAATTTATTATTATCACGGGTTATGGTACCATAGAGATTGCAATTGAAGCAGTCAAGAGGAAAAAGATTGTTTCATTTGAAATGAAACCACTTGATCTGAACCGGTTACTTTTACTTGTTAACCAGATTCACGAGAGGAAACGTGCTGCTGAAGCTTTACGTTTGAGTGAGCAAAGGTTTCAGATCTTTGCTGAATCAGCCACAGATGCCATAATCAGCATAAATGAGGAAGGAAAGATTGTTTATCTGAACCCTGAATTTGAAAATATTTTCGGTTACCGCACAGATGAAACGATGGGCAGGCCCGTTACTTTTCTTTTCAGACCGAAAGACCAGCAAAATCCTATGGATCTTATCAGCAGGATTATCAATGACGCCTCTATCAACCAAAGAAAGAGGATAGAACTGCCAGGGATCCACAAATCAGGGAAAATAATTCCATTGGAAATTTCATTTGGAACTTTCTCAACACCGGAAGGAAAATTCATAACTGCCATTGTTCGCGATATTACAGAAAGGAAAGTTGCTGAAAATAATCTTCAAAGAAAACTTCTCATTGAAAAAGTAGTTTCGACAATTTCCAGCCGTCTCGTCGGGTTAGCTGATTTCGACAGGACGATTTATGATTCCCTCAAGGAAATACGTAATTACTCCAAAGCAAGAACTGCATTCATACTGATCAAGAATAAAAAGAGTAAAACCCTGATTCACATATATGTTTTGAATGATCAAGGTGAATCAAATGTTCTTTACGAACAAGATAAAAATCTTCAACTTCTATCAGGATGGTTTTTTGAAGAACTTGAAAAAAACCATGAATTGTTGCTCCCTGATGTTTCAAAAATTCCTGCCGGGTCAGAAGTGAATAAATCGATGTTACGAAGAATTGGGATTCAGTCCCTTGTAGTGCTTCCAATTATGGGAAAAGGGGAAATTGAGGGGTGTCTTGGTCTTGATAATATCGAACATGCAGGATTATGGACAATCGAAGAATTCAACCTTCTTATTACGCTTTCGAATCTGTTTTCCAGTTCGTTCCACCGTAAAAGTGTAGAACAGGAGTTGGTAGAATCTGAAGAAAAACATAAAATACTATTAGGTGCAACAAAAGAAGGTATTGTCATTATCAATTCACATGGTAAGTTAACTGAGGTTTCAAATATTACACTTGAAATTTTTAAAGCCTCGCAAAAAGATGAACTGATTGGAAAAAGGTTTCTGGAGTTCATTCCAACTGAGCTTCGTAAGCAAAAAAAGATATATTTTTCTGACAAGGTACGCAAAGGAATAACACATACTTTTGAATTGACCCTTATCAGAAATGATGGTACAAGGTTTGCAGGAGAGATGTATATCACACGTTTAAGAAGAGAAATAGATAGTACAAATGATTACCTTATTGTCATCCGTGACATTTCTGAACGAAAAAGAATGGATGAACAGCTAATCCATACAGAAAGGATGGCAGGAATTGGTGTCATGGCGGCAGGGATGGCTCATGAGATCAACCAACCTTTAAATACGATCTCGATGATCATGGATAACCTGATCCTCTCCATGAACAGCAACTCCATTGACAAACACTACCTTGAAAATAAAACCACCAAGATCTTCGATAACATTACACGCATCAGGAACATTATTGATCATGTAAGGGATTTTTCGAAAGATCATGACGATTACATCCAATCGAGTTTCGATATAAATCAGAGTATCCGGAATGCCAAATCAATGATTTCCGAGCAGTTCAAGCATAAAGGCATTCACTTTATTCTGAATCTTGATCCGGAACTTCCCGAGCCCACAGGCAATACGTATAAATTTGAGCAGGTTATGGTCAATATGATCATCAATGCTAAAGACGCAATTGAGGAGAAGGAGGTATTTCTGAAACATGCTTTTCATCAGGTTGTTGAAATCACATCTTACTATGAAAACCAAAGTGTCTGTGTTGAGGTTAAAGATAATGGTATCGGTATTTATCCAGATGATATCGATAAAGTGATGCTGCCTTTCTATTCAACAAAAAAAGAAGGTGTTGGCACAGGGCTCGGCCTTTCCATCTCATTTGGCATTATCCGAGATATGAATGGGACTATTGATATCCAAAGTAAACGGATTGAAGGGACAAAAATCATAATCAGGATCCCTGCTAAAAAAAACAAGACACTACAAACTGAAAAAAAATAATAGAGTAAACCCGCAAAGAATCGTATATTCGTATACATAAAATTCCTTCCGATGGAAGATATGATGTCAGTGCTTGTTATTGATGACGAGCGAAGTTTCACCGAAGAAATGCAGGAAATGCTTCACTTAAAAGGATACACAGCATATACTGCAAATACAGCCAGACAAGGAATGAACCTCCTGAAAAGTAAGCAGATTGATTTGCTTATCCTAGATATCCGTCTTCCCGGGGCTAATGGTCTGGATATTTTAAAAGAAGTGAAGGGGATGTACCCAAAACTGGAGGTGATTATTGTGTCGGCTCATGGGGATATGGAATCCGTGATCAGTGCTTTGCGTTTGGGAGCGCTGGATTACCTTCGTAAGCCTTTCAGACATATAGATTTTCAGATCGCCTTAGAAAGAACTCAGAAATTTCTCGATCTGAACAAGAAATTGCAGGTCATGGAGGAAAAAAATTCCTTGATATCAAAGGCACTGGGAGATAAGATTGAAAGGGATTTCATAGGAGAAAGCAAGAAAATTCAGGAAGTACTGGAACTTGCAATGACTGCGTCAGAATTCCCGGATACCAATGTCCTGATAACAGGTGAGAGTGGAACAGGAAAGGAGAATATTGCAAGGATAATCCATTTTGCCAGTCAGCGTAAAGATAACTTGTTTTGTGCAGTTAACAGCAGTGCAATAACTGAAACCCTGCTTGAGAGCGAGTTCTTTGGCCATAAAAAGGGATCATTTACTGGTGCAATTACTGATAAAAAAGGTTTTTTTGAAGTAAGTGACAAGGGAACACTTTTCCTGGATGAAATTGCAGACATGCCATTATCTCTTCAAGCTAAGATCCTTCGTGCTATTGAAGAAAAGAAGATAACAAGGGTAGGGGAAACTGAACAGATCAAAGTGGACTTTAGAGTTATTGCCGCAACAAATCATGATATTGACAAGCTGGTAAATGAAAAGAAATTCAGATTGGATCTTATTCACCGTTTAAATACAATCCACATCATTATTCCCCCTTTAAGGGAAAGGTTAGAAGATGTAGAACCCTTACTGAATCATTTTGTTTCTGAATTTTCTGTGAAGATGAACAAGCCTCGTCTAAAGTTTGCAAAGAATGTGGTTGCAGAATTGAAGAAATATTCATTTCCAGGAAATGTCAGAGAGTTGAAAAACATGACTGAAAGAGCTGTTATCTTTGCGAAAGGAGACTTATTAACGTCTCAGGATTTTACTTATAAAACAAGTTTCGCTCCGATCGAAGAGGACGGCAAGATTGGTTTAAATATGATGGAGCAGGAGATAAGGTTATTACGGAAAGCATTAAAAGATCATAATTTTAATCAGAAGGCTGCTGCTGAGGCTTTGGGGATAACGAGAGATGCTCTTATCCGCAGGATGAAGAAACACAATATCAAAATCAGAAAAGAGGATTGATGGTCTTCACCGATTGCTCAAATTCTTGAAATAATGAAAAATAATAATCGCACATTTGTGTGAGTTTTAATTTTTATAAAACAGATTTCTCTTCCCAAATTTTCCTTCCTATTAAAAATCTTACACCCAAAAAAGGCTGTATAACAATATGATTTTTAAATACATATAATAAGTATCAGTCTTTTACAATTTTGTCATAAATCAGGTTGGCATGCTGTTTGCTATCAATTATTGACTTTGGCAAAATAAATTACTTGAAAAATAAAACAAACATATTATTCGACCTTAAAGGTCAACAGAAGAAATTCATCGAACCAACCAGAAATGGATGCCCCGGGAATTCGAATAAGTATGATATATTAATTCAAACAGTGTCTCACACTGTTGAATCAATTCCCCTCCCCCCTATGATTTGTTCCAGATTACAGAATGTAGCAATAACCCATACGTCAAATTTCTCAGGGGCATCCTTTCTTTGGGTAAGTTTAATTTCGCAGAATAATGCAGGAAGCTTGGTATTTTCAAGTAACTGAATTGTAAAACATAAGAAAATAAAAAACAAATATAAATGAGAACGATAAATCTTCAGGGCACATCAGCGATAAATGGAGTATATCTCACTCCCGCAAATAAAGTAATTGGTATTCCATTATTCCGTCAGGATAATCAGGAATTTCGGGAAACATCTAAATTTATTGAACTTTGGCAGAAAAATGGTGATGGAATGATGCATTTACGAAAATGCTGGAGAAAAAAAACAGTTGCCTTCATTGAATATGATGATTTGCCAAATACCTGGGTTGTACCAAGAACAAACTAGAATTTTTAAATTTTAATTTTGAATAATAAATACATATACCCCATTATGAAAAAGATATTATTGCGAACTTCCCTGATCATCACTTTTATTTTTCTGACATGCTTTATTTCCGGAATATTTGCTGGTTCCTGGGACCTTTCTGAACAGGGAAAATCTCTTATAAATAATAGTGGGGTTGACGTGGCTGATGTATCAGGTGTTTTTCTGGCCCTGATTATTGCTTATGGATGTTACAGGTTATTTGAATTCCTGAAAAGTGATGTCAAGAAGAGGTCTTTGATTGGATCTTCCTGGTCACACGATAAAATAATTTAATGTCTGTTTATTTGGTTCCACTTGGACAAAAATCCTATTCCTTTTCACATAGTTCTAACCATCGATCTGATTTAATCTCAATTTCCTTAATAAGTAATGCAAATCGTTCGGATTTTGCTGAAAGCTCTGCCGAATCATTAATACCTTGAGAAAGCGCAATTTCAATATTCTTTTTTTCCTCTTCAAGAAGTAAGATCTCTCTTTCTAATGTCTCCATCTCCTTTCGTTCCCTGAAAGATAATTTGTTGGATTTATCAATAATATTCCTCGGTTTCTCTTTGTTTAACTGAGAAACTTTATTCAGGCGGCTCTCCTCCTTTTCTTTCCGCACACAGTAATCCTTATATTGGCTGTAATTTCCAGGAAAATCTTTAATCACAGCATCTCCCTGAAAAACAAATAAATGATCGACAATTTCATCAAGAAAGTACCGGTCATGGGTTACAATGATTACGCATCCTTTAAAGGAAGCAAGATACTCTTCAAGGATCGCTAGTGTAAATATATCAAGATCGTTTGTTGGTTCATCAAGAATCAGAAAATTGGGATTCTGCATGAGAACAGTAACCAGATATAGCCTTCGCCTCTCTCCCCCACTCAACTTACTTACCAATTGATAATGCGATGAGTACGGAAACAAGAAATAATTGAGGAAAGCTGCTGCTGAAATGGTATCTCCGTTACTAAGTGTAACGATCTCTGCAATTTCTCTTACCAGGTCTATGATACGTGAATTTTCATTAAAACTGATTCCTTCCTGCCGGTAATGCCCAAATGTTATTGTTTCCCCCTTTTCTATTCTGCCACCTGCAGGTTTTAACTTGCCTGTGATTATCTCCAGGAAAGTCGATTTTCCTGAACCATTATTTCCCACAAAACCTATTTTCTCATTTCGCTTGAAGGTATAGAAGAAGTCCTTTAATATCTGTATATCGCCCCAGCTGAATGAAACCTGACGCATTTCAAGGATTTTCTTTCCCATCCTTCGTGTTCCAACATCCATATTGATCTTTTCCTCCCTGACCCTGTTACCGGCAATAGATTTCAGATCATAAAAACTATCAATACGTGCTTTTGCCTTCGTTGTGCGCGCCTTCGGCATCCTGATCATCCATTCCTGCTCTTTCCTGAGCAGGTTGCGGGCTTTTTCAATTTCCTTGGATTGGTTTTCTTTCCTTTCTGCCTGTTTTTCAACAAAATAAGAATAGTTCCCCTTATATCTGTAAAGAGATGCTTCATCCAATTCAAGTATCTCATCACAAACCTGATCGAGAAAATACCTGTCGTGGGTAATCATGAACAGCGTAATCTGGGGTTGAGAAAGATACTCTTCCAGCCATTCAATTATCTCAATATCAAGATGGTTTGTGGGTTCATCAAGAATCAGGAATGAAGGCTGTGTAATCAGTGTTTTTGCAAGAGCAATGCGTTTCCGCTGTCCACCTGAGAGCTCAGATATTTTTTGTTCCAGGTTGGTTATTTTTAATTTTGAAAGTATCTGTTTAACGCGAATCTCATATTCCCATCCATCAACAGAGTCCATTCGTTCAATGGCTTTCTGTATCTCGCTTTTATCTGATCCCAGAATAGTCTTCTCATAATTCATGATGACCCTGTGAATCTCATTTGATGACTCGTAAACTTCGTCAAAAACAGTATTAAACTCGTTTAGGTCAGGATCTTGTTTCAGGTATCCTATTGAAACGTCATTAAAAAATCTGACACTTCCACTATCTGAGGGATCAAGTCCCGCAATAATATTCAGCAAGGTAGATTTACCGGTTCCGTTTTTTGCTATTAATGCAACCTTCTGATATTGATTAATTACAAAGGAGATGTTCAGGAAAAGATTTTTCTCTCCATAGGAACGGGATAAATTCTCAACTTGTAATAATGAAGGCATAATGGTTTGGTAAGCTCAATTCCTGTAAAGGTAAGTAATTCAGATTGGTTATATTTCGACCTGAATCCCTATACCGGCACTTTTTGCTTTCTCATATACCAGTTTGGCAGCAGCAACATCCTGAATTGCAAGTCCGTTTGATTTGAACAGGGTGATTTCCTTTTGATTCTCCCTGCCTTTTTTCTTTCCGGTTATGATATCGCCAAGTTCGGCAAAAAAATGACTCTCCGTGATCTCTCCTGCACTTATGGGGATCATAATATCCCCTGCTTCCTTAAAACAGGCTTCGCGTGAATCTCCAATGAATTTTGACCGTTTGACGATGGCTGAATCCAATTCCCTGAATGTTGGAGAATGACTGCCAATGCCGTTTATATGAGTACCTTCCCTGACTTTATTCCCATCAAACAAGGGAGAAGGTGATGAGGTTGCCGTACAAATAATATCAGCCATGAGAAGCTCTTCGGCATTCTTTGCCCTGAGGATTTCGAGGCTTAGCTTTGGCCCCATTTCTTTAATAAAAGATTCTGCAGCCGTATCTGAAATATCATAGACGATAGCTTTTGCAATATCGCGTGCTTCGCATATTGCCCATAACTGCATTTTTGCCTGGACACCTGCACCAAAAATTCCCACTACCTGTTTCTTGTCGTCCCGGGCAAGATATTTTGTCGCCACCCCACTCACTGCACCTGTTCTGACAGCCGTCAGATAACCGCCATTCATGATACAAATCACGTCTCCTGTGACCGGGTCCTGCAACAGAACTTTTCCGATGGTGGTTGGCAGATTATGTTTCACCGGGTTATTCTTGTACACAGTCACGACTTTGCATGCCAACGCTTCCATTTTCTTCAGGTAAGCAGGCATATATAATGAAACACCCTCAGGCGGAGTAATCCCAATCCTTAAAGGAAGAACGGCAGAACCTTCAGAAAGTTCAGCGAATGCCTGTTCAACAACATTCATGCAATCCTTCATTTCAAGGACCGATGCCACATCAGCTTTGTTTAAAATCAGGGTCATAGGTTAAATTTTTAATCTGGAATTAGGAAATAAGAATTATCAATCTGGAATTAGGAATTAGGAATTGGGAACTAGGAATCAAGAAATGGATCATTCTTATTCTTTTTTTGCAACCGATATTGATTGCCATACTTCATCATCTTCAAATATTTTCATGTTGTTGCCATAGCCTTGCATCGAGCCATTTCCTCCCATGCCCCCCTGGCGGCCCTGGCCCTGGCCCTGATGGCCTTGCATTCCGCCTTGGCCCTGATTCTGCATGGCTGCATCATTATCTTCCGGTTTGGGCTTGGTGGCTCCTTTAATGATGATTCCCACAGTCAGTGGATTTGCTGCTTTAACATCAGCATTGAAGGCACTGAAAGGAATCCTGGCTTCATAAACCATCACGTTGGTTGAATCCCAGTTTAAGGCAGCAAGGAAACCATTCTTCCCAGATTTAGTATTCTGCATTCCATTAACGCCATTTCTGAATCCGGTTACTTCCATATCCTGCATCTTCAAAAGAAACATCAAATGCATGGTTTTTCTGCTACGCTTATCATCCTGGCTCATCCTTCCTTCCATTTCCATTTTGCCTCCGATAGGAAAGAGGAGTGTTTCCTCAGTCTTTTTCTTCCCCCTGGTATTAAAACGAAGTTCAATCCCGTTATGTAAAGCCTTCATTTGTTCATATTCATCCGCGATGCGGATGCATAAATAAAAAGCACTGGAATCGTTCACAATTGAATAATGTACCTGAGCCTGCTTATTAAAATTAAACATTGAAGCATCCCATTCCGAAGAATTCCCGTTTACCACAACACCTGCCTTGTAACTGGATGGATACTTTTTCTCTTTAGACTGATGATCGGAGGCTTTCGTGAAACCTGAAGCACCAAATATGAGGAAAGTTGTAACTAAGAAAAAGACTTTAATGCGCATGGGTCAAGGATATTTAAGTTGCTTGAAGGAAAATCAGGATTAAGTGTTTGATGATTATTTTGATATCTGAATCATGCAAAGATAAAATATTTTTTACCGGAACGATAGGATTAAAAAGCGTTTCCTTTTTATAAATTATTTCCTTTTCTCTGATTTTTTCAATGACCCTATTTCGCAGGTAAAATAATTTACGTATTTTCGCGCCGTGAATTACGTATATTTCTTATTTATACTAATCCGATATATTACGTACATTTCTTATTGGTCTCACTTACAATGCCAAACGGATAAATCAGTTCCAGTTCCTGGTTTTTCCCTGAATCAAATGATTGAATAACGACAGAATCAGAAGAACACTTTTAAAACTATAAAGATGAAAAAAAGCAGTATTACATTGAAAATTTTCCTTTCTCTTCTCTTTTTTGGCATTGCTGCCGGAGGGTTTGCACAGGGAAACATCAGTACCGAAGTGAGTTCGATCCTTGAATTTCAGCAATATGATCGTGCCATTCATATCATGGCCATGCTGCTCCTTGGATTCGGATTTTTAATGGTATTTGTTAAAAATTATGGGAGGTCAGCACTTACAGCTACATTTCTTCTCGTGAGTGTTGCATTGCCATTGTACCTGGTGGGTAGTACGCTCATTCATGGCGATGGAAGCAAAGTAGAGATCCAGCGTCTCATCCTGGCAGAGTTTGGCGCAGCCAGCTTACTGATTGCAGCAGGAGCTTTGCTTGGCAGGATTAAAATGCATCAGTACCTGATACTTGGGATCCTTTTTGTTCCGGCCTACATGTTAAATGAATGGGTAATTCTGGATAACGGACTTGGATTGTTAAAGAGTGGATTTGCCGATACCGGAGGATCTATTGTTATCCACGCTTTCGGCGCTTTATTCGGGGTTGGCGCAGCCATTTCATTGACCTCATCCAAAGCCATTGATACTCCAATAACATCTGATGATTCCAGCGACCGGTTCTCAATGATCGGGAGTATGGTTTTATGGATCTTCTGGCCTAGTTTCTGTGCAGCCCTTGTCCCGGCAGAAGCCATTCCCATGACGGTTATTAATGTATTCCTCGCTCTTTGCGGGTCAACCTTGGTAACTTACTTGTTATCAGTCTGGATACGCGGAAAAATCAGCATCGCTGATATTGCAAATGCCGCTCTTGCAGGGGGCGTTGCCATCGGCGCTACATGTGATCATGCCGGTCATTTGACAGCTTTACTTATAGGGCTTATTGCCGGAGCCATTTCAACGACAGGATTTGCCGTTCTCCAGGAAAAACAAAAGAAGCTTTTAAAAGCTGTTGATACTTGCGGAGTAAGCAATCTTCATGGCCTTCCGGGATTATTTGGCGGTTTGGTCGCGATTTTTGTTGTCCCCGGTTTAAGTGCCGGTGCAGAACTAACTGGTATTGCCGTAACCATTATCATTGCTCTTGGCCTCGGACTCTTTTCCGGGAAAGTGATCTCCTTGTTTGGACGTCGTGTAGAAGCATATTCCGATGCTGAAGAATTTGCTGATGTAGAAGTGGAATAATATTTCATTATTACCCAATTCAAGAAAGGGCGTCAGAATTGACGCCCTTTCTTTTTTTACCTAAATGCCTGATTATCTTATCCTGGATAAGTCGTAAAGAGTGACACGTTTCTTTCATTTTTGTCCTCATTTTACTCAGCATTGCTATATTTTTGTGACTACATTTAACTTTTGAACAGAATGTTATTTCTTTTGCCGGATCAAAAGAAATAACGAAAGAAAACTCCTTTCCCCGCTGCACGAAATTTACTAAAAATCAGCGTCTCTCGCTAAATTTCGGGAACTCGTCACTTCGTTCCTCAGACAGCCCGAAATTCTTAACGCTCGTTCCTCGATTTTCTGTACGCAAATTTCATGAGGCGGGAAGAAGTAGGGACAGTTCGCTATCTTTTACCACAAACCCTTTCAAACCCATCTTTTTCTCCTCTCTTTATTCACTCTTCATTCATTGAAACTATAGTATTCCTTCGTTCTTCCTTCGTTCTCTATTCGTTTTAGATCCATCTCAAGACTGATCACTAATCGATAAAGATAAAACCTTGGTTCGCTCGCTCAAAAACCACCAAAAACATTAAAAAACCTGTAAAAAGATGCTAATTTTTACCAAAAATTTCCCGACCGGACATACCTTACCCGGTCAGAAATCTTAGCTTTAAAGAAATTTCCTTGGAATTTTACCTGGAATTGCTGGGGGTGACTATTAAGAATAAGTTATAAATTCTTGTTTTGTTTTTTCAAAATTACAGGGCCTCACCGAGCAAAAATAAAAAGAAGCTCCAGTTGACAATGGGTTACTGAATTTGATCTGATTTA
>Ga0224559_1000597_pt1 | contig 23281 bp, 17 predicted proteins | sample 714S33034metaG_FD_180676 | JGI IMG/M metagenome (GOLD analysis project Ga0224559, IMG submission 180676) | Peat soil microbial communities from Stordalen Mire, Sweden - 717 S3 30-34 | ecosystem: Environmental > Terrestrial > Soil > Wetlands > Peat | place: Sweden: Norrbotten County, Stordalen... | reverse complement strand
TGGCTCCTGAGCGCCGACTTGGCGACGCCCTTCACCCGGCCGTAATCGCGCGTGAAAAAGCTCACGATCAGGTCGGCCTCATGCACCGGCCAGGTCCGCAAAACCACGGCTTCCGAGGTAAGAACGCTCATGCGTCTACTATCTTCGCACCGCTGGACGCCGGCTGAAGAAGATGCGAGCCCGCCTTCAGCGCCTCCTTCCGGTCTGTTCTGAACATTGCCGAACCCGATCACGGGCTACAATAGACACAGAGGTTCCAAATGCCTACCGCAATGGTCACCTTCAACGGCCGAATTACTCTTCCCTCACGCGTGCGCAAAGAGCTTGGATTGAAGACTGGCGACAGCGTCGATTTTGTCGAGCTTGAGAAGGGACGGTTTGCCATCAGGTGCAGCGGACAATCGCGGATGGGGTTCGATCCAGCAGCAGCCGCGGACGAGATGGACAACGCTGTTCAGTAGTCTTGGGCAGCAGACTCTCTAGCGGTTCCAACGTCCCCGCGGGGCGCAGATGCAAACGCGCATCCCGCCAGGGCAGGACGCGCGTTCTGGCAATCTGCAACTGCGCCAATAACCTCGCGACAGCTTAGCGTCCGAAGTGCGCCGCGTTCTTCTCCGTAAAGTGAGCCCATTTCTCCGGCAGGTCGTCCTGCGCAAAGATGGCCGAGACCGGGCACGCCGGGACGCACGCGCCGCAATCGATGCACTCGACCGGATCGATGAACAACTGGTCAGTCTCGGCGAAGCCGTCTTCGTCCTTTTTGGGGTGAATGCAATCGACCGGACAGGCGTCTACGCAGGCGGTGTCCTTGGTGCCGATACAGGGTTCTGCAATGATGTATGCCATCTCTGAATTCTCCAGGGAACGGAAACTCTCGACGCTGATAGTAGCACAGGACCCCAAAGGCTGACTGACGCTTCTGGGGCTGCGTTTTGCCATGCGGGAATCTGAAGAATCATCCTCGTGTCCCGGCCCAGCATTCAATCCCGAAGAGGGACCCGCTCATTTGGCTCTTTCCGCGCGATGCTTCGCATACTCCTGGGGTGTCGGTATGGGGGCGAGACCGCGCCCGGCAAACATATCGTTGAACAGGCCAACCAGTTCGTTGTGAATGAGCCCGTTTGAGGCCAGCACCTCGCGGCTGTCGAGCTTGAATTCGCCGCCGGAAAAGTCCGTCACCCGGCCCCCGGCTTCCTCAATCAGCAGAACTCCGGCCGTTGTGTCCCAGGGGTTCAGGTTGAACTCCCAGAAGGCGTCCATGCGGCCTGATGCGACTGAAGCCAAGTCCAGCGCCGCCGAACCCGCCCGGCGCAGCCCGTGCGAGCGCAATGTGAACTCGTGGTAGAAGTGGACATTCGGGCTATCGTGGCGCTTGCGGCTGGGAAACCCTGTGGCCAACAGCGCCTCGGCCAGCTCCGGCGTGTGCGAAACCCGCATCGGCTTGCCGTTCAGCCAGGCGCCTTTGCCGCGTTCGGCGGTAAACAGCTCGTCGCGCATGGGATCGTAGATGACGGCGGCTACCAGGGTTCCATCCTGGTCCGTCCCGAGCGCTGCGTCCCTCTGGACCTGTCTCTGGACAAGCCTCTGTTCCAGGCCCAACGAAACGCAGAATTGCGGCAGGCCGTGGGCAAAGTTGGTGGTGCCGTCCAGCGGGTCGACATACCAGCGAAACTCACCGTCCATCCGCTCCCGCGTCCCCTCTTCGCCATAGATGCCGTGGCCGGGAAAAGCCTCGCTCAGCCGCTCCTTGATCAGCTTTTCGGCCGTCCGGTCGGCTACCGTAACCAGATCTACGTCGCCTTTGTACTCGGTTTCGACGCCCGCGGCCAGGAACTCGCGCAGCCGCGCGCCCGCCTCTTCGGCAATGGCCGAGGCTTTGGGAACCCATACAAACTCCGGTGCTGACGATTCGCTCAAGAGGCCACCCCGGAAGAGATCGATCTTCGCGAAGTCCTCAAATCCGCCCCGTTTCCGATTGCGTCTCGCCCGGCGGCGCTCTCAGACCGCGGAGCGCGCTTCCGCCCGGATTCGGAGATGCTGCGAATCTGATGCTTGTAGATGAACAGGTTGGGCTGGCCCTCGCGGGTCAGGCGCAGCATCGCGTCGTCGAAGTACTCGATCCATCCGCGTACGGTCTCGCCGTCGCGCAACTTGATGGTGACCACGACCTGGCGATCGCTGAGCGAGCGCAAATAGAGCGCCTCCTGTCCGGTTTCGCCCGGCGGAGGCGCCTTGGAGCGGCGGCGCGAGGATAAAGGAGAGGTCATGCTGCCATTTTAGATGCAGCGCGGCGAAAACAGCAGGGCGAACAGTAAAGCAGCTTATTGCTGGTACACACCGGCTTTCTTAAAGTCGCCGCCCTTCACGATCGAAATCGCGGACGGGTCGAGATGCCGCTTCAAGGCCTCGTTCACCTGTTGCGGCGTTAGCGCGGACACTGCGGCTTCAACCTGCGCTTCCCAGTCCATCGTGCGGCCCCAGAACTCGAGGTCGCGAAGCCTGCTGGCAAGGTTACTGTCGTCGGTGCGCTGCGTCATCCGCTGATCGAGCCAGCTCTTCTTTGCCTTCTCGAGTTCTTCCGGGGTAACCCCGTCCTTCAGAATACGAGCCACTTCCTCTTGGAAGTCCACCTCCACCTTCGGCATATTCTGCGGCGCAGCGATGGCGTAGGCACTCAGAAAGCCGCCATCGTCCTTGGTTCGAATCTGGAATTGCGCCCCTGCCCCGTAGCTTAGTCCGTCTTTGACGCGAATTCGTCCGAACAGGCGCGAGTTCGGCGATCCGCCCAGGATCATCCCGCCCATCGTAGTTGCCGCATAGTCGGGATCTTCATCATTCATTTTCACCGCCAGGGAAGCGGCGAACAGCGCATTTTGTTTGTCGGGCGTCTCTACCTTGCGATTGAAGGGTTCAACGCTCTTGTAAGGATTCTCGATTCGAGCATACGGACTGACGCGTTTCCAGTCGCCGAACAGTCCAGTCACGAGCTTGCGTACCTGCTCTGGGCTGAATTGGCCAACTACTACGATCTCGCCCTCAGCCGGCGCCCAGAAACCTTTGTAGAAACTGCGCACATCTTCAGCCTTCAGATTCTTCAGATCCTCGATCTGCTCGTCGAGAGTGGACACATAGCGCACGTCGCCGCGCGAGTATTGCGCGTTCATGTGACGACTCAACTCAATCTGCGCCAGCGAGGTCGGCTCTGTCTTTTGACTCTCGGCGCGGGCAATGCGCTGCTGGCGCAACTGCTCGAACTCTGTGTCCGGGAAACTCGGTTCGCGCAGCAATTCGCGGAGAAAGCTGAGAGCTTCGGGAAGGTTCGCTTCGACCGTACGCATCCACGATCCGCCGTATCCCGCGGTTCCCCACATGCTGATCTGCGCCTTCAGGCGATCGGTTTCGTCCTGGATTTGCTGACGGTTCTTCGTCTTCGTGCCCCGCATCAGCAGGTCGGGGACGATGCTCGCTGCCGCGAACTTGCCAAACAGCGCTTTCTCACTGCCGAACTGGAACGACGTGTCGACGACGACAGTGCCGCCGCGCGTCTTCTTCGGGAACATCACCAGTTTCATTCCGTTTGGAAGCGTGGCGCGAATCAGCCGCCCTTCAATATTCTTCGGTGTGGGATCGAAGACTTCGCCCTGCTGGATGGCTGCGCCGCCTTTGTAATCCTTGAATCGCGCAGCCGCGTCCGGAGTAGCGGGAATCTCAGCGCGATCGGGAGCAGAGGTGGGAATGAACTCACCTAACGTGCGATTGGACGATTTCAGATAAGCCTTCGCAACGCGCTCCACGTCGGCCACCGTTACCTTGCCCACCTCATCGCGGTCGAGAAAGAGACTCCGCCAGTCGCCGTCGCCCGCGTATCCGCCGAGCATGATGGCGACAGATTGCGAATTGGTCAGGGCAAGTTCAATGTTCTTCAGGATGCGCGCCTTGGCCCGGTCGACTTCTTCCTGCGTGGGTGGATTGTCCGCAAAGCCTTCCACCGTCTTGAGCAGAATCTGCTGCGCCTCGTCGATGGATTGATCGGGCTTGAGCTGCGCAAACGCCATGGCAATCCCAGGATCGTGCTCATCGTCGGCGTTCATGGACGTCGATACAGCTTTCTGCGAATCCACTAGCGCCTTGTAAAGCCGTCCCGTCTGCGGAGCGCCCAGGACCTGCGCCATCGCTTGCAACGGCGCCATGTCCGGATGCAGGGCGGCCGGAATATGATAGGCCGCCATGATTCCCTGAATGCTTCCCACGCGGCGCAGCATCACACTGCGCTCCCCTTCCTGCGTGGGCTCAACCGTGTACGGCTGGGTGAGCACGCGTTGCGGCTTGGGGATGGAGCCAATGGTCTCCGCCACCATGGCAAGCGCCTTCGATTCATCGAACTGTCCTGCGATGATCAGGTCGGCGTCGTCGGGCTCGTAGTACTTCTTGTAAAACACGGCAAGATTCTCAACGGGAACACGCTCCACATCGCTACGCGCGCCGATCACCGTCTTTCCATAGTTATGAAAGTTGTACGCCGCCGCCAGCACGCGCTCGTGCAGAACATTCAACGGGCTGTTCTCGCCCGCTTCCATCTCGTTCCGGACCACCGTCATCTCGGTGTCCAGATCCTTCTTGGCCATGGTCATGTTGACCATGCGGTCCTGTTCCAGGCCCAGCGCCCAACGCAGGTTGTCGTCGCTGGCGTTGAAGGTCTCGAAGTACATCGTCTGGTCGTACGATGTTTGGCCGTTGAAGTTGCCGGCCGCCCGGTCCGTCAGTTCCTTGAAAATCTCTCTGCCCGACTTCGAGCTCTTGAACGTCATATGTTCCAGCAGGTGCGCCATGCCCGTCTCACCATAGGCCTCGTTGCGCGAACCCACCAGGTAAACGACGTTCACCGTGATCTTGGGCTTCGAGTCGTCGGGAAACAGCAGCACGCGCAGACCGTTGGGAAAGGCATACTCCGTGACGCCCTCAATCGAGGTCACCTTCTGAACGCCCGTCGGCAAAGTTTGTGCAAGGCTCGCAAAAGTCAGGCCAAGGACCAAGGCAGAAATAGCAAAAAAACTCTTCCGGCGCATCTCTTCACATTCTTTCGAATTCCGCGCCAATTATAACTCGCGGAATTCGCGGCGCCGGCCATGCAGGCGCCCGTGAAAGTCGCATGCAGTCACTCAACGCAACATGATGGCTCTTCCACAATCGTGGTGAGAGAGGCGAAGCCAATCAGTTCCCCTTGGCCGGCGAGTTCATGTAATAGCCGGCTTTGTGACGGATGTTGAAGGCGTCGGGCGCGGCTCGGGGGATGGTTATCTGGACGCGGTGGAAGGCCCTTCCGGGCTCTTGATTTCTTGGATAATAACCTAGCAAATACTGCGTGCGGAGGTCGGCGCTGACCTGCGCAAAGGCTTTGTCCAGGCCGCCTTCGCTCTCGTAAAAGCTCTTGCCGCCGGTCTGCTCGGCCAAGGTAATCAGCGCGTGCTCGCCGCCGAGGTCGCGGCCGGCGCTGGCTTCGATGGGCACGTCGATGATCGAGTAGATCATGACCTCGTTGCGCAGAGCCTGCTCAAGAGCTTGGGCATAGGTGGTGTTCTTGGCCGTGTCGCCGCCGTCGGAGACCAGCACCAGCACCTTGCGGCCCTGGCGCGGACCGAGCCGTTCTGCGCCGAGATAAATGGCATCGTAAAGCGCGGTGGCGAAGTCGCTGTGCAACTGGCCAAGGCCGCGATCGATGAGCGCGACTTTGTTGGTGAACGGCGTCAGCTCGTTGACGTAGGTGGCGAACTGGAGCAGGCTCATCTGGTCCTGCGGGCGCATGATGGCATGGGCAAACCGCCGCGCCGCATCCGCCTCCTCGGCCATATCCTTCCTGACGCTGCCGCTGGTGTCGATGGCCAAGGTGATGTTGAGGGGCTGCTCCGACTGCCGCTCGAAGACCGAAATCTGCTGCGGCCGGCCGTCTTCGGATACGGCAAAGTCTTCGCGTGTAAGCCCGCCTACAATGGAACCGTTCTTGTCCGTCACGTTCACAAACAGGTTCACCAGCTTCACGTCGACGCGGAGAGTGGTCTCTTGCGCTGAGAGCGCAGCAGCAAAAGCTGGAGCCAGCAAAAGCGGAATCAGGACCCGGCGACCGCAAGAATTACGCATCATGCGAAGTCTCCGGCGGCGCTGCTGCCAGATTCTCCGGGAACGGCTCGCCCGCGGCCCACACTGCACCATCCACAAAGGTCTCCTTCTTCCAGATGGGAACCATCTTCTTCAGTGTGTCGATCAGCCAACGGCAGGCTTCGAAGGCCTGCGCGCGGTGCGCTGAAGCCACGACGATGAGCACGCTTGTCTCGCCCACTTCAAGCCGCCCCAGGCGATGAATCATTGTCACCTGGCGCACGTCAAATCGCGTTCGCGCCTCGCTGGCCAGCTCCTGCATTTGCTTCGCGGCCATCTCTTCATAGGCCTCGTAGTCCAAATGGAGCGTCTGCCGTCCGCGGGTGTGGTTGCGCACGATGCCGTCAAACACCACCACAGCGCCGTCCTCGCCCCTTTTAGCAGCAGCAACCCGTTCTTCCGCATCGATAGGCAAGCGGGTGAGCGCAGAAACGACCGCATCGTTCAAGTTCTTCTCATCGGGAACGTCCGCGGGAATTGCGGCGCCGCCGGAGACAGGCGGCAACAAGCCTACCTCATCGCCTTCGCGCAACACGTGGGACGTGTTGGCGTACTCGGCGTTGACGCTGACGGCTATGCCCCGCAACACTTGCGGGGAACGGCTCTCAGCCAGTCGGGCCAGCAAATCCGCCACGGTTGCGCCGTCTCGCAACTCGACCATGACAGAGGAAGCGCCCAGCCAATCTTTCAGCACGCCAAAGGGGAGAACTCGCACTTCGATCATCTGAAGAAAAGAATACCGCCTGCCGGTTAGACGCGGCAGGCGGCATTCAGTCGACGATTGTCCAGGGTCACACCATCTTGTAAAGGAATCCGGTCGGCGTTCCCCACAAGTTGCGAGCGCGGTCATCGTAAAAGATGCTGAACTCGATACCGGCCATATCGTAGTCGAAGAGCGGCACGCGGTCGAAGGTGCAGTCGCCGCGCACGGAATACTCGTCGCCGCTGCAGTCGATCATGAGGGTATCGCCCGTAGAAAGGCGCTCAGGATGGGTGAGGAGCATGCAGACAAAGGCAAAGACGCCGAGACCAAATTCATTTCCGGCCATGGCCACGCGGGTGCGGCGGGCAGAGGAGCCGCGATGCAGCAAGCCGGCCTGGGCGCCAATGACGAGTATGTCGTTGCCTTCCTGTTGTTCGCCAGCAATCTTCTCAGCCAACTTGGAGCGCTCGCTTTCCCGCAGATAGGTCGGGCCCAATCGCCCGATGATGCGATTCTGGAACTTCCGCTTGGTGGCCAATACTCCGATCGCGAGTTCTACCGCTTCGTTGTAGGTAGCGGCCAGCGCCTGCCAGCGCGGAATGGCAAACCAGGCCTCCGCGCCCTCGGGCAAGGGTCTGCGGCCCAGCCTTTCCAGGCAACTGCCGAGGCTGGGGAAATACTTTTTGAGTTCGGTGACCTGAGCTTCAACCGGGCGAACACGGTAGGTGGGCGGATACACGCGGTTGGAGCCCACCTCCTCATCCTTGTACTTGTCGCTCACCGTGTGACGGTGGATGATCTCCACCACCGCGCCGGCCACCTCGCGCTTGAGTTTCTTGTCCATCTCCAGAACAGACTGCGCGCTGTTCTTGTCCAGTTGCTCGATGGCGGTCTTGTAGGCCTCCTGCACGGCTTCGTCCAAAAACTGCTGGAGCAACCTGTTTTGTTGATCTGTTGTGTTTCCAGAAAGCTGCAAAGGAACTAGCAGATGGGAGATCGCATTGGAATGTAGTTGTGAAGTCGCCATGGTCACCGTACTCCGCGCGTTTCCGCGTATTGGTATCTGTGACCTTTATCGGCACAATTGTGGGTTTCATGAGGAAGACATCACCGAAGTTGCTCAAATCTGGAACAGGTGCGGCAGCACAGGAGGAAGCTCGCTGCAAAATCCCGGTATTGGCCGGAAAAGAAAAATGGAGAGGGCCAGCCGCTGGCGCGAGTCCCTCCCCATTTTCAGCGTACTCAAACGCAGATCGAATTGCCCGCCTTACACCGCTGCCCCGACCGGAATCTCAGGCGCCTGGACGATGGTTTCCGGCTGCGCGTCCGGCCTCCCCTTCAGCAGCGGCAACGCCACGGCCAGCACATCTTCAATTCGGCTGGCGTAGTGTACCGTGACCCCCTCCATCTGGTCCGGCGTGAGGTCTTCTTCCACGTCCTGTTGGTTTTCAGCGGGCAGGATGATGGTCTGCACTCCGGCGCGCCGCGCGGCCAGAAACTTCTCCTTGATGCCGCCCACCGGCAGCACGTTGCCGCTGAGGGTGATCTCGCCGGTCATGGCGGTCAGCGGACGCACTGGCGTATCCGTCAACAGCGAAGCCAGAACCGTGGCCATGGTCACTCCCGCCGAGGGTCCGTCTTTCGGAATCGCGCCCGCAGGAACATGAATGTGCAGGTCGATCTCCTTGGTAAAGTCGTCGGCCAGCCCCAGCTTGGCTGAATTCGAGCGGACCCAGGTCAGAGCGGCCTGCATGGATTCCTGCATCACTTCGCCGATCTGCCCGGTCATGGTGAAGCCGCCCTTGCCCTTCATCTTGTTGGCCTCGATAAAGAGGATGTCGCCGCCGGCAGGTGTCCACGCCAGCCCAACCGCCACTCCGGGACGCTTCACCCGCTCCGAGACTTCGGTTTCGACGCGCACCTGAATGTTGCCGAGAAACTCCTTCACGATTTCGCGGGTCACAACCAGCTTGGCGACACTGCCCTCGACCACGCGCCGCGCCTGCTTGCGGCAAACCGTCCCCAGAACCTGTTCCAGTTTGCGCACGCCGGCTTCCCGCGTGTAGTGACGCACCATGTAGCGCAATGCGTCCTCGGGAAACTCGATCTGTTCCGGAGTAATTCCGTTCTCCTTGATCTGGCGTGGAATCAGGTATTGGAAGGCTATATGCACCTTCTCTTCCTCGCTGTAGCCTTGCAGGAAGATCAACTCCATCCTGTCCAGCAGCGGCGGCGGCACCGTATCCAGCATGTTCGCCGTGCAGATGAACAGTACCTTCGACAGATCGAACTGCACGTCAAGATAATGGTCGCGGAAGGTGTTGTTCTGCTCCGGGTCCAGCGTCTCCAGCAAGGCCGAGGCCGGATCGCCGCGGAAATCCCTGCCTAGCTTGTCGATCTCGTCGAGCATGATGACCGGATCGTTGACCTCAGCCCGGCGAATGCTCTGGATGATCTGCCCAGGCAAGGCGCCGATGTAGGTACGGCGATGGCCGCGAATCTCCGCCTCGTCGTGCATGCCGCCGAGAGAGATGCGCTGAAACTTGCGGCCCAGCGCCCGTGCAATCGACCTGCCCAAACTGGTCTTGCCAACGCCTGGGGCGCCAACGAAGCACAGAATCGGCCCCTTCATGTCCGGCTTCAACTCCAGGACGCTGAGGTAGTCGAGGATGCGGTCTTTTACTTTCTTGAGCTCGTAGTGGTCCTCGTCCAGAATCTCCTTGGCCTTGTTGATGTCGACTTTGGAGCCGGAACTCTTGGCCCAGGGCAGAATTGCCAACCACTCAATGTAATTGCGGGTAAGCGAGTAGTCGGCGGCCATGGGAGACATGCGCGACAGCCGGCTGAGCTCCTTCAAAGCCTCTTTCTTCACGTCCTCCGGCATTCCGGCGGCATCGATTCTCTGCCGCAACTCCTCGGTCTCGCGCTGGCCCTCGTCCTGCTCACCGAGTTCCTTTTGGATGGCCTTGAGCTGCTCGCGAAGATAGTAATCCCGCTGCGACTGCTGCACCTGATCCTGAACCTCGGTCTGGATCTTGTTGCGCAGTTGCTGCACCTCGATCTCCTTGGCAAGGTGCTTGTTCACCAGCTCCAGCCGGTCCAGGATAGCCGGCGTCTCCAGCAGTTGCTGCTTGTCGTCCGTGGTCAGGAAAGGCAGCGAGGAGGCAACGAAATCCACAAGCCTGCTGGGCTCTTCGATGTTTGCGGCGATGGTCCTGAGCTCATCGGAGAGCGTCTGCGACTCGGAAACGATCTGCTGGAACTGCGCGATCACGTTGCGCACCAGCGCCTCAATACTAGCCGTGGAGGCCGGCTCGGACTCGTCCAATGTCTCGACCTCGGCCACCATGAAGGGCTCGGTCTGGGAATACCGCACCAGGCGGACCCGCTCCACGCCTTCGGTAAACACGAACCGGCTCTGGTTGGGCATCCGCACAACTTTGTGGACCGTGGCCAGAGTGCCCACAGCGTGCAGGTCGGCAGGTTTGGGCGAGTCAAGCCGCGGGTCGATCTGGGCCGTTACCACAATCGTCCGCTCTTCGCCCAACGACTCGATCAGCTGGATCGAGCTTTCCCGGCCCACCGTCAAGGGGAGAACCGCGTGGGGAAACAACACCGTATCCCGCACCGGCAAGACGGGAATCCTGCGCACTCCTGGCGCGGTCTTCCCCGATACAGTTTTGGCGGGCGTCGGAGCTAATGGCTGGTTCGACATTGAGTGTCCCCTTATCAACTTTTCTTAATTAGACGACGCAAGGCTCCAGAAGTTTCAAGAATCTGCTTCCTCGCGCGATGTCCCCTTACTTTCTTAATCCATATCTGCTTTCTGCCTTCCTGAAGATACGGCCAGGCGCCTGAAGGTGTTCCCCTTCCCGAGCCTTGCTGGCGGAGGATATGAGTACAGACTGCGTGCGGCCCCCCCGTCGAATCGCGGGCCGCGGTCAGGTAGGGCGTCCATCCTTCCATGGACGGCCAGAGCGACCGTAGACACCGGGTGGCTCGAATGGTGTATCGGCCAAAGCCGTTCTAAGGTGAGGAAGATGGAATGCTCGAGCGCATCGGCTCGGTCAGTTTCGAAATGCCGGGCGGGTTCAGCCGTGATCGGACGCATCTTCCTCCTTTTTAATTGCCGATTCAATCTGGTCCCACAATTTGTCGGGCGGTTCCACAATCGGAAACAGTTGACGGGCAGCCTCGGCGATGGTCTCCAGGTCGGCCAGCAGGGCGCGGCAAAGCTCGCAGCTCTTGATGTGGGGATGCTCGGCGATCCGGTCTCCCGATCCGATCAGCTCCGGCAGTTGGGCCTGAAACTCGGCGCAGGTCAAATTGTTGGCGTCTTCTGTCATCGCCGGCCCTCCTGCGGCGAAGAGCTGCGCAGGGCATCGCGAAGCTTCAGCCGCGCCTTGTGCAGCTGGGACTTGCTGTTGCCGATCGAGCAATCGAGCATCTGGGCAATCTCATTATGCTCGTATCCCTCGATGTCGTGGAGTACAAAGATAAGCCGATAGCCCGTGGGCAGATCGTCGATGGCGCGGGCCAGGGTCATGCGGTCGATGGCGCCGGAGAGGGAGAGATCGCGTGCGCCGAAGTCGCGTCCCGGCCGATCCTCAGCCGCGGGGTCCATGGCTTCATCCAGGGAGATCAACGACAAGCCCTTCTTCCGCAGATGCATCAGCACCACATTGATGGTCAGCCGGTGCAGCCAGGTAGAAAAGGCCGAGTCGCCGCGAAAGGTCGCAATCTTGCGGTGCAACTGGAGAAATGCCTCCTGGGTCAGATCTTCCGCTCCTGCAATATTACCCACCATGCGCAGGCACAGGGAGTAGATTCGCCGTTTATGGAGCGAGTAAAGCTGTGCAAAGGCATGATGGTCGCCGGCCTGGGCCCGGACCAACACCTCGGCCTCGCTGGCGTTGGGCAGCACGATGTGCGCGCAGGCAGCGGCCGACAGCTCGGGAGCCTGCGCGGCTCTCTCCTCCGCCGGCAACGGGCGCCTCACATCGGGCAGTTGTGTCTGGGATCTCGAACGGGGCATGCGCTTCCTTGGCTGTGAAGATTCACTCTACCCACGGGGCGGCTGCGCCAGCCACCATTCCTCGTTACTATAGGTTACAGCGTTTGAGTTGGCGGTGTTTCGGTGAACACCCGTCTGAAATGTCTCGCATCGATGTATTGGATGCGGCATTTGGGCGGGACCGGGCACTGCTTCCCGCACTTTTTGGAGCGAGATGATCTTCTGGACAAGACCGGCAGCGATTCGTTGTGGGATTCTGCTCGCGGGCGCTTTTGTCTTCGGGGTCACGGCCGGAAGCGTTAGCTGGAGCCAGATACAACCCGCCAATGAAGGCTCAAGCAGTGCTTCATCCGCCACCGCCCTGCCCGCAATAGACGCGCATTCTCAGGCGCCTTCCGATTCCCTCACCGCGTGGACAGGCTTACCGGTGCGACAAATTTCCTTCGAAGGGGTCGCAACCGACCGGCTTTCCCCACTTGCCGGGCATCTTGCCCAGGCCGAAGGAGCGCCGCTCGACCCGGAGAACCTGCGAAGGAGCCTGCGCCAGCTCTTCGCAACCGGCCTCTTTGAAACCATTGAGGTTGCGGGAACGCGCCTGCCGGATGGAGTGTCTCTGGTCTTCAAAGGCGCGCCACGCACGTTTATTGGAACCGTGACGGTGGACGGAGCCAAAGGCTCCACCTTGAATACACAGCTTCAGCGTGCCAGCCAACTCTCGCCCGGCGCGCGCTTTACCCCGGCCAAACTGACCCAGGCTCTCGAACAAATGCGCCAGACGCTGGCGCAGAACGGCTTCCGCGAGCCGGTCATCACGCAGTCGATGACTCCGCATCCGAAAGATCAGCTGCTGGACATCGCATTTCAGGTGGCGACAGGACCGCAGGCGCGTGTGGGAACGATCCAGGTTTCGGGCGATTCCGGGATGACCGCCGATGAGTTTCGCCGCCACGCCCACTTGAAAGCCAACGCCCACATAGACCACGACACCGTAAACCGCGCCCTGAACGGAGTCTTGAAGTACTACCAGGCCCAGGAGCGCCTGGAGGCTGAAATCAAGCTCGAGTCCGAGCACTACGTTGCGGAATCTAAGCGCTCCAACTTCAGTTTTTCCGCCAGCCGGGGGCCCGTCGTGAAAGTTCTCGTCGACGGGGCGAAGATCGGTTCCGAACGGACGAAACACGTGATTCCGATCTTCGAGGAGGGAACCGTGGACGACGATCTGCTGAACGAAGGCAATCGCCGGCTTCGGAATTACTACCAGGGGCAAGGCTACTTCGACGTCAAAGTCGATCACGAAGTGCAATCGACCAACGCCGATAAGGTGACGATCCTCTACAAGGTGAGCCTGGGGCCTCGCCGCCGACTGGAGCGGGTATCGGTCACGGGAAACCACTACTTCGACTCAGAGACTCTGCTCGAACTTCTCAGCGCTCACGCCGCCAACGCCATCGACCGCCATGGAGCCTATAGCCAGGCCCTGGTTTCCGCCGACGTGAGCGCCCTTGAAGCCGTCTACCGGAACAACGGCTTCTCCAAGGTCAAGGTCACCCCCGAAACCAGTACTCCTGAAACCAGTGAGGCGGACAACAACGGTCCTGCCACCAAGCCAGCTTCGACCAACTCTACCGCTGCGCAGGCGGGCGCAAATGCGAGAACTGCCCCGCTCCGGCTGGTTTACCGCATCGCGGAGGGCGTGCAGCAGCGCGTAGGAACGGCGCGGATTGAGGGAACCGACGATGCCAATGCAAAACGGCTTTCCCAGCTGCTCAACACCGTGCCAGGGCAACTGGTTTCGCCGCAGAACCTGGCCGGCGACCGCGACGCGCTGTTGACCGATTTCATGAGCCGCGGCTTCCTCAAGGTTGCCGTCGACGTTGCCGAGCAGCCTCAACCGGCAGACGCCAACAAGCTGGACGTGGTCTTCCATATCGCCGAAGGGCAACAGACCTTTGTCCGCAACGTGCTGCTCACCGGACTGCATTACACGCATCCGCAAACGGTTGCCAAAGCCATCACGCTCCACGCCGGCGACCCGCTCAACGAAACCGCTTTGATCGACACGCAGCGCAATCTTTATGAATTCGCCCTGTTCAACGAGATCGATACGGCGGTCGAAAATCCGAGCGGCAGCGAGGCCAACAAGACGGTTCTTCTGCAGGCGGTGGAAGCACGGCGCTGGGCGTTGACGTATGGCTTCGGATTCGAGGCGCAAACCGGCACTCCGCTCTTCAACTGCGGCGGCATCGTCGCCAGCGGCGCGAAGTGCAATCCCAACGGCAAGACCGGAGTCAGTCCCCGCGTGCTTGCCGACCTGACCCGCAACAATATCTTCGGCCGGGAGTTGTCGGCCTCGCTGCAAGGCAACTACGGACTGCTCGAACAGAAGGTCAACCTGCTCTTCCAGTATCCGCACTTTGAAGGCAACCGCGACGTGGGCCTCTCAGTCTCCGCCGGTTACGCCAACAGCCTGGACGTGACCACCTACGTAGCTTCGAAGCTGGAAAGCGGCGTGCGCTTCACCGAGCACTTCAACATACCGAACCGCTTCTTTTCCAAAGCCAACACCTTTGTGTATGAGTTGGACTTCCGCCGCGTCAAGGTGCAGGCAAACAGCCTCCAGGTGGCTCCCTCCGAGATCGCGCAGGAGTCTACGGCGGTGCGGGTGGCCGGCCCGGCGTTCACCTGGATTCGCGACACCCGCGATTCGCCCATGGATGCTCACCGCGGCACCTATACCAGCTTTCAGGACTTTCTCTCCGATCGATTCCTTGGCGCCCAGGCTGAATTCAATCGCCTCGACGTGTCCAACTCCAGCTATTACAGCTTCGGCAAAGGCCGCTACGTACTCGCCCGCAATACTCGCTACGGCCAGGAGCGGGCCTTCGGCACACCCTCGGAAAGGCTGATTCCCCTACCCGAGCGGCTTTATGCCGGCGGATCTACTTCGCTGCGAGGATTCTCAATCAACGCGGCTGGACCGCGCGACCCGGAGACCGGCTATCCCGTGGGCGGTGCGGGCGCGCTGATCAACAGCACTGAGCTGCGCCTGCCGCCGCCGACGCTGCCCTGGTTTGGAGAGACGTTCAGCCTGGTGCTCTTTCACGATATGGGCAACGTCTTTACCAACGCCTCCGGCGCCTGGGCCAGCGCCCTGCGCGTTCGCCAGCCGGACCGGAACACCTGCAAGAACCCGGCTGTTCTTCCCACCACCAATCCGTCGAATTCGACTGGACTGATTGGGCCATGCAGCTTTAACTACTTCTCCCACGCGATTGGTACCGGCTTGCGCTACCACACCCCGGCAGGTCCAATACGGCTGGACTTCAGCTACAACCTGAATACGCCGATTTTCCCCGTGTACTATAACTACTCAAATCAGAGCGCCCCGCCCACCGTGGGCGAAGCCACCCACTTCAACTTCTTCTTTAGCCTGGGGCAGACCTTCTGATGCGCTACCAGCCTCCAATCCGGCTCATGAAATCGCCTGCATTGGCGAGGGGTTTCGTATCGGCATGCAGCGGCCTTCCCAGCATCGGAGACGGTCAGCGGACGGCAGAGAATCTCGATGCTTTGAAAGGGCACGGCTTCAGACCTGCCATGGGAGGGTTACAAGCTGCTGCAGCTTTAGCCGCCGAGGGAATGCAGATTTTAGGAAGAAGATTCCCTCAGGGGCTAAAGCCCAACGTCTATTTTGTTGCATTTGCGGCACGACTGAAGTCGTGCCCTTTCAAAACGTCGCTGGTGCTTTGGAGTCCCGTGCGGCTGAAGCAGTGCTCTTTCAAGGCTGCATTTATCTTCGCGACATGGATTGCCTTTGCCGTGCCGCTGGCCCTCGCCCAGACGCCCGCCGATTCCGTCGTCCTCGATCGCGTGGTCGCCGTCGTCAACAACCATGCCATCCTGGCCAGCGACCTCGACGACGAGATCCGGCTTTCAGTACTCGACCCAGGTAGAGGCGGCCTGGGCAGTCTTACCCGCGAGCAAGCACTTGACCAGTTGATCTCCCGTACCCTCATTCAGAAGCAGATTCGCGACGAGGACATGAAGGCGATCGAGCCCTCCGCGGCCGAGGTCGACGCCCGCCTGGCGGAGCTCCGCAAGGAAATCCCTGCCTGCGTCCGTCAGAATTGCGCTTCGGATGCCGGATGGAAGGCTTTTCTGATCGTCCACGGCTTGACGCCTGAGCGGGTTCAGGCCTATCTGCGCTACCGCATCGAGATCCTGCGCTTCATCGAGGAGCGCTTCCGCCAGGGCATTCAAATTCCTGCGCAGGATATCCAGACCTACTACAACGAGACGCTGGCGCCGCAATACGCCAAGGGCGAAGCAGTTCCGCCGCTCGACCAGGTAGCGCCGCGCATTCAGGAGATTCTCTTGCAGCAGCGCGTCAATGCTCTGTTCGACGGCTGGCTTGAGAATCTGCGCAAGCAGGGTGAGATCGAGGTGCTTGACCCGGCGCTTGAATCCCCAGCAGCCCAGAACAGTCCCCAGTCGGGAGGAGGCCAATGAGCGAACACGAGCCCAACTTCGGAGCCGAGCCCGAATCTGCCCCCGAATCTGCCCCCGAATCCGCGCCCGAATCCGTCCCCGATTCCGGGCTTCCTGTTGCTCCCCAGCCGGCTCAGCCTCGCAAACGCCACCGGCTGCGGCGGTTCTTTCTGCGTCATGTCCCGCTTTCGCTGGCCGCTCTTGCGATCCTCACGGCAGTTGCCGTCATCGGCCTCTACTTCTGGGCCGGCTCATCCTACGGCGAGGCTCTGGCGCGCGAGCGGCTCGTAGCCTGGCTCGAGGAAGCAACTGGCGGACGCGTAGAGATTGCCACCTTCCACTGGCATCTGCTCGATCTCGAGGCCGATGCGGGCGGCCTCGTGATCCACGGTCTTGAAGCCCCCGGCGAAGCGCCTTACGCTCAAGTTGAAAAACTGCGCGTTCGCCTCAGCGTGCTGGGTTTCCTGAGCCCGCGCATTCTCCTGCGCGAAGCGGATGTAACTTGCCCCGCATTCCACCTGATCGTGTATGTCGACGGCACAACCAATCAGCCGCATCCAGGCAAGCCAAAAAAGCAGAAGAAGTCCGCGCTGGACACGTTCTTCGATCTCAAAGCGGGCCGGGTTTCAGTCGAGCAGGGCGTCCTGCACTATGAAGACCGCGCGGCGAACTTCGACTTGCAAAACCGCTGGATCCCGCTCGACTTCGAAGCCGACGATGTTTCCCTTCTCATGAGCTACATGCCCGCGGCGCTGAACGCGCCCGAGTTCTACCGCATCGAGGCCGGTGCAGCGGATCTGAACATGGCGCGCGGCAAGGCCAAGCCCATGAACGGGACGATGCGGGCCACGCTCGATTTGAAGCGCAATGAGGTCAATCTTCGTTCCTTGCGCATCACCTCCAGGGCCGCGGCAGCACCCTCGCGATTCAACCGCCATGCGACCGAAGACCACACCGTGGAATTCTCCGGCACGATCGAAGACTTTTCTCATCCGCGCTGGCAGGCCAAGGCGACCGGCGAATTCGATATGAAAATCATGGACCCCGTCTTCGGCTATCCTTTTGCTCCTGAAGGCATCGCGCGTCTTGACCTCGATGCCGCGGGCCAGGCAGGAGAATTCCGCGCCGATGGCAGCGTTCATATCGATGGCGGCGCCTACATCGCACCCGGCCTCGACGCAACCGGCATAGCGCTGGACACGCATGTTCATGCCGACGTAAACCAGTTGCTCATCACGTCAATCCATGCCCGTCTTCGCCAGGGAGGCCAAGTCGACGGTGAGCTTCAGTTGACCCCATGGCTTGCTCCCATCCCCGGCTCGGTTAACGTGAAGCCGGCCGGCCTTAGCACGGCGCGAGCGCCGTCCGCCCAGAAACTCGATCCTGCCGTACATCCTCCGCAGGTTTTCGTTCCCATCAATGGCAAGGTGAAAGCTCAGTTCAAAGATGTTGCTCTGGATACGGTTCTCGATATCGTGGGCCAGGGGCCTTTTCAGCGCCTCGGGCTCGACACACGTCTCAACGGTCCGGCCACGGCCTCATGGTCCAACGGAGACGTGAACACCCTCGTCGTCGCGGCCACCCTCAGCCTGAGCCCCTCCGCGCAAGGCGTAAAGAATGAGGCTCCCGCCACCGGTTTCCTCGATGCAACGTATACGCAGAGCAACGGCGCCGTCGATCTGCGTAAACTCGAGCTGAACACGCCCGCCAGCCAGCTTCTGGCCGAGGGACATCTGGGCGCATTTCCGGTCACCAGCCCCTCTTCGTTTGCTGTCGAATTCCATTCGCACGATCTCGGTGAGTTCGACACCGTGCTCCGCGACCTGGGTCTGAATCGCAATGGCAAGTCGGGAACGGCGGCGCTGCCCGCGGCTCTCACCGGCCAGGTTGATTTTCTTCATGGCACATGGAACGGCTCGCTGGTCGATCCGCATCTTGCGGGAAACGCGAAGGCGACGCAACTGTCGATTGAAATGCCGGTCATGCAGAGCGGAAAACCCAGCCAACCGGGCACGTCCCAGCCTGTTCAATCTGTCCAATTCGATTCGATCGAGACCGCGGGCAGCTACTCGGCTCAGAGAATCGCGATCGAGCACGGCCTGCTCCGCCGCGGAAAGTCCGAAATCAATCTGAGCGGCACGCTCGATGCAGCGCCTGCCAGAGGACGCATGCCGGCATTCGACGCAAACTCCGTATTGCATGCGCGGGTGCAGGCCAACAAAGTCGGCGTCGACGATGTACAGGCGCTTGCCGGCCGAACCGTGACGGCCACCGGGACGGTCGATGCGCAACTCCAGGCCGACGGGCCGATTCATGCTTTGGGCGGCTCAGGTTGGGTCGAGATCGACGGCAGCAGCTTCGACGGCGAGCCGGTGACGCGGCTGCGCGCCCAGGGAACGATGACCAACGACCTGATCAAGCTGGCCTCGATCAATGCCAGCGCGCCGGCCGGCAGCGTCTCGGCAACGGGCAGCTACGACCTGAAAGCCCACCGTTTCCAGATCGATGCCAAGGGCGCGGGCATCGATGTAGCCAAGTTCGAAACGGTGCAGCGTCAAGGAATCGATATCACCGGCAAGCTGGGCTTTACCGCGCAGCTTTCAGGCACGACAGACGACCCGCGACTCGATGCCCACGCAACTCTCAGCCCACTCACGCTCGCCGGTGAACCGCTTGGCGGCCTGGACTTTGTGGCTCACACCTTCGACCGGTCCCTGACCTACAACGCAGTCACCCGCCTGGAGGGCGCCGAACTGAACGTGCATGGCCAGACCGCGCTCACCGGCGACAACGCTACGCAGGCTGAGATCGTGTTCTCCCGCTTCAATATCGGCGGCCTGCTGAAAGCGGCCCACATCCAGGGACTCACCGGCCAATCCGCATTGGCAGGCACCATCACCATCGAGGGACCGCTGGCGCATCCCGATCAGCTTCGCGGCGAGGCCCGCCTCGATTCGTTGGCTGTAACCGTTGCCGGCGTCCACCTGGAGAGCCAGGGCGGTGTCCATGCAACGCTGGCCGACGCCCGCCTAAAGCTCGATCCGCTCCACGTTACAGGAGAAGAAACCGACCTTCACGTACAAGGCAGCTTAGCCCTGAAGGGCCAGCAGCAACTGGACGTTGCCGGCAACGGCTCGATCAACCTGAAACTTGCTGAGTCCCTCGATCCCGACCTGACCGCGAGCGGAACCACAACCTTCCAGGTTGAAGCGCACGGCCCGCTGAAGAATCCCGGGTTGCAGGGACGGATCGACTTTCAAAACGGGTTCTTGTCGCTGGAGGACATACCCAACGGCCTGAGCCAACTGCACGGGACTCTCGAATTCAACCAGAACCGTCTCGAAGTCAGATCGCTCACAGCCATGAGCGGGGGCGGCCTGTTGAGCGTGGCCGGAACTCTGGCCTACCAGCACGGCATCTACGCCGACCTCTCCGTTACCGGCAAAGGAATCCGCATTCGCTATCCGCCGGGAGTGAGTTCGCTGGCCGACGCCACGCTGCACCTGCAAGGCTCGCAGAACAACCTGTTGCTCGGCGGCGACGTGCTCATCACGCGGTTCTCCGTCAGTCCCGACCTGGACGTCGCCGCCTTGGCCGCGCAGGCCAATGCCGTCCAGACCATCGCGCCCCCTGACGCGCCGTCGAATCACATTCGCCTCGATGTTCATGTGGCTTCATCGCCGCAGTTGAACTTCCAGAACGCCTACGCCAAGCTCGCCGGGGACGTGGACCTGCGCCTGCGCGGCACCGTCGCCTCGCCCTCGCTGCTGGGCCGCGTCTCCATCACCGAAGGCAGCGCCACCATCGCCGGGACCCGCTACGACCTGCAGCGCGGGGACATCTTTTTCACCAATCCGGTGCGCATTGAACCCTCCATCGATCTGAACGCCACCGCCCGCGTCGAGGACTACGACGTCACCCTGGGCCTGCACGGAACGCTCGCCAACCCCACCGTCACCTGGCGCAGCGACCCTCCGCTGCCCGAAGCCGACGTGGTCGCCCTGCTGGCCCTGGGCCGTACGGAAGATCAGCAGCGCCTCTACACCCAGCAGCAGGAGCAGTCCCTCGCCAACCCCACCACCGATGCCCTGCTCGGCGGTGCGTTGAATGCCACCGTTAGCAGCCGTGTGCAAAAACTCTTCGGCGCCGGCTCCGTCAAGGTCGACCCCAACTACCTTGGCGCCTTGGGCAACTCCACCTCGCGCATCATCGTCGAAGAAGAGCTCGGCCGCGATCTCACCCTCACCTACGCCACCAACGTGAACACCACCAGCCAGCAGCTGATCCAGGCCGAGGTCGCAGTCAACCGCCACGTTTCCATCGTCGTTGCCCGCGACGAGTCGGGAGTGTTCTCGATGGTCATAAAATTCACGCGCCGCTTCAACTGAGAGATCAGGAGTCAGGGATCAGGGCGAAGCGCGGGCGCTATACGGAAAGGTTAAGGTCTGAATGACAAAGCCACGATCCCGTAGCCAAGAGCATATCGACAAGAACGCAAAACTGGCGACGGCTCGCGCCATGGACCGAGTGAATGAGTTTGCTAATACTGGCGATGAGGATGCTTTTGTAAAGCAGATCAAAGAGACGTTTCCAGGAATCAGCGGGACCGAACTTTTAGAGAAGATTGCTCTTTTTCGCGAGTTGAAGCGGATTCGCTCATTCGGCTCCTAGTCTCTTCCAGAATCTCCGCCGACCGGCGTTCATATTGTTCCAGTTGGCTTGGACTCATGGCGCTGATGTGACGATCGAAGAATGCCTCAAACTCTTTGAGGATTTCCTGCTCCCGCGAGAGGGGCGCTTTCTCGCGCTTCAGAGAACAACCTTCCCGAACACGTGACCGTGCTGCACTCGCCATAGATCGCCTCTTGGAGGAAGTCTACCACAAAAAGGCGCAGAATAATGAAGACTAAGGCGCAGCTTGCAGCACTTGCTGTGGACAGATCCCTGGCGAAACCTTTCCCAAGAATCTGTGTCTAATCGACACGGATGGCAACCCGCTCCGGGCGCCCCACGCTCTTCACCCCTTGAAGGCCGAGCAACTCCGGGGTGGCTTGCAGCATCAATTGTTCTGCGTCATACAGGAGGTATTCACCATGAACAAGAAGATTCGCGCCACCAAGACTTTGCTTCTAGCAGCTACGCTTGCCGGAGCCTTGCTTACCGTGCCCCAGGCTTCTTTCGCCGCGCAGGGCGGAGACGATGCGGGTGCAGCCCGCGATCTCCAGTCCAAGCTGAACAAATCGCAGTTCAAGAACGTGAAGGTCGCGGTCCAGAACGGCATCGTCACCCTCTCCGGCACTGTGGATCTTTACGAGTACAAGGCCGATGCCGACAAGCGCGCGCACAAGGAAAAGGGCATTCAGGCGGTCCGAAACGATATTGAAGTCGCCGGCCCCAGTGTTTCAGACGAACAACTGCGCGCCAAACTGGGCGAAAAGCTCGAATACGACCGCGTGGGCTATGGGAACGTCTTCGATGCCATCAGCCTCAGCGTCCAGAACGGCGTGGTCACGCTGGGCGGCCACGCGCTCGACTATCCGAGCAGAGACTCGGCCCTGGCCCTGGTCAGCACCTATCCCGGCGTCAAAGATGTGGTCGACGAGATCCAGGTCGATCCTCCCTCGCCCATGGACGACGGGATCCGCATCGCGGAGTACCGCGCCATTTACGGCTATCCGTCCTTGAACAGATATGCAATCGATCCGGCAAAGACGATTCGCATTACCGTGTCGGGCGGCCATGTTCAGCTTGACGGCGTCGTAGATTCCCAGGCGGACAAGAACGTCGCCAATATCCGCGCCAACAGTGTCTCCGGCGTCTTCGGCGTAACCAACAACCTGCAGGTGGCCAACCAGCCCTCTGAATCGCAGAAGTAAGCCGCAGTTCCGTAATCCAGTTCCGTAATCCGGTTCCGTAAGCTCATCCGGATTTCGCCCAATTCGCCAGGCCACGGAGTTCATTCCCTACTCCGTGGCCATTTTTTCGCTCCGCGGATGGCAGGCAGCCGGCAGAGCAAGCCAGATCCTGCCGCGACATTCACACATTTGTAACGACAAATCGCGTTTTATTCCTTACACTTATCCCACTATGGCCATCGACGCTCCCCTCACCATCGATCGCAAAGAAGGCAACGCTGCCGGCGCCGTGATCTTCCATCTCAACGGCCCCCTCACCCTGCGCAACATGTTCGATTTCCAATCGATGCTGCGCGGCGGCGAGCCCCCAGCCGTCACCATCATCGACCTGACCGGCGTTCCCTACATGGATTCCACCGGCATGGGCATGATCGTCAACCACTTTGTCCGCTGTCAGTCCAAAGGCGCAAGGCTGATCGCCGCCGGAGTCAACTCGCGCGTCCTCGAACTGTTCAAGCTCACCAAAGTGGACACGGTAATCCCCATCGCCGCCACCGTCGAGGAAGCGGAAGCCAGAATCTGATTAAGAGCCCATCCGTAAATTGCGCATTTGAGTAGCGCCGCTCTCTAGAGCGGCTGTACTGGCGGCGTCCACGCCGCCCGGGTTCATGTGCGGGCCAGGAGGCCCACAAGATAGCCGACCTGGAGGTCGGCGCTACTTATTTACGGATAAGCGCTAAGAGCCCGCCGCCGCGCGGCGATCTGCGCTAGCGACAATGGATCGTGAAGCCAATCTTCTGCTGGATCGGACTTGGATAATCGATGATCAGGTTCACCCAGCCCGTGTAGTTGGCGAATTGCGGCGTGTTTGCGCCAAGACGCCACGTGTCGTAAACCGGTACCGAACGGTTGGCCTGCGGCAGATTCACGGTTTGTGCACTGGAAGAGTGGCCGCCGTCGTTGCGGACAAAGTGGTAACTTGCCGTGGTGGGTCCCGTGCTGATCAAGCCCCAGCCGAATTGCAGGTCAACAGGACAGGAACCCGTGTATCGAAAGCCCTTGGCAAGC